>Ga0181604_10000146_pt1 | contig 62745 bp, 53 predicted proteins | sample 041ome_12_FD_148663 | JGI IMG/M metagenome (GOLD analysis project Ga0181604, IMG submission 148663) | Coastal salt marsh microbial communities from the Groves Creek Marsh, Skidaway Island, Georgia - 041410US metaG (spades assembly) | ecosystem: Environmental > Aquatic > Marine > Intertidal zone...
GTCATCGCCGGGTTCGTCGCCTGGGTCATCACCGGGTTCGTCACCTGGTTCGTCGCCGGGAACCTCCTCGGTTGTGATTTCAGGAACCTCTTCGGGCGGTGGTGTCCGCAACTCGGGATCAGCGATCAGCGGGTTGCCACAGGCGCAGCGCACCACCGGCAGACCGTCGTCATTCAGCAGCACTGCCGTGCCCTTCTCGAGCACAGCGGTGTAGCCGTACGCAGCACCGTTCTTGAAACCAAACATCGTCAACTCGACGTTCTGGGTGAGGAACGCCGGGGTGAGTGACGCGAGGAAATCAGGAATCTCGGAGGTGGCGATGCGTTGCACTCGGGCCCATTCGCGGGCACGGTCGGGGTTCGCCTCGAAGAAGGCGATCATCCCGGCGATATCGCACACATTTGACCCGGGGCCGCCGTACGTGCCACGCGGGGCGGCATACAGACCTTCGGAATCGGCAGCGACCTCACCTTCGGTGAGGTCATAGGGGTAGTCCTCGGACAACTGCCCGGTTGCGAACGATCGCGTGAAGGAATCGGGGCCGACTGCGCCGACCCGTGAGATGAACACGGTCGACGCCTCGGCTTGGGGCGGCGACGAATCACCCCCCAGCGTCAATAGGCCGATCGCACCGCCCAGCAGCGCACCGACCAAGACCAAAACGGTCACAACAATCTTCCGGTTCATCCCCTTACCTCCGAGTTAGGAGCCTGCAGGCGACTGTAGCCACTACAGGAATGTGTCTCTGTCACCGTACAGAGCACCGCGCGGGCCATGCCTCGCAATTTTCTCGACAGAAGATGTGGTCGTTCAGGTACCGCAGAATGTGCGATACCCGGGTGCATCAGGCCCAGGTGCGGCGAGCGCCTCAGCGCCGGCGGCCACAGCGAACGGCGAGGTCAACGCATCCAGCACCTGCATGAACGGTGCAGTATCCCCATCGGTCGCGGCTGCCAGCACCCTCTCGACCTCGTTATTCCGCGGGACATACACCGGTGTACGTCCACGCATCATGGCCGCATCGACACGGGCGAGCAATCGCCAGCGGTGAACCCATTGCTCTGCGTCATCGGCACCGGCGGTGGCATATTCCCATGCCCTCGTATCGCCATCTGCCACATCGACGAGTGCGCGCACGGCCATGGTGAGGTCCAGTTGATGGGCCTGTGCCATAGCCACGAGGTCCGCGACCAGGGTGCGCGCATCGGCGCTGTCGTCAAGCCCGACACGATGCAGCATGTGGGCATGCCAGCGCTCGGAGAACACATCGCTGAACGTGCCGAGCACCTCGCTGGCGGGTTCCACCATCGCTTCGGGGTCCACACCGGCATCGGCTGCCATCAGTGCCAGCAGCGTCTCGGCGAAACGAGCGAGATTCCACTGGGTGATACCCGGCTGGTTCCCAAAGGCATACCTGCCGCCATGGTCGATAGATGAGAACACGGTGGCCTGGTCGTAGCGGTCCATGAACGCGCACGGGCCGTAATCGATGGTCTCGCCCGAGACCGTCACGTTGTCGGTGTTGAGGACACCGTGGATGAAACCCCACGTCATCCAGCGAGCAACGAGATCGGCCTGCACAGCGAGAACCTGCTCGAAGAGCGCCAACGTCGGTGTCGACGATGACGCAACCGATGGATAGTGGCGCGCGATCGTGTGGGTGGCGAGCGCACGCAGCAGATCGAGATCGCCGGTGGCCGCAGCGAATTGGAATGTGCCAACCCGGATATGGCTCGACGCCACCCGCACCAGCACCGCGCCAGGTAGCGACGTTTCGCGCCGAACGTCCTCGCCGGTGGCGATCACGGCAAGAGCCCGAGTTGTGGGCACACCAAGAGCGTGCATTGCCTCGCCCATCAGATATTCGCGCAACATCGGCCCCAGCACGGCTCGGCCGTCGCCACCGCGAGCGAATGGCGTGCGCCCCGACCCCTTCAGGTGTACGTCGAGGCGTTGGCCGTCGGGGGTGATCATCTCGCCGAGCAGCAACGCCCGTCCATCACCAAGTCGCGGCGAGTACGACCCGAATTGGTGTCCGGCATATGCCAGAGCCACCGGTTCGGCACCCGCCGGGGCAGGGTCGGCGAGAAGCGCCCGAATGCCATCGGGAGAGCTCAACACCTCGGGGTCAAGACCAAGTTCCGTGGCCAGCGCAGTGTTGACGACCACCGGCGTGGGGTCGGCGACCGATTCGGCATTCCACCACTGGTAGAGCCCGGGCAGATCGCGTACGAATGAGTTGTCGAAACGGAACATCTCGAGCGCGGTCCGCGTCATAGGCGTGACCCTAGGGCGTGCTGCGGGGTGCGCTCCACCGGGAGAAGAACGGAATCGTCACGTGGGCGATCGGGCCGATACCGACGGCATACGCAAGAGTGCCCACGCCGATCGTGCCACCGAGCACCACGCCAATGGCCACAACGATGAGTTCGATCACGGTGCGGACCACCCGCACCGAATAGCCCCGTCGGGCAATGCCGGTCATCAGGCCGTCGCGCGGGCCCGGACCCATACGCGCACCGATATAGAGCCCAGTGGCCACACCGTTCAACGCGACCCCGCCGGCCATTAACACCACCCGAGCGGCGAGAGGATCGACCTCGCCGATGACCGCAAGCGTCGCGTCCACCGATGCGCCCACCAGAACAGCATTCGCGAGGGTGCCCACACCAGGGCGCTCACCGATGGGAATCCACAGCAGCAGCACCACGAAACTCGTCACGATGATCACCCGTCCGATCGGCTGATCGATACGGTCGGCAACTCCTTCGTGAAACACATCCCACGGGGCAAGGCCGAGGCCGCCACGGAGTACCAGCGCCAACGACACGCCGTACAGCGCGAGGCCGACCACCAACATTGCCGACCGTCGCCGCACCACCACGCGAAGTGTGTCAGGCGGGGATGAGCGCGTCGGCGACCCCAGCGATCACCGACTCCTTCTCGGCAAGGGGTGGCAGCAGCACGATCTGGTCGAGCCCGGCCGCGTACAACTCGCCGACTCGTTGGCGTAGATCATCCGCCGTGCCCACGAGACAGGTCCGGTCGATCAATTCAGGGGTCACAAAACGCTCCTCGTCGTCCTCCACCCAGCAGTTATGGCCGCGATGAGTCCACAGATGCCGGCGCTCGGCCGGCTGGGCATCGAGCTGTGTGCGATAGTCATCCCAGATGTCGGCCAGGTGCGCCGGCGGCCGCTTGTTGAACTGGGTCACCTGCTCGTACGTGTAATGCAAACTGGTGATCGCGAACGCTCCCGTCTGGCGACGCACCCGCTCGCTGTCGAGTGTCTCGCCGGGTGCGAGCACCAGCGCGGTGGTCAATGTCGCCATCGGAAAGTTCTCTCGGGTGAGATCCCGGCCGGCCTCGGCAGCGGCGCGGGTGAGACGGTCACGGGCGTGCACCACGGCATCAACCGTGGGCGGAATCGACGTGATTAGGCCGTCGCCGTGCCGCGCGGCCAACCCCATCGCCTTTGGTCCGAAGGCCGACACGTACATCGGGATGCGATGGGTGAGGTTCACGAAGCCGGCATCGGGCATGAGATGCCGCGTGGGCGCGGTGCGTCCGCGAAACGTGTAGTCGACCTCAGCGCCGTCGAGGAACGCGCGCAGGTCGGCGAGGTACTGGTCGAACTCGGCGATGGGCATGGGTGGGTGGCCCATAATGCGCATGGCCGTGTTGCCGGTGCCGATACCGCAGAACACTCGTCCCGGCGCGAGTTGGTTGATGGTGGCGTGCCCGGCTGCGGTGACCGGAGCGGGCCGGGTTGGAGCCACCGCGACGCCGGTACCGATCTGCATGGTCGACGTGCGCACGGCCGCGAGCGCCATGGTGGCGTACACATCGGACCAGATCATCTGCGAGTCCGCTGCCCACAGGTGGGTGTAGCCGCGCCGTTCAGCCTCAACGACATAGTCGATGTCATCAGGACGTGAGGCGAGGCAAATACCGAACTGCATTCCCTGTGGGCTCATCGGCCTAGTTTCCTGTGCCGACGTTGCCCGTCACGACCCGGGGACGTGCCGTGGCATGGAGTGCGTCAGCGCGGTGGGGACGTTCGTCGGGATCGAACCACGCTCTGGAACCATTCCACCCAGCGGTTGTACGCGCGGGTGAAGGCAGGGAAACGTTCACCGATCGCGGCACCGAGTGACACCTGCGGCATCTCCGAGCCATACGTCAATTCTGCGAGCCACGTGCGGGGGCCATATTCGCCTCCATTACGGACGGCTGCCGCTTCGCGGTCATCTTCTTCGACGCGCCAGCGCTCAAGGGTGGCCTCGTCATGAGGTTCGTTGCGAGGTCGGGCCTCGACATAGGCGAACAGGGTGTGTTCGGGGTGAGCATCGCAGAAGGCCGCGTCGACCGTCATGATCTGTTCCAGTACCGGTTCGACTTCATCGGGGTGGCCGGCGTGAATGGCGGAGTTGTGCGTCAGCAGCACGTAGCCGATCGCCCCGCCGAGTCGGCGCAGATCGGTGACATCGAAGTGACGCTCGATGGTGGGCAGCACCAGTTCTGAGTGGACGGCCTCGGTCGGATCGTCAGCGAGCATGGTGTCGAGATGCGGGTACTGCATGGTTTGGCGCAAGTGCGCGGGCAGTTCGCGGTTGACCTCCCATGCCGCCTCCCATATGGCTGCGGGATACTGATTTCGATGAGGACCTACGTAGTCCCAGGAGATGAACAGTCCGTCAGGGGAAAGCCGGTCGGCGACCTGGCGGAACACGTGGTCGATGTGCGCGATGTGATGTCCGGCGGCATGGTTGACCACGAGGTCGAATGGGCCGTCGGGGAGGGGCATCGAATTCACATCCATTTCGACGTACTGCGCGGGCAGTCCGATGTCACCGGCTGCCGCACGGGCCTGAGCGAGGAGATCACCTGAGATGTCGATGCCGACCACCTCATCGATCACCCCGGCCCGCTGTAGTTCTCGCTCAACCCAGCCGTTGCCGCAGTTCAGCATGAGGACGCGGCTGAAATGCAGACCGCGTGTAGCGAGTGATGCGTACCACGACACGGCGCCGTCACCGGTGGTGCGGTGGTCAAGATGGCGTCGGACCGTCTCAAAGTCATTCCAGTACTGACCCGTGTAATACCGGTGGCCGTCGGCGGGAACGCTCATGCGGCCACCGCTGGCGTTGAACTTTGGGGCCGCCGGATCATGGTGGCCAGCATGCCCGCTGCGATGGCCACTCCACCACCGGCGGAGAATGCCCAGCCGTAGTCGCCGACCCCGTCGCGGACCGCTCCTGCGCCCCAGGCAGCGGCCGCGGCCCCTACCTGGTGGGCGGCGAACACCCAGCCGTAGACCACGCCGGCGTTGTGGCGACCGAAGGTCTCGGCACACAACATGATCGTCGGCGGCACGGTGGCGATGTAGTCAAGGCCGAACAACACGGCGAATACCGCAATCGATGCATCGTCATGGATCACCGGCAAAAAGAACAGGCTGACCCCACGGAACGAGTAGTACGCAAACAGCAGGCGACGCGGGTCGATGCGGTCGGTGAGCCACCCCGATACCAACGTGCCGACGAAGTTGAACGCACCCATCACCGCCAACCAGTTGGCTGCGGTGACCTCATTGAAGCCATGGTCGGTCGCATGGGCGATGAAGTGCTGTCCGACGAGGCCGTTACTCGTTCCGCCACACACCATGAACGTTGCGGCGAGTAACCAGAACTCGGGTCGGCGCACGGCGCGACGCATAATGCCCTGATCAGGGCCTTTTGTCGGTTCGGGCCGTCCCCCGAGTGGGGCCGTCCCCACATCTGAAGGCGCATCGCGCAGAAACCACCACACCGGCAGTGCGCAGACGGCCAGTAGTACTGCCCCGACGTCGAGTGACCGTCGCCAACCACCGCCCGCGGCAAGTGAGGTGAAGATCGGAAAAAACAGCAGCAGACCCGCGCTGACCGCGGCGCCGAAGAGGCCGGTCACCAGCCCGCGCCGCTCGACGAACCATTGGTTTGCCACGCTGGCTCCCAACACGCTCGCCACCAGCCCGCCCGCAGCACCCGACGCAAGGCCGAACCAGAGATACAGCGCCCACAGCGACTCCACCCGGGCACTGGCGGCAAATGAGATGGCCGACGCGACCAGAGCGAAGGTGGTCACGGCGCGTAGACCGAATCGCGCGTTGAGTGCTGCGGCGACCGGCCCCGAGAAGCCGTAGACGAACAGCCCGATCGACGCCGCGATCGACAGCGACGCGGTACTCCACTGTGTGGAGCGTTCCATGTCCACCAACAACGCTCCAGGGGCCGCTCGGCCGCCGGCTGTGACGAGGACGGCCAGTACCGACACGGCGACGACGACCCAGCCGTAGAACACGCCGCGCGGCGCAAAGCGCGGTGGGCGCGCCGTGGTCGTCGCGCTCGGGTCCGACATCGCGCCGAGCGTAGTGGTCGCTCGCCTGGCACCGTCCGATCCCCCTGCGCCGGAAGTGGAGTGGGAGAGTGATGCAATGGCAGACAACGCAGTAGACGAGGACAACCGGGTCGCCGTCGTTACCGGTGGGGCGGGTGGCATCGGTCGCGCCGCCGTGGAGCGGTGGCTGGCGCTCGGCTGGTCGGTCGTTGCCGCGGATCTCAACGCTGAACGCGGAGCGGAACTCCTTGCCGAGGTGGACGGCGGTGGACGGCTGCTGTTCGTACCCGTCGACGTGTCCATTGAGGAGGACATGGCCGGGTTAATCGACACGGCCGTCGACCGGTTCGGTCGCCTCGACGCGATGTTCAACAATGCCGGCATCGGCGGAGCCTTCGGCCCGATCACCGAGCAGACGGTTGCGGACTGGGACGCGACATTCGCGGTGAACCTGCGCTCGGTGTTCCTCGGCACCAAGCACGCGGCACGGGCGATGATCGCTGGTGGCCGGCCCGGCGCCATCGTCAATACCGCTTCCGTGGCGGCGCTCACCGGCGGCGGCGGGCCCCAGGCTTATTCGGCAACGAAGGCCGGTGTGGTCAGCCTCACCAAGTCGACCGCGGTCGAACTGGCGGAGCATCACATCCGGGTGAACGCCGTCTGCCCGGGTGCGGTGTACACCGAGTTGTTGCATCGTGGCGACCCTGAACACACCGATTCATGGCGTCGTGAGATTCAGCCGTGGCCCGATCGCGGTGATGCGGCCGCCATTGCCGACGTGGCGATCTGGCTGGCGTCCGATGAGGCCCGGTTCGTGACCGGTACCAGCGTCGTGGCCGACGGGGGGTTGCTCGCAGCCACCCCCCGGTTGATGGATCACGACCTGTCGCATATGCGGTCGATGTCGGGCATTGCGTGGGGCACCACCGGACGGCGTGCCGAGGTGCGCCGGCTGGCCCCTACACCAGAGAGCTGACCGGGTGTGGGCTGGGGTGCGCTGGCCCGACTCGTAGTGAACATCTGGGCGCTGACAGCATTCGCCCATGGACGCTCGTGAACTGATGAACCGCACCTGCCCCGCCACGGGCGATGTGGGTGCTGCCTTCTACTTCCATCCCGACACCGTCGGCTACGGCAAGGAGAACCTCGGCCTCGACGGTTTCCGCTTCTACGTGCTCGGACGTGGCGGCGTATTGGGCAATGTTGACTCTGCTGTAGTGCACTCCGCATTCGGATATTTCAATCCCGGTCTGGTTGCCAAAATGTGGTCCACCGCTGCCGAGAAGGTGGCGCCGCGGGTTGCTGCGCGTGAGTACATCGCCTGTGGCCATCGTCTTGCACGCAGCGTGCTCGACGGCGTTGACGGCCTTGATGCCTACGCCGCTGCTGCCGGTGCGATCATCGACGCCGTCGACGATTCGGCCCTGTCGCTCTTCGCTGGGCTCCGTGCCGAAGAGGTGCCCAGCGATGCGCCAGCCGCTGCGTTCCACCAAGCGATGGTTCTGCGCGAACTCCGTGGATCGGTGCACCTCGTTGCCGTTGCTGCGGTGGGCCTGCCAAGTGTGGTGGCCCACCAGATCAAACGGCCGAATGACGTGCAGTCATTTGGCTGGCCCGAGGACATCGCAGCGCCCACCGATGAGCAGCGCGCAGCACTCGACCGAGCAGAGCAGATCACTAACGACATGCTGGCACCGGCGTTCGCCGTGCTCGACGACGCGGGTGCTGACGCATTGATCGCGGGTATCGACGCGATGCGCGCTGCGTTCTACCCCAAGGGTGATTGAACGCAGGGCCAGCAGGCGCTGACGATCCACGTGTCGACGGTGGCAATCGCCGCCTCGCCCGGTTCGAGCGCGATGGCTATGCCGTTGTCGCCGATCCCGATCTCCCACATGGTGGCTGTACGGCCCTCGCCGGCCTCCCAACGCTCGAGGGCCACGCCGGCTGCGGGCAACTCGAAACGTGCTGCGGAGGCCAGCACCGGGTTGTCGAGCGGGGTTGGGTCCACCGTGGCGAGTAGCAGGTCGACGTCGACCTCTTTTGATGTGAGTCCACCGCGCACCACGTTGTCGCTGGCACCCATGAGTTCGATCCCGGCACCGCGCAGATAGGCGTGCAGGTTTCCGGCATCCAGGCGCAGTGCTGCGCCGGGTGGTACCTCCACCAGATTCAACAACAACGTGGCCACCACCGATGCCTCGCCGGGATACATCTCATCGAGGGCCACAACCCAGCGTGCCTCGTTGCTCGCGTGTTCGCGGCATGCGTCGATCGCGGCCGTGATGTCGATCTGGTCACGGTAGATGGCCTCGAGCGCTGCCCCTGGCCCGTTCACGTGGAGTAACGCAGCAAGGTCGTTCACCCCGATGTCGTTGAGCAACTCGAGCGTGCGCGCGACCGGGCGTACCCCGCACAGCGCTGTCACCGGCGTGATCGCCATCAGCAACTCCGGTTTCGGATACGGATCACCGAATACACCGCGGTCGTATCCATGGCGGGCACCCTCGGCATCAGGGTGGGTCTGCAACGACAGTGGTTGCGACGCTGCGAGCACCTTCAGCAGATAGCCGAGTTCACCCGTCAAAGTTGACAAGGGGCTCGCGTCGGCCAACGTGGCCGGCCCACGAGGATGGGTGCCGAGCCACAGTTCGGCCCACGGCCGGCCGTCGGGTGAAGTGCCGAGGAGTTGCGGAATGACGTCGGTGTCACCCCAGTCATAGTGCTGTACCACACCGTGCACCTCGAACATGGCGTCACGGTAGCCGCGGACAGGGCCGCTCAGCAGTTGTCAGAACAGACGCAACTCGTCGGGGGCGAGCCCTCTCAACGTGTCGTAGTCGACTTCCACACAGCGGTATCCGCGGGACTCGGCCAACACCCGCGCTTGGGGTTTGATCACTTGGGCGACGAACATGCCGCGCACCTCACCAAGCGACGAATCCGTGTGGAGGCGCTCGATGTAGCGCGTGAGTTGTTCGACGCCATCGATCTCACCACGTCGCTTGACTTCCACCGCGACCACTTGGTCGTCGGCGTCGCGACACAATAGGTCGACAGGGCCGATTGCTGTGGGGTACTCGCGGCGTACCAGACGCAGGCCGTCCTCCATTGATTCTGGTGTGGCCGCCAGCAACTCCTGCAGGTGGGCCTCAACACCGTCTTTCGTGAGACCAGGGTCGGTGCCCAACTCGTGGTCGCTATCGGAGAGCACCTCATGCAACCAGATCGTGAGGGTCTCATCTTTCGGATTCGTGACCACCCAATGGTCGTCGTTGTCCACCAGAGTGTTCGGCGCGTTCATCCAGTTGAGGGGTTTGTAGGCGCCGCCGTCCGCGTGAATGGCCACGCACCCATCGGCTTTCACCATGATCAAGCGGGTGGCTTCGGGAAGGTGGGCGGAGAGTCGACCGGCGTAATCCACCGAGCAGCGAGCGATCACCAGACGCACGTCGTCACCCTAGGCGGCGACACAGTCGCCACCCACGCCTGTTCAGTTTCGACGCGCCGATTCCACGTGGGTACGCATGCGCTTTTGAATCAGGTCGCGTCGCGCCTGCAGTTCGCGATACGTGAGGCGCTCGGTCGACAGATCCACGCCGAGGCCTGCCCTCACGCTGTCGAGGTCCACCTGCATATTGGCTGCATCGACGCCAAGCTCACGGAACAAACGCTCGCCATGGCGCTGCGCGAACACCATGGAGATGTTCGCCACCTCGGCCAACAGATCAAGGTCGGGAGCGAGTCGGGCGATCGCGCCATCGAGGAACACCATGTTCTTCACGTAGAGCATGAGTTCTTTCGGCATCCGCGCTCCGTAACCCAGCAGGGCCTTCACCACCCGCTGCACTTCGGCCACCATCTCCTCACCGGTGAGGGTGGTCGGGTCGATCGGCTCCTGATCGAGGCGCAGGTCGCTGATGACCGCTGCAAGATCGGTGTCGCGAGGCAGTGCACCCAGGTCACGCAGCGCCGCCATTTGGCCCATCAGGTCGTTCGTTGTGGCCGAGATCATCATCCGCAAGAACGCACGCCGTCGCTCATCGGACAGACGTGCCGTGATGCCGAAGTCCAGAAGTGCGGTGCGGCCATCGGCCAATACGAAAAGGTTGCCGCCGTGCAGATCGCCGTGGAAGATGCCATGGATCATCGCACCCTCCATGAAGGCGACCATGCCGGTGCGGATGACTTCCTCGGTGTCGATCCCGGCGGCCTGCATGCCCACCACATCGTCGAAATTGAATCCGTCGATGCGTTCCATGACCATGACCCGTCGTCGCACCAGTTCGGGATGGGGACGCGGCACCACGTAGCCGTCCTGGTTCAGCTCGCGCAGCACACCTGCCACGTCCACCATGTTCGATGCCTCGAGGCGAAAATCGAGCTCCTCGACAATCGTCTCGGCGAACAACTCCACCAGGGCCGGAGGGTTTGCGAGTGCGGCCACTGGAATGCGCCCCACCAGGTGAGGGGCCAGCCAGGCCATCACCTTCAAGTCGGTACGCACCAGCCGCGCCACATCAGGACGCTGCACCTTCACCACTACGCGTTCGCCGCTGAGCAGGGTGGCCGCATGCACCTGAGCGATCGACGCCGCGGCGAGGGGAGTGGTGTCGAACTCTGCGAACACATCGTCGAGTCGCGCGCCGAGGTCAGCTTCCACGGTGCGCCGCACCTCATCGAAATCCTCGGCAGGAACCTGGTCGCGGCACTTTTTGAACTCGTCCACCAATTCTGCGGGGAACAGCCCCTCACCCGACGAGATGATCTGTGCGAGCTTGATATAGGTGGCACCGAGCCGTTCGATCGCGGTGCGGAGCCGGGCCGACAGCGCAGCACGCGATGCCTCGGTCCCCCGATATCGACCAAGGCGCTTGCGGACCCACCAGCCGCCAACAGCGCGACCCAGATGGAACACGACCATGGCCATGCGGCCGACGTGTGGAAGGCGGCCAGGTGTTGTCAGTCGCGGCACCTCAGCGCGTGCATCGTCGCGGAGGCGATCGGCCAGCGGAGCCCATGCGATGTGGTCGCGTTCGAGAACCCAGGGCGCAGCCTCGGTAAAGGCAGCCCATTCCATATCGAGGGGTTCGGTGCGGGGGGATTCGACCGTAGTCACGACGTCAGTGTGTCGGGCAGGGCGGGCATGCGCATCTCGTGCTCGCAATCGCGGTTGTGACCTCCGGCGCGCGAGATGCCGCGAGGGTTCAAAATTTTGGCGGTCGACGCTCAGCGAAGGCGGCGATTCCCTCGCGGTACTCCGCTGTGCCCATCGCTTCATCGAGTGCCCGTTTTGACTCTGCGACCGATGCGGCAGGTGTAGTCGCGAGCCAGTCGCGATGCATCTGGCGTTTGGCCGACGTGACCGCGACGGGTCCCGTAGTGGTGGCGAGCATGTGTGCCCAGTCGAGCGCTGCCGACACGGTGGCGTCGGGTCCGTCGCACACGGCGTTCCACAGCCCCCACTCAGCGGTTTCGGCGCCGGTGAAGACCCGTCCCGAGAGCAGTAGATCTGCGGCGCGAGTAGTACCGATCAGACGAGGCAGCGTCCACGACAGTCCGTATTCGGCGGGAAGCCCAAGGCGTGGCGCAGCGGTGGTCATCTTGGCCTCAGCAGCAACGAAACGCAGATCGCAGAACGCCACCAGTGCTAGCGCTACCCCGGCGCACGCACCGTTCACGGCGGCGATGACCGGCAACCGGTAGTCGAGCAGCCACGACAGGTCCTCATCAAAGGCGCTGTGTCCATCCCCGGGCCGATCGATGTCGTCGGGCATGCCCGAGTCGTAACCGCCACGTCTCGCATGGTCGGTGAGCGCCGCGGCATCGCCGCCGACGGAGAACACTCGTCCGTGTCCGGTGACCACCACCGCCCGGACGTCATCACGGCTGTCGAGAGCCGCCATTTCGTTGATGAAGGCGGCATGCATGGCGCCGTTCCATGCGTTCGATCGATGCGGCCGGTGCAGCGAGACGATTGCCACGCGGTCGTGTACCTCGCACAGCACCGGTCGGCGATCGTCGGTGGTCATGTCAACCCCAGAGAGCTCGCAACACGTCGTCGGACAATTCTGGCCGGCACACGATGAAGTCCGGTAGCCATGGGTCGCGTTCGTTGTAGACGATCTGCGAGCCATCGATACGGCTCACGAAGAGGCCCGCGGCCAGCGCGACCGCAGCCGGCGCCGCGGTGTCCCATTGGAACATGCCGCCGTCGTGCACGTAGATGTCGGCTTCGCCCATCACCACCGCCATCGTCTTCGCCCCGGCCGACCCAAGTCGCACCGGCTCGCAATCGAGCGCTTCGTAGACCAGATGCGCCGAATACGGGGCGCTGTTGCGCGACGTGATGAGGCGCGGGTTCGTGCGGTCCACCGCGGGCAGCACCGGTGGGGGATCCATCGCAAAGGTCGTGTCGAGCGCCGGCAATGACACCGCGCCGGCCACGAAATGGTCGTCGTCCCAGAGTGCAACATGCACAGCCCAGTCCACCCGTCCCTGCTGAGCGAATTCCTTGGTGCCATCGAGTGGGTCGATAATCCACACGCGGCCGCCACCGAATCGTCGGGGATCCTCGCGGCCCTCTTCGCTGAGCACGGCATCGTCGGGTCGTTCGCGCGTGAGTTCCCCCATTATGAACTCCTGAGCGACAGCATCGCCGGTGTCTTTCACGGTCCACATGCCGGCACCGCTCGCGAACAGTTCGGCGCGCGTCGCCACCAGTCGCTGCCCGGCTTCTGTGGCCAAGCGGGTGGCCAACACCTGATCAGGTGATGTCATCCGCCGAGTTTCTTGTACTTGATGCGTTGGGGCTGATCGCCGGAGATGCCGAGCTCGCGTTTGCGGTACTCCTCGTATTCAGAGAAGTTGCCCTCGAACCAGCGCACCTGTGAGTCACCTTCGAAGGCCAGCACGTGGGTGGCGATGCGATCGAGGAACCAGCGGTCGTGGGAGATCACCACCGCACACCCGGGGAACGAGTCGAGGCCCGCCTCGAGGGCGCGCAAGGTGTCGACGTCGAGGTCGTTCGTCGGTTCGTCGAGGAGCAGCAGGTTGCCGCCGGATTTCAACAGTTTCGCGAGGTGCACCCGGTTACGTTCGCCACCGGAGAGATCGCCCACGCGTTTTTGCTGATCGGTCCCCTTGAAGTTGAAACTCGACACGTAGGCGCGGCCGTGGATCTCGCGATTGCCGACCTTGAGATGATCGATCCCACCGGTGATCTCGTCGTACACGGTGGCGTCGGCGTCGAGATCATCGCGGTCCTGGTCGACGTAGCTCATCTCCACGGTGGAGCCGATCTCGATGGATCCTGCATCTGGTGCCTCCGCACCGGCCAGCATTTTGAACAGTGTGGTCTTGCCGGCGCCGTTCGGGCCGATGATGCCCACAATGCCCGCAGGCGGCAGCGAAAACGAGAGGTCCTCGATCAGCAGGCGATCCCCGAACCCCTTGCGCAGACCCTCGACGCGGATCACGGTGTCGCCGAGGCGGGGACCAGGCGGAATGGCGATCTCAAGTTTCGAGTCGACGCCGCCATCGGCCTCGGCTTCAGACTGCAACCGTTCGTAGGCGGCCAGGCGGGCCTTGCCCTTGGCCTGGCGGGCCTTGGGCGCCATGCGCACCCATTCCAACTCGCGCTCCAAGGTGCGGCGGCGTGCCTCGTTCGACTTCTCCTCCTGGGCGAGACGCGTTTGCTTCTGCTCGAGCCAACTCGAATAGTTGCCCTCGAATGGGATGCCGCGACCACGGTCCAACTCGAGAATCCATCGGGCCACGTTGTCCAAGAAGTAGCGGTCGTGGGTGATGGCCACGACGGTGCCGTGGTAGTCCTGCAAGAAGCGTTCCAGCCACCACACGCTTTCGGCATCGAGGTGGTTGGTCGGCTCGTCGAGCAGCAACAGGTCGGGTCGGCTGAGCAGCAGTCGGCACAGCGCCACGCGTCGGCGCTCGCCACCGGACAACGTCGTGACATCGGCATCGTCGGGTGGGCAGCGCAGGGCATCCATGGCAATTTCGACGTTGCGGTCAAGGCTCCACGCGTCAGTGGCTGCAATGCGATCTTCGAGGTCGGCCTGCTCTTTGCCGATCTTGTCGTAGTCGGCATCGGGATCGGCCCACATCGCCATGACCTCGTTGTAGCGATCGATGATCGACTGCACCTCGGCCACGCCCTCCATCACGTTGCCGCGCACGTCCTTGGTGGGGTCCAACTCGGGCTCCTGGGGCAGATAGCCCACCGTGAAGCCCGGGGTCAGCCGCGCATCGCCGGAGAACCCGTCGTCGAGGCCGGCCATGATGCGCAGCAGCGACGATTTGCCCGACCCGTTCGATCCGATCACACCGATCTTGGCGCCCGGATAGAACGACAACGAGATGTTCTCGAGCACCGTGCGGTCTGGCGGGTAGTGCCGAGCGAGCTTGTGACAGGTGTAGATGAACTCGTGTGCCATGCACCTGCGAGGGTACCGGCTGGGTCCACACGCGGAGCCGTCGGTGAGCGTGCGCGCATTCGCAGATGTGCGGCCGTAACGTCGGCGGCGATGACGGTCACCGCAACCCCCGCACCCGATGACGTGGCGATGCGCCCGGTCGACTGGGTGCTGTTGGCGGTGCCGGGCACGGTGTGGGGTGCCAGTTTCTATCTCATTGCGTTGTCGCTCGAATCGCTCGACCCGGCATTCATCGGGTGGGCGCGCATCGTCATTGGTTTCACGGTTTTGTCGTTGGTGCCATCGGCACGACGGGCACTTCCCAGATCGGCATGGCCCCGGGTGGCCTCGCTGTCACTGGTGTGGATGGCGGTGCCGCTCAGCTTGTTCGCCTTCGCTGAGGAGCGCGTGTCGTCCGCGGTGACCGGCATGTTGAACGGGTTGAATCCGGTGACCGTGGTGGTGGTGGGTGTGGTGTGGTTCGGCACCCGGCTGACCGCGGGGCGCATTGTCGGGCTCACCGTTGGCACTCTCGGCGGGGTGATGATCGCGCTGCCCACTCTGGGCGAGGGGTCATCGAGTGTGATCGGGATCGTGATGATTATGGCCGCTCTGACCTGTTACGGCGTGGCGATCAACGTGGCTGGCCCGCTGCAGCGCGAGCACGGGGCGCTGCCCGTCATCCGGACCGCCTTGGGTGGTGCTGCGCTCATCGCCACCCCAACCGGCCTCATCGGTCTCACCCGGTCATCAGCAGAGACGTCGTCGATCGTCGCTCTCGTCGTGTTGGGGGTGTTCGGCACCGGTGTGGCCTACGTATTTCATCTCGGCAACACCGGTCGTCTGGGTGCCACCAGGGCCAGCACCACCACGTATCTGATCCCGGGTGTGTCCATCGTGCTGGGCGTGGTGTTCCTCGACGAGTCGGTGGGGCTATTGGCGCTTGCCGGTTCAGCGGTCGCGGTGGTGGGCGCATGGCAGGTCAACCGGTCCTGAGCAGTGTTGACATGTCTACGATGAGCCCCATGACACCCGATGTGGTTGATTTTCGCTCGCCGGATGCGCCGGCACGGTTCACCGAAAGCCTGCGCGCTACTGGCTTTGCCGTGGTGACCAACCATCCGCTTCCCTGGGAACTCGTCGAGTCGATCTATGCCGAGTGGGACGAGTTCTTCACTAGCGGGGCTGCTGATGCCTACACCGTGGGTGAGGACAACCAGGAGGGATACTTCCCGCCGAAGGTGGCCGAGACGGCCAAGGGCCGCACGGTGCGCGACCTGAAAGAGTTCTTTCACGTCTACCCATGGAGTGACAAGTACCCGAGCGAGGTGTCCCGCGACGCGTTCCGCTATCGCGACATCGCCACCGATGTGGCATCCACATTGCTCGGGTGGGTGGATGCTCACACTCCGGCCGAGGTCGCTGAGCAGTTATCGATTCCGGTGGCGCAGATGCTTGAGGGCAATACCCGCACGCTGTTGCGCATCCTGCGATATCCGCCGCTCGAGGGCGATGTGCCCGATGGTGCCGTTCGCGCGGCCGCCCACGAGGACATCAACCTGCTCACTGTGCTGCCTGCCAGCAATGAGAGCGGATTGGAGCTGCTCGGCACCGATGGAGAGTGGTACGCGGTGCCATGCGACCCGGGGTCGATCGCGGTGAATTGCGGCGAAATGCTTGACCGCGCGTCGAACGGGTATTTCCCAGCCACCACCCATCGTGTCGTGAACCCGCTCGGCGAGGCCGCTCTGCGTGCTCGTATGTCACTGCCGCTGTTCCTCGCCGCCGCCGACGATGTGGTGATCACCGATGGGCGCACCGCGGGGGAATTGCTCGCGGAACGCATTGCGGAGTTGCGCAGCCAAGACTGAGACGGTGTGGCGTGACCGATTCCGCACCACGATCGCGACGAATTACACCGTGCGGTCTGCGTCTGGGTGCACGAGCGCACTAGCCTCGCGTGCGTGTCCGACACCCCCGCCCCATCATTCGGCGCGAACTCCTGGCTCGTCGAGGAAATGTACGAGCGTTATGTCGCCGACCCGTCGTCTGTGGCCGAGTCCTGGAAGGAGTTCTTCGAGGATTACCGCAGCATCGCCGCCCCGGCGGTCGAGCTTGCTGCCGACACGGCTGCACCTGCAGCGGCAGCACCTGCGACCGCCCCGGTGATCGAGCACGCCCCGGCAACGAACGGTGCCGCCACAAACGATGGCGCCGCTGCGAATGGTGCCACCACGAATGGTGCTGCCACGAATGGTGCTGCCACGAATGGTGCGACAGCCACCAACGGCGCGGCGTCGGCACCGGCGGCCGCCGAGGTGCCGGGTACCCCCATCCGTGGGGTTGGCGCGAAGATCGTGGAAAACATGGAAGCCAGCCTGGCGGTACCCACCGCGACGAGCTTCCGTAATGTGCCGGCCAAGCTGCTCGAGGTCAACCGCAAGGTCATCAACGGGTACCGCGAGCGCTCCGGCCAGGGCAAGGTCAGCTTCACCCATCTCATCGGTTACGCCATTGTGCGCGCCATCGCCGATGCGGTACCGAACATGCGCAACGGCTTTGTCGCTGGTCCCGATGGCAAACCACGCCTCGTCGCCCATGACAGCGTCAACATGGGCCTCGCCGTCGACATCGACAAAGGTGACGGCACCCGCACCCTGGTGGTGCCAGTATTGCGCGCCGCCGACACGCTCGACTTTGCGGGGTATCTGGCGTCGTACGAAGAGATCATCCGCAAGGTCCGTAACAACAAACTGACCGTCGAAGACTTCCAGGGTGCGAACATCACCTTGACCAACCCGGGCACGATCGGCACGGTGCAATCAGTGCCGCGGCTCATGCCCGGCCAGGGCGTCATCGTGGGTGTCGGCAACATCGATTACCCGGCCGAGTTCGAAGGTGCCGACCGCACCAACTTGTCGTCGCTTGGCATCTCGAAGGTGGTCACCGTGACCTCCACCTACGACCACCGCATTATCCAAGGTGCCGAGTCGGGCATGTTCTTGAAGCGGGTGCACGAACTGCTCCTCGGCGAGCACGATTTCTACGAACAGATCTTCACCGCCCTCGGCATGCCGTATGAGGCGGTGAAGTGGCGGCCCGACACCAACCCCATCGACCGCGAAGAGTCGATGATGGCCAAGCAGGTCGCGGTGTCGAAACTGATCCGTGTGCACCGGGTGCGCGGTCATCTCATGGCCGATCTCGACCCGTTGCATTGGCAAGAGCCGCGCACGCCGGTCGAACTCGACCCGGCGACCTATGGCCTCACCATCTGGGACCTCGACCGTGAATTCCTCACCGACGGGGTTGGTGGCCATCACAAGATGCGCCTCGGTGATCTGCTCGGTGTGCTCCGCGATGCGTACTGCCGCTCCATCGGCGTTGAGTACATGCACATCCAGAACACCGAGGAACAGCGCTGGATTCAAGAGCACATCGAAGGTGGCCCAGCCGAGGTGGACCATGACGGCAAACTGCGCATCCTCGAGCGCTTGAACGCCGCCGAGGCCTTTGAGAAGTTCCTGGCCACCAAGTACGTCGGCACAAAGCGGTTCGGTATTGAAGGCGCCGAGTCGGCGATCCCGATTCTCGATCGCATCCTGTCGTCCGCTGCTGATGAGGGCCTCGATGGTGCCGTTTTGGGCATGGCGCACCGCGGCCGGTTGAACGTCCTGTCGAACATCATGGGCAAGAGTTACTCGGCAATCTTCTCCGAGTTCGAAGGCCATATCGAGCCGACCACCGTCCAGGGGTCGGGCGATGTGAAGTACCACCTCGGCGCAAACGGAACCTTCCGCAGTGCCGACGGTGCCACGATGCCGATCGAACTTGCCGCGAACCCGTCGCACCTCGAGACGGTCGATCCGATCGTCATGGGCATGGTGCGTGCACGCCAAGACCAGATCGACCCACCGCTCGCGTATTCGGTGCTGCCTCTGCTGGTGCACGGTGATGCGGCCTTTGCTGGCCAAGGCATCGTGGCCGAGTGTCTCGCGATGAGCGACACCGGTGGCTACCGCATCGGCGGCACGATCCACCTCATCATCAACAACCAGATCGGCTTCACCACCGCGCCGCAGTACGCCCGCTCGTCGCTGTATTGCTCCGATGTGGCCAAGACGATTCAGGCGCCGATCTTCCATGTGAACGGTGACGACCCCGAGTCCTGTGTGCGCGTAGCGCAATTGGCCTGGGAGTATCGCCAACGCTTCCACAAAGACGTCGTGATCGACATGGTGTGCTACCGCCGTCACGGCCACAACGAGGGCGACGACCCGAGCTACACCCAGCCGCTCATGTACAAGGCCATTGCCGATCATCGCAGTGTGCGCAAGTTGTATGTCGAGAGTCTGGTGAAGCGCGGCGACATCGGTGTCGACGAAGCAGAGCAGGCCCTCACCGATTTCCAGTCGAAGCTGCAAGAGGCCCTCGACGAGACCCGCGCCAAGGTCCAAGCTGAATTCAAAGCACCCAAGCCGCCCAAACCGCTCGGCGTGTTGCCCAAGGTGCCCACCGGCGTCGACCGCGACGTGCTGGACAATATTTTTGCTCGGCTCACCGAGTACCCCGAAGGGTTCACTCCGCACCCGAAGTTGGCCAAGCAGTTCGAGACCCGCGCACGCACCCTGAGTGAGACGGGCGATGTGGATTGGGCCACTGCCGAGGCCATGGCCATCGGTTCGTTGATCCTCGATGGACATCCGGTGCGTCTCGCCGGCGAGGATTCGCGCCGCGGCACCTTCTCTCAGCGTCACGCCGCGCTCATCGACTACGAGACCGGTGAGCCGTGGGTGCCACTCAATGAACTACCGAGCGCGACCGCCAAGTTCTGGGTCTACGACTCGTTGCTCAGTGAATATGCAGCGCTTGGATACGAGTACGGCTACTCCCATGCCAATCCAGAGGCACTCGTCATGTGGGAGGCGCAGTTCGGTGACTTCATTAACGGGGCACAGATCATCATCGATCAGTACCTCGTGGCCGCTGAGGACAAATGGGGCCAGCAGAACTCGTTGGTGCTGCTGCTGCCGCACGGGTTCGAAGGGCAGGGTCCGGAGCACTCTTCGGCGCGTATCGAGCGGTTCTTGGTTCTCGCTGCGGAAGACAACATCCAACTGGTGAACGCCACGACGGCCGCGCAGTATTTCCACTTGCTGCGCCGCCAGATCCACTCGCCGCGTCGGTCACCGCTGGTGGTGTTCACGCCCAAGCAGGGTCTGCGGATGCGCGAGACCCGCAGCAATCTTGACGAACTCACCACCGGTTCATTCTGCGAGACCCTTGACGATCCCGGCGTCACCGATCGCTCAGCGGTGCGACGCGTGGTGTTCTGCTCGGGCAAGGTGGCCTGGGATGCGATGGCCGAACGCGACCGGCGTGAGGCACCAGTCGCAGTTGTGCGAGTCGAGCAGTTGTACCCGTTACCCACCGAGCAGATGTACGGCGTGCTCGAGTTCTATCCCAACGCGCGCGAAGTGGTCTGGTTGCAAGAAGAGCCGGAGAACATGGGCGCGTGGAAGTTCATCGAGCACCGCATGTGGCGGGTGAAAGAACGCGGCTACGAATTCCGCCATGTGGCCCGAGTCGAATCAGGGTCACCCGCCACTGGTTCCAAGACCGTGCACGATCAAGAACTTGCCGACTTGATGGACGAGACCTTCAGCGGTTTCTGAGCTCCGCCGTCGACCGTTCTCCAGAGATCAGAGTTCGATACCGATAACCGCCGACAGCGCCGCCAGGGCGTCGGCAGGGTCGATCACCTTGATGGTGTGCATGCCCATCTGGGCTGCTGGCTTCAAGTTGATGCCGAGATCGTCGAGGAACACCACGGTGGAGGCGTCCACCCCTACGGTGCGGCATGCCAGTTCGTAGAAGGCGGTCTCGGGTTTGCGCACCCCTACCTTCGATGACTCAATCACGTAGTCGAACGTGTCCATGACCCCTTCGATGTCGGGCCGGTCGTGAGTGGCACCGGTGACGTTGTTGGTGAGGCACGCCTGCGTGATCCCGGCATCGCGCACCTTGGTGATGGCGGCAGCCATCTCGGGTCGGAGATCCCCGTAGAGCAGACCCAACACGTCGGCTCCCGGCACCCGATGGCCAAGGGCCTCACTTTCGTCGGCGAAGACAGCGTCGAACTCGGCAGCAGTGAGCTCTTGGCGTTCGATGCGCGCCCATGCGTTGGTGTCGGGATTGTGGGTATTAACGGTTCGGATGAAGTCGTGCGGCAGGCCGTTGGCTGCCTCGTAACGGTTAAAGGCGACGAACGGGCTGGTGGTGACCACACCTCCGAAATCCCAGAAGACGGTGGTGCGGGTGGTGGTGTCGGTCATGTTCTCCCCGAGGTCGATCTGCCGTTATGGACTGCGGACACCCTACGATGGAGTGAACACGCGGCCGGAATCCACGGCTCGCACCCCCGAGGGTCATCGTTCCGCCCTGCGACAGCGGACGGACATGACCGGAAACGACAACACATCCCAGATGAGTGACACCATTGCCTCGAACCACGTCGTGGTCGACGGCTCCAACATTGCAACCGAGGGCCGTGAGATGCCCAGCCTCGCGCAGTTGAACGAGGCGGTGACGACCTTCATGGACCTGCATCCCGAGACCCAGGTCACCGTGGTGGTCGACGCCACCTTTGGTCATCGCATCAATGCTTCCGAACGGGCCGAGTTCGATGCCGGTGTGGCGAACAACGAATTGGTGGCACCACCAGCGGGAGCGGTGGGACGCGGCGACGCATTCGTACTCACCATCGCGCAGCGAGTGGGAGCAACCGTGTTGTCGAACGACTCATTCCAAGAGTTTCATGCTGACCACGAGTGGCTCTTCGATGAGGGGCGCCTTGTCGGTGGTAAGCCCGTTCCGCACGTGGGCTGGGTGTTCGTCGCTCGCACGCCAGTGCGTGGGCCGAAGTCGAAGCGCGCCACTCGCGATGCTCGGCGCAAGGTCGGGTCCGAGCGCGCACCGAAGGCATCGCCCATGGCGTCAGAGCCCATGCCCGTACCCACCTCGCCACCCCCGGGACGAGCAACACGCTCGGCGCCGGAACCCGCACCCGCACCCGCTGCTGCATCGGGTGGCGGGGGAGCGGCGAGCACGGTGAATGAGTTACTGCCCTTCCTCGAGTTCATTGGTGAGCATCCAGTGGGCACCGCTGTGTCGGGCGTGGTCGAGTCGTACTCGTCGCATGGGGCATATGTGCGGGTGAACGAACTTGTTGTGTATGTGCCACTGCGGCTGATGTCGGATCCGCCGCCGCGGAGCGCACGCAAGGCGCTGCGACTGGGTGATGAGGTCACTGTGGTGATTGCTGGCACCGTGCCCGATCGTCGCAGTATCGATGCGGGACTTCCCGGCATGGTGCCGTCGGCTGGTAGCACGGATGCGGTCGCGCCGGCAGCGGAGCGCTCGGCAAAGAAGACCACGGTGAAGAAGACCGCGGTGAAGAAGACCGCGGTGAAGAAGACCGCGGTGAAGAAGACCACCGCGAAGAAGGCTGTTGCGAAGACGACAGTCGCCAAAAAGGCGGTCGCGAAGAAGAGCACGGCAAACAAAGTCGCGACGAAGAAGGTCGCCGCGAAGAAGACCGCCGCGAAGAAGACCGCCGCGAAGAAGACCGCCGCGAAGAGGAGCGCGGCAAAAAAAGCCGCGACGAAGAAGGCCGCTGCGAAGAAGGTTGCCGCAAAGAAGTCCACCGCGAAGGGTCGCAGATGAGGGTTGTGACCTGGAACGTCAACTCGTTGAAAGCGCGGTCGGAACGGGTGCGCGAATGGTTCGAGATGGTGCAGCCCGATGTTGTGTGCCTGCAGGAAACCAAAATGGCCGACGAGGCGTTCCCGCACCTGATGTTCTCCGAGCTCGGTTACGAGTCGGTGCACCATGGCGAGGGTCGGTGGAACGGTGTGGCCATCGTGTCGCGCGTGGGGATCGACGATGTGGTGAACGGATTCGCCGACGGCATCGAGCCCGACACCGACGCGCGGCTCATCACCGCCACCTGCGGAGGGGTACGCATCACCAGCGTGTATGTGCCCAATGGCCGCGATGTCGACGACCCGCACTACGCCTACAAGTTGAGTTGGCTCGATCGTTTGGTGGAGCACTTGAATCGTGACACCTCCGCCGACCGGGATGTGATCGTCACCGGGGATTTCAACATCGCCCCGACCGACGATGACATCTATGAGACCGCGCGGAAACGGATGACCACCCATGTCACTCCGGCCGAACGGCAGCGACTTGCCGATCTGGAGCAGTGGGGGATGCACGACCTGTTCCACCATCTGTATCCCGCGGCGGGTCTGTACTCGTGGTGGGACTATCGACACGGCGATTTCCACCAAGGGCGCGGATTGCGCATCGACTTGGTACTCGGCACGACAAGCGTGAGAGATCGCCTCCAGTGGACGGTTGTTGATCGCAATGCCCGCAAGGGCGAGTCACCGAGCGATCATGCGCCGGTGGTCGTGGACCTCACTGACTGAGGCCGTCATCTCCCCGTGTTGTGGCGGGCTAGAGGTTGTTGAGCACCTCGGCAAGCGATGGGTACAGCCGAGCGGCCGTCAATGGGCCGATTCCGGTGAGCGAGCCGAATGCATCGGCTGATGCGGGGCGATTCTCGGCGAGTAGGCCGAGGTGGCGGACTGAACAGATCGCGTCGGGGAGGATGCCCGCACGGCGCGCGGCATGGTCACGCCACTGATGTAGAGCCTCCAGCATCTCTGTGCGCCGACCAGCATCCGCGCGGCGGTCATCGTCAATGATGTTCTGGGGAGGTGGGGCTGCGATCGGGCCGGTCGAGACGAAATCGTCGAGAAAGCGGGACCGCTCGCGGCGGTAGCCACCACGACGCTCGGCCCACGAGATGCGGCACTCATCAGTCGCGCGGGTGAGCGCCACGTAGGCCAAACGGGCTTCCTCATGGCGTGCAGCCACAGTGGTGGCACCGCGATGCGGCATTAGGCCACTTTCGGCGCCGGTGACCCATACGCGGAACCACTCACGACCCTTGGCCGCATGAAATGTCAGCACCTCCACGCCGGCATCTGCACGGACATCGAACGGATCGGTGGTGTGTACCCAGGCGCGTAATGCGGTGCCATCACCGTCGGGATGATCACGACAGAAGGCAAACACGGCATCGGCGACACGCAGGCGATCGCGGTGCACGCTGCCATCTCCCGCAGCCTCCACCGTGTCGTGGGCCCATGTCCGCAGCCCATGAGCCGTCAAGCGCTGCACGTGGTCGAGGGCATCACGTAACTCGCCGGGCCGCAGGCGGCGTTGCATCACCGGCACCCCAACCTGTTCAAGCGCGGCCACGATGACGATGCATTGGCGATTCGTGCGGGCCAGCACGGCCAATCGACTGGCGCGAATGAGATCAGGATCGCTGGCCGCCACCTCTGAAGCCACCGCAGCGGCTTCGGCATCAGCATCAACGAAGGTACTCACGGCAACCCTAGGGCCGTCCTCGCGTGCTGATCGAAGGTCGTCCGCCCGTGCTGCCACTGTCGCGCCGCCATGGGCGAGCACGTGCGCGCCAGCAGCGACAATTTGTGGAGTGCATCGGTGGTTTACCGGCAGGTGGATCACCTCCAGCGTCGGCAGTCGACGGTCGATGTCGTCTAGCAGCGTCGGGTCGGCACCGTTAAAGCCGTATATCGCCTGTGCCGGGTCGCCGACCAAGAACAGATCGTCGCTATCACGGCGCAGCACGTCGAGAAATCGATGCTGCAGTGGGTTGAGGTCTTGTGCCTCGTCGATGAGGAGATGACGATGCCGCCACCTGGTGGCGGCTGCAAGATCTGCATCTTGTTCGAGTTCACGGACCGCAATCGTCAGCACGTCATCGAGGTCGATCACCCCACGCCGACGTTTCAATGTTGCATATTCGTCGATGATGGCGGGCAATGACGCAATGACGGGGCTGCGACGCCCGGCGGTCCGCGCACCAGCAACCACATCATCTGGTCCGAAGCCGCGAGCCAGGGCCCAGCTCAACTCGGCGAGGATCTCCTCGGTTCGCGCTGATGAACCATCGCGTCGCTCCGACAGCACCTCGGTCACCAGTCGTCGGCGATCGTCCAACACGGTGGGAGCCCGGCGATTCGTGTCCTCCCATCGGCGGTGCAACAATGCCAACGCGGTGGAGTGAAACGTGCCCGCATCGACGGGGGTGCCGATGCCGAGTGAGGTGATCCGGCGCCGTAGTTCACTTGCAGCCTCCCGGGTGAAGGTGAGCACCAAGGTGTGGGTGGCATCGGCATCACCGGTGGCGATACGCCATGCCACCCGTCGGGTGAGCACTCGCGTCTTGCCCGACCCTGCGCCAGCGAGAACCGCGACCGACCGTGATGGGGTGGTGACGGCATGTCGTTGATCCGGGTCGAGATCGACCAGCAGCATGTCGGCATCCACGCAGCAACGGTACCGCGGGTACCGGCGCCGGCCAGACGCCGTGGCACACTCAGGTCATGCCCACCGCCCAGATCAGCGATCAGATCCGACTCGAGTACGAGACGTTCGGATCACCTGCTGATCCAACGGTGCTGCTGGTCATGGGGTTCACAGCGCAGATGATTGCGTGGGACGCTGATTTCTGTGCGGCGATCGCTGATCGTGGGCGCCATGTTGTGCGCTTCGACAACCGTGACTGCGGATTGTCCACCCATCTCGATGGTGTCCGTGTCGATGGCGACGCCGTGTTGGCGGCCGGTCTTGACCCAGCTCTCGAGATGCCGTCGGTGCCGTATTTGCTGTCGGATATGGCCGCTGATGCGATCGGGCTCCTTGATCATCTGGGTGTTGACCCAGCCCACATTGTTGGCGCGTCGATGGGCGGCATGATCGTGCAGCAGATGGCGATCAACCATCCCGACCGGGTGGCCTCGGTGGTGTCGATTATGAGCACCACAGGTGCACCTGATGTGGGGCGCCCCACCCCGGAGGCGATGGCGGCGTTGCTGGCGCCACCGCCCGAAGGTCGAGATGAATACATCGCTGCAGCTCAACGGTGGTCGGTGTGGGCATCGAAACGGTATTTCGATATCGATCGCGCCCGCGCACAGGCGGCCGCGTCATACGATCGCGCGTTCTACCCCGAGGGTGCCTCACGGCAGTTGGCAGCGATCCTCGCCAGTGGCGACCGTTCCAGTGCGCTCGCCGGTGTGACGACGCCGATGCTTGTCATTCACGGTACCGACGACACATTAATCGCCCCGGACGGCGGCGAGCACACGGCATCGTGCGTGCCGGGTGCACGACTGATGATGGTCGACGATATGGGTCACGACATGCCACCGGCGTTGTGGCCACACCTGATCGATGCCATCACCACACACCACGACAGCGCGGCCGGCTGACACCGGACGCACCACGACAAGGGAGAATTGATATGGCAGGTCCACTGAAGGGGTACCGCATCATCGAGATCGCAGGTATCGGCCCTGGGCCGTTCGCGGCGATGATGTTGGCGGATATGGGTGCGGAGGTCATTCGTGTCGACCGTGCCCAATCGGTGCGGCCTGGCGCTGACGGACCCGGCGGCGACCTGTTGCAGCGCAATCGAGCCAGCATCGCCCTCGATCTGAAACATCCTGATGGTGTCGCGACTCTGCTCGACCTTGTGGAGGGAGCCGACGCATTAATCGAAGGTTTTCGGCCCGGGGTCATGGAACGCCTCGGTATCGGCCCCGAGCAGTGCCACGCCCGTAACCCGAAGTTGGTGTTCGGACGGATGACCGGTTGGGGCCAAGACGGCCCGTATGCGCCATGGGCTGGGCATGACATCAACTACATCTCTCTCGGCGGTGCTCTTGCCCATATTGGCCGTGATGGCCACGATCCGGTGCCTCCGCTGAACCTAGTCGGTGACTTCGGTGGCGGTGGCATGTTCTTGGCCTACGGCGTGGTGTGCGCGCTGCTCGAAGCACAACGCAGCGGCGAAGGCCAGGTCATCGATGCCGCAATGATCGACGGCACAGCGGCGCTGATGACCATGTTCTGGTCAATGAGCGCAGTGGGTTTGCACGACCCCCAACGAACGGGAACCAATCTGTTGGACACGGGCGCACATTTCTACGATGTGTATCGCTGCGCCGATGACCGGCATGTGTCACTCGGGTCAATCGAGCCACAGTTCTACGATGAGCTGCTTGCGCGCCTGGGCCTGTCGGACGACAAGCAGTTCCTTCGACAGATGGACCGGGGCGAATGGTCGTCGTTGAAGCAGCGACTGCGCGAGATCTTCGCCACGCGAACGCGTGACGAGTGGTGCGACGTATTTGAGCATTCCGATGTGTGCTTCGCGCCTGTGCTGACTATGGCCGAGGCTGCGGAGCATCCGCATAACGTGGCCCGTGAGGGATATGTGGAGGTGGCCGGTGTGCGCCAGCCCGCACCCGCACCACGTTTCTCGCGCACGGTTCCAACGATTGAGCGCCCTCCTTCGCAACCCGGTGCCGACACTCGCGATGTGTTGTTGGCCTGGGGAGTGGATCCTGCGCGTGTCGACGAACTGTGTTCGTCGGGCGCCGCAGTGCAGGCCTGAGCGATGACCGTCATCCATCTGGTCCGTCACGGTCGTGCTGCCGCTGGATGGGATACCGACCCCGATCCCGACCTTGACGAGGTTGGGTGCACCCAAGCTGCCGACGCGGTCGAGGCGCTGATCGCGCGTCAGGGCGATGCGGAACCGACGCGGACGGTTGTGTCGTCACCGTTGTTGCGCTGCCGCTCAACAGCGTCGTATTACGCCGCACGGGTCGGCGCCGATGTGCGTATCGAACCGCGTGTGGCCGAGATCCCGTCACCGGAGGGCGTGGTGATGGGCGAACGGGTGGCGTGGTTGCGTGCCGCGATGGCTGGGACGTGGGTCGATCTCGGTGCGCGATATGTCGACTTTCGAGATCAACTCGTTGCTGCAGTGGCCGCTATGGATGATCCAGATGGCGGCCATGTCGTGGTGATGTCGCATTTCATTGCGATCAATGCGGTCATTGGTGCCTGCTGCGGTGATGACTCACTGGTGATCCGCAGCCTCGACAACTGCTCGATCACCACCGTGGAGTCCACACCCGCTGGGCTGACACTTCTCGATGCTGGGCATGAGGCCGACACCTTGATTCGGTGAGGGCATGTGTTGGGTGCTGCCGTTGTGATGCGTCACCCACCTGACATGCTGGTGATATGCCCTCCATGGTGACTCGTCGCGCGCAACGGCGCGCTGTGCGTATCGGCGCGGTATGCGCGATGGCTCTCGTGCTTGGCGCATGCGCATATCTCGGATCAGATGATGATGCCGCCAGCACCACAGTGCCGGCGGTGGTGGACCCCACGGCGACCTCGGCATCTGTCCCCGCGGGTGACACCACCATCCCGGCCGCGCCGTCAACCAGTGCCATCACCGTGGCGCCCACCACCAGCACCACCACCACGACCACGGTGCCGTCCACTACGACCATTCCGCCGCCCTTGGGCGTTGACGAGTTAGTGCTCACTCCCACTGCGCTCGGTCAAGCACGGATGGGCACCGACCCCGATCAGGTTGTGTCGTATGTGTCGGCCATTCTTGGTTCGCCCACCTCCGATACCGGGTGGGTCACCCCCGAATCGTTCGTTGCCTGCGAGGGCACCACCGTGCGCCGTGTCGAGTGGGGAGCTCTTGGAGTGATGTTTGGCGATGAGTCCGCGGTGGCATCTGGTCGCACCCACCTCATGTCCTACTCCTACGGACTGGTCGGCCGTCTCGATGCCGAACCCCAAGGACTGCTCACCGCCGAGGGACTTGGGCTGGGGTCGAGTGTGGATCAACTGCTCACCGCATACCCGAACGCGCTTATCGATGAGGGCGATCCCGAAGTTGATATCCCACCGAGTTTCTATGTGAGCGATGAGTGGCGCGGCCTGTTGTCCGGTGCGGAGCCCGGCGACTTGGTGTTGGTCGTGCTGGCTGGCCCAGGCTGCGAGGGCTAACGGTGGATACAGCAGCCCTGCGCGAGTTGCACGATGTATTGGCCTGGGTGGTCATTGGGCTGAACGCTGCCGTCGGCGCGTGGTTCGTTGCCGGGCAGTACCTGGCTGCGCTGCAGCACCGCACGGTGTGGGCGGCCACCATCGTCGCGCAACTGCCCGTATTCGCGGTGGCGATCACCGGCGCGATTCTCGGATCGCGCGACGGCATCGAACTCGACGATATGCACGCGCTCTACGGCTTCTCCGCCATCATCGCGATCGGCATCTTGTACAGCTATCGCTCGAGCGACTTCATCCGCGACCGCCAGTGGCTGATGTACGGCATCGGCAGTTGGTTCATCATGGGCCTCGGCCTGCGCAACCTCGTCCTCGGTTCCTGACCGTTACGAATCGATGGCATACAACTCGCGGATAAAGCGCGTGACGTACTCGATCACGGGTTGACCGCGAGGAATGGGCACCACCAGTTGGCGGAGGTCCTCTTTGAGCACCGCTCGTCGCGACAGCCGCTGGAGGCGCATCGTGGCGCTGAGGGGAAGTTCCACTGGCGACATCCGGACCTGCTGCGACGATCTGGGGTCGCCGGTGACGGTGATATCGCCGATGCCGACGCGCAGACAGTCTGCACGGAGTCGGGCGATGTCGAGCAGCGCCTCCGCCGCCGCCGGGGGTGGGCCGTAGCGGTCCACCCACTCCGCGCGAATGTCGTCGACGTCGTCGGCGGTCGTTACATCGGCCAGGCGGCGATACGCGCCAAGACGCGACTCCTCACGGGTGACGTAGTCGGCGGGGAGATGTGCATCGGTGGCGAGATCGAGGTTCACCACCGGTGGTGCATCAGGGGTGTCGCCTTTCATTTCCCCAACCGCTTCGGTCACCATCTGGCAATAGAGGTCGTAGCCGACCGCGGCGATATGCCCCGACTGCGATTCACCGAGCAGGTTGCCGGCCCCGCGAATCTCTAGGTCGCGCATGGCGATACGAAAACCCGATCCCAACTCTGTCGACTCGCCAATCGTGCGTAGACGCTCGTATGCCTCTTCGCTCAGGCGCGCATCAGCCGGATGGAACAGATAGGCGTAGGCGCGTTGACCACTGCGACCCACCCGCCCGCGTAACTGGTGCATCTGCCCGAGACCGAGCAGGTCGGAGCGCTCTACCACCAGGGTGTTTACGGTCGGCATGTCGATACCCGACTCGATGATGGTGGTGCACACGAGAACGTCGTAGGCCCCTTCCCAGAAATCGAGAACAACCTGTTCCAGGCTGCCCTCGTCCATCTGGCCATGGGCGACAGCCACACGTGCCTCCGGGACCAGTTCGCGCAGTCGGGCCGCTGCGCTATCGATCGATCGCACGCGGTTGTGCACCCAGAACACCTGGCCCTCACGCAACAGTTCGCGACGGATTGCCTCGATCGCCACGCGCTCGTCGAAGGGGCCGACATGGGTGAGGATGGGCTGGCGGTCCGCGGGCGGTGTTTGCAGCAACGACAGATCCCGGATGCCCACCAGGGACATCTCGAGGGTGCGGGGAATCGGTGTGGCGCTCATCGTCAACACGTCGACCGCGGTGGAGAGCTTCTTGATGGCTTCTTTGTGCTGGACGCCGAACCGTTGCTCCTCATCGACCACCAGCAGCCCCAACCGTGCGAAGTTTACATCGGCAGTGAGCAATCGGTGAGTGCCGATGACGCAATCAACGGCGCCCGATGCCACATCGGCCAGTACGCGTTTGGTCTCGGCCGCGGTGAGGAACCGGCTCAGCACCTCTACGCGAATCGGGTACCCGGCGAAACGATCGGCGAACGTCATGCCGTGCTGGGTGGCGAGCAGGGTGGTGGGGGCGAGTACCGCGACCTGGCGACCGTCTTGGATGGCCTTAAATGCAGCGCGCACGGCGACTTCGGTCTTGCCGAAGCCGACATCGCCGACCAGGAGGCGATCCATCGGTGTGGAATGCTCCATATCGGCCTTCACGTCAGCGATTGCGCCGAGTTGATCTTCGGTCTCCACGAACCCGAAGGCATCTTCCATCTCGGCCTGCCATGGCGTATCGGGTGCAAAGGCATGACCAGGTGTGGAGATCCGTTGCTGGTAGAGGAGTACCAGCTCTTGGGCGATCCGGCGGACCTCCGATCGCACGCGCCCCTTCGTTGCCGCGAAGTCGGAGCCACCTAGGCGGTGCAGGCTTGGTGCCTCGCCACCCACATAGGGGCGTAGGACACCAATCTGATCGCTCGGCACGTATAGGCGGTCGTCACCGCGGTAGGCAATGAGGAGATAGTCGCGCTCCACGCCACCGATGGTGCGGGTGACCATCTGTTCGAATCGTCCGACACCGTGCTGTTCATGCACCACGTAAGTGCCAGGCCGCAGATCGTCGGTACCGGCAACGCCGCGGCGCGCCCGAGGCCGACGATGAGACCGCCGCCGGCCCGTGAGGTCAGCTTCAGCGATTACCGCGACACGGGCCGTGGGCAATGACCACCCACGCCGAATGGGGGCCACGGTGATGACCCCGCCGGCCCCGATGCGTTCGGGCTGGGCAATTGGATCATCGACCACTGGCAAGTCCATGCCATTGTCAAGCAGGACGTCATGGAGTCGTCGTGCCGACCCAGTGCCATCGGCCGCAATCACAACAGTCACGTCGTTCGCGAGTAGTGACTGCAGTCGTGCCACCGTCGTGGACCCATCACCGGTGATCGGGTCCCAGCCCGACACCGAAACCACGGGTGTGTCGGGCGACTCGGGAGTGCCATCGATGGTCCACACGGCACCGGTGCTGGTCAGCAACCGGTCGGGTTTGGCGTGGAGCCGTGGAAAGTCCAGTTCGGGGTCACGAGCCCACGACCCGGCAAGTGCACGGGCGAGCTCGGCCTCCTCGGCCAGCAGATCAGCTGCCCGGTCGCGCATACGTCGCGGTTCGATCAGCAGCACCTTGGCGTCATCGCCGAGGACGTCGGTGATCAGCGTGTCATCGTCGACCAGCCATGGCAGCCACGACTCCATACCGTCGAAGGTGGCGCCGTCGGCGAGGCGTTCCCATTGTTCACGTCCCCACGGTTCGGTCGACATCAACTGTTCCGCACGGGCGCGTACCTCGTCGGTGCAGGCGAACTCCCGAGCGGGAAATACGGTGGCCTCGTCGATATCGATGGTGGACCGCTGATCGTTCACGCCGAATTCGCACAGTCGATCAACTTCATCGCCCCACAGATCGATACGCACCGGGGCGTCGGCGGTGGCGCCGAACACATCGATGATCGCGCCGCGGCGGGCGAATTCGCCACGGTGTTCCACCAGTTCTTCGCGCCGGTACCCCATGTCGACCAACGAGGCGCACAGCGCATCGAGATCCACAGAGTCGCCTCGGCGCACCTGCACCGGCTCCCGGAGTGTTGCTCCTGGGCCGAGGCGTTGGAGCATGGCGCGCACTCCGGCCACGATCACCCGAGGCCGGGTGCGATCATCGCGGAGGCGCCACAGCACTTCGTGGCGGCGACCCATGGTCTCCACCGTTGGGCTGACGCGTTCAAATGGCAATGTTTCCCACGCGGGGAACAGCGCCACAGCGTCAGCACCCATCAACGTGGCGAGATCGTCGTGCAGATGCGCCGCGTCGGTGCCGGTGGGGCAGGCCACAAGGAGTGGTCGATAGCGCGATAGCGACGCCAGGGCTGCAATCGCCATGGGGCGGCCGTTCTCGGCAATGGCGAGGCGTGCCGATGGCTCGGCAAGCGCTCGGGTCACGCCTGGCTCATCGCGCATACGCCCAACAAGAGGGGAGAGCGGACCGTGAAGGGCGTCGATAGGTGTTGCCGCGGTCACCGGCTGTTGAACCCGTTCATCGCGGCAATGACCCCGGTGGTGATGATCGCTTCGACGGCATCGGCGGCAACCTCCACAGCCACGTCGAGCTCGGTGCGTTCTGCGGCGGGGACTTTCGACAGCACATGGTCGGCGCCGCGTTCCCGCGTGGGAGGCTTGCCGACACCGATGCGCACCCGGGTGAAGTCGCGAGTGCCGAGCCGACGATCGATGTCACGTAAGCCGTTGTGCCCGGCCAGTCCGCCACCGCTCTTCACCCGGACCACGGCGGGGTCAAGGTCGAGTTCGTCGTGGACCACGATGAGGCCAGCGGTGTCGGCGAGTCCGAAACGGCGCACCAACGAGATGGCAGCAGAGCCCGATGCATTCATGAATGTGATCGGGACAGCGACCACCACACGGGCGTCACCGATGCGACCCTCGGCGAGCAGCGAATCGCAGCGACCAGCGCTGAGGTTCCAACCGCGTCGTGACGCAAGCGTGTGCACGCATTCTGCACCCACGTTGTGGCGGGTCCGCGCATAGCGCTCCCCGGGGTTGCCCAGCCCGATCACGATGTGATCGACAGGGTCGTCGGTACGTCGGCGCAGAAATCCCATGACGGGTCAGTCCCGGGCGCGCCGGGCGGTCACTCGGCAGCGTCGCCGGCGTCGTCTGAGGCGCTGGCATCGCCATCCTCGGCACTGTCGCCAGCTTCGGCATCGTCGCCGGCGGACTCGACATCGCCGGTGCGCAAGATGGTGACACCCACCACCGTGTAGTCGGCATCGACTGCAGCGGTGACGCCTTCAGGAAGGTTCACATCACCCACATGGATGACGGTGTCGACGGTCATCTCGGAGATGTCGACCACGATTTCATCGGGGATGTTGCGCGGGGTGGTGCGCACTGCCAATTCGGTCATCTGCTGATCGACCAAACCGTTGTTGCGGGATACCTCGCGGGCTTCGCCGTCAAGACGCACGGGGATATTCACCACGAACTCGACGTTGAGGTCAACCTGCAAGAAGTCGACGTGGGCCACCTCGCGGCGTACCGGGTGGCGCTGCATCTCTTTGACGATGGCCGGGTACACCTGCCCGTCCACGGTGAGATCCAAGATGGTGTTCACGCCCGACGGCCCCGACAGGGCGCGGCGCAGTTCGCGACGGTCAATGGTGATGCTGATCGGCTCCATGCCCAGGCCGTACACGACAGCGGGGATCTGCTCCTCGCGACGGAGGCGACGTGATGCGGGGCTGCCAGTGGTGCGGCCGGTTGCGGCGTTGAGAACGGTGGTGGACATCGGAGATCCTCGTGGCGTAGTTAGGTACGACGGTGACGTGGGCACACGTCACAACAGTGATCGGAGGCTATCGGCCGCCGCGACGGGCCACACCCGCCGTGACGAGCACTGTTGGAGCGGGCCGCAATATTTACGCCAAATTCTCGCCGCCAAAGATCTCGCTCACGCTGGTGTCGTCGAACACGGCCGACAGCGCCTCAGCGATGAGAGGCGCGATCGACAGTACCTCGATATTGGGCAACTGCTTCTCCGCGGGAAGCGGCAAGGTGTTGGTCAGGATCAATCGCTCGAGGGGCGCGTTCTTCAGGCGGTCGATTGCGGGGCCGGAGAGCACGCCGTGGGTCGCCATCGCCCACACCTCGGTGGCGCCGCGTTCGAGCAGGATTTCCGCAGCCGACACGATGGTGCCACCGGTATCGATCATGTCGTCGGTGAGGATGCAGCGCCGGCCAGCAACATCACCGATGACCTCCTTGGCCTCCACCACATTTGCCTGCCCTTTCGGACGGCGCTTGTAGATGAACGCGATATCGGCATCGCAGTCGTGCAGGTGTTGGGCCATGCGCTCGGCAACCTTGATACGGCCCGAATCGGGTGACACGATCACTGGGGCATCGGGTGCATGCGTGCGTACATAGTTCTCGAGCACGGGCGCCGCAGTCAGGTGGTCAACCGGGCCGTTGAAAAAGCCCTGGATCTGGCCGGAGTGCAAATCGATCGAAATCATGCGCTTGGCGCCGGCCATGCGGAACATGTCGGCCACCATGCGAGCAGTGATCGGCTCGCGGCCCTCGGCCTTGCGGTCTTGGCGGGCATAGCCATAGAAGGGGCACACAGCCGTGATGCGTTTGGCTGAGGCACGTTCGGCGGCATCGATCATGGTGAGTTGCTCCATGATCGAGTCGTTCACACTGCGGCCGTCAACGCCGTAGTGGCTCTGCATGATGAACACGTCGGTGCCGCGAACGCTCTCGGCGAACCGGGGGCGAATCTCCCCGTTGGAGAATTCGACGATGTTCGGGTCTCCCAAGCCGAGCCCGAGGTGTTCGGCAACTTCTTCGGCTAGGGCGGGATGGGTGCGTCCGCTATAGATCGCCAGCTTCTTCGTGGTGACCTTTTCGATCGGTTGCACCGTTCCCCCTTCGTGTCATGCGCACCGGGCATGTTGTCGCCCGCCGCGACCGACAGCATAGGACGCTGACAGGTCGTGGTTCCCAGTCGCCCGGGTCAGGGCGTGGTGCGTTGGATCATCGCGGCCTCGGCCGCGGCGAGTTGAGCGGGGTCGTTCACCCCGGCCACCTCGTCGGCTGCGGCGTAGACCGCAGCTACCCGATGGCCGCGTGCGGCCAGCACGGCAATGACATCAGTGAGGTAGTACTCGCCTTGGGCGTTGTCGGTGTTGGTGCGAGCCAACGCGTCGTGTAGGAGGTCGCGACGCACCACGTACACCCCGGCATTCCACTCGCGAATTGCGCGTTCATCGTCGGTGGCATCGCGGTGCTCGACGATGCGCACCACCTCACCGCGGCCGTCGCGAACAACGCGGCCATATCCCGTGGGGTCATCGAGGGTGCTCATCAGCACCGCCGCAGACATTCCTGGTGCGGTTGCCGCATCGACCAGCGCGGCGAGGGTGCGGGCACGCAACAGCGGTGTGTCGCCGGGAAGCACCATGACCATGTCGACGTCGACAGCGCTCGCCTCGCTGCCGCCGTCGATGGCGTTCAAACCGATCACCGTTGCATGTCCGGTGCCGCGCTGCTCACGCTGATGGGCGAAACGAACATGAGCCCAGTCGGGGGCAGCGCCAGCCACCACGTCACGCATCTGTTCGGCGCCGTGCCCAACGACCACCACGGTTACCGCAGGCGGAATATCGGCGAGAGCGCCGATGACGTGCATGACCATCGGGGTGCCACAGACCGGGTGCAACGGTTTGGGCAGCGATGACTTCATACGCGTGCCTGCACCAGCGGCGAGAACGATGACAGCGACGGTGGGTGCAGCGGGCACGATGACTCCGATGTCGATTTGGGGGCATACGGGTCGACGACTCGAGTTCCGGGGAGAGGACTCGAACCCCTACACGCGGCACCAAAAACCGCTGTCCTGCCAATTAGACGACCCCGGATCGTGCGGTGCGGAGCACCGCTGTGGACTCACACCGTACCGTGATGCTCGACACTCGTCACGTTGCACCGATGGAACGCGACGAACCGACGGTAACGTCGGTGCCCTTATGGGTTCGCTGGTCAAGAAGCGCCGCAAGCGCATGCGCAAGAAGAAGCACAAGAAGATGCTGCGTCGGACGCGGCACCAGCGTCGCAAATAGCGCGCTGCCACCGCCTAGGTGGTGTGAGCCACTCGGATGTGCGCGCCCTCGTCGATCAGATCGGCGAGGGCGTCGTCGTGCGTGCCGTGCACGAACCATGTTGCGCCACTTCCGGCCAACATCGGCCGTTGGCCGCAGGCATCACCGATCCGGTCGCGCCAGTGTGCCAGTGCGGGCACCTCGGTGATCGCTGCCGGTTCGAGATCGTTGCCATGGTCACCCCTGGGTCCGCCCAGGTCGTCCCAACGACGGTAGACCGCCGGGGTGCTCACCTGCAGTGGTGGCACGACCAAGGTGATGGTGGAGTGCTGAGACGGCAGCGGGTCGATGATCTCGCCGATGCCGCGCACGCGAGCGCGACCACCCACTAGGCAGAACCCGACGTCGGCACCGATCTGCACGGCCGTCGCGGGGTCGGCGAGCCCGGCCCATCGCAGAACCGCCGCGGCATCTGCGGAACCGCCGCCGAGTCCACCGCCATGGGGGATTGCCTTGTGAATGTGGACCTGTGCGGTGCGGTTCATCAAGGCCAACGCCCGGGCTACGAGGTTGTTGTCGCCGGTGGACAGCCCGGCGGAGAACGGTCCGTCGATCGTGATGTCGGTCTGTTCTGCGGGCGTGATCCAGAGCGTGTCAGCCAGATCGAGGGTCACCATCTCAGCGTCGACGAGGTGATAGCCGTCGTCACGAACACCGGTGATGTGCAGCTCCGTGGTGAGTTTGGCCGGCGCGCCGATGCGCACCGCGTCGCGAGCGGTCACCGCGCCACCTCCCGGGCCAGGCGATACCACGCATCCAAGTCGAGGTGTTCGGGGCGCGCGGTGGGGTCGATGCCGGCAGCGTCGATCGTGGTGATGTCGGTGACACCAGCAAGTGATCGACGCAGCATCTTGCGGCGTTGGGCGTAAGCCGTCCGCACCAGGTCCCACAGCACAGCCTCGTCGACATCGGGGGGTTGGCGATGGTGGCGCACGAGATGCACGACAGCAGAGTCGACGCGTGGCCGGGGAACGAACACGGTCGGCGGCACACGCATGACGATGCGGGCATCGGCGCGGTGCGCGACTTTGAGCGTCACTGCTCCGATCTGACGCGTGTGTGGATGTGCGGTCATCCGTTCCGCCACTTCAGCTTGGACAAGCACGGTCATCGTCATGATCTGAGCGACGTCGGCGAGCATGTCACACACCAGACCGGTGGCGATGTTGTACGGAAGGTTGGCCACCAGATGACACGGTGCGTCACCGATCACATCTGACCAGTTGACGGCGGCCGCATCGGCATGGACGACGCGGACTCGGTCGGCGACACCGGCGGTGGTGAGCACGTCGTCGAGCACCGGCAGGATCGCTCGATCCGCTTCAATGGCGGTGATGTCGGCACCGGTGCCAGCGAGCGCGGTGGTCAGTGCGCCAAGTCCCGGCCCAATTTCAACGACGCGGTCGCCGGGGCCGACGTGCGATGCCGCAGCGATGCGTTCGATGGTGTTGTGGTCCACCATGAAGTTCTGGCCCATCGACCGTCGCGGTTCGAGTCCATGGCGTTCCAACAGTGCGCGCACCGCACCCGCAGACATGGTCACCAGCGGTACTCCACCGGGATCGGTGCTTCCGTCGGGTCTGAAATCACCGCGAATGTTGACGGATGCATCATGACCGCTGGCCATCCGGGCTCAGGAGTGACGGCGGCGATGCAGGTGGTGCTGCGGCTGTTGTCGAGATTGGTGATGGTGACGAATCGCCCCGCTTCTGCCCCTGCGGCATGGCACAGATCCGGCTCGGCGATGTCGTAGGAGAACGAGGCACGGCCAGTGGCGGAATCCTCGATGCGGGGGATAGCGATAAACCTGCCACCGGCCGGCGACACATCGATCTCGCGATCGACGAGCGCTGAGGTCGGATCACCGAGGGGGTCATCAGCGTCGTGTACCGATGTGGTCACCGCAGCGGCGGCCACGGTCGCCACGCTGGTCGTGGCGGCGTTCTCGGTGGTGCCATCACCGATCAGCCAGACGGCGGGAACACCGACCACGGTGACCGCGATGGCGACGGCAACCCGTCGACGCTGGGTATCAGGATCCACAGCCATTGGTCAGCCGGCGGAACGCTCCAGCCCGAACATCGCACGGGCATTGGCAGCGGTGATTCGGGCGATATCGGCGGGGCTGACACCGCGAAGATCAGCCACAGCCGTGCCCACGGCAGTGACCAACGCTGGCTGATTCGGTCGACCACGGTGCGGCACCGGCGCCAGATACGGGCTGTCGGTTTCGATCAGCATGCGGTCGGTGGGGCAGGCAACCGCGGCGGCGCGCACATCGTGTGCCGATGGAAACGAAACAATGCCCGAGAAGCTGACCGAGGCCCCGCGTTCCAAGCAGCGGTTCAACTCGGCAACGCCGCCGGTGAAGCAGTGGAACAGGCAACGTTTTGGTGTGCTCTCGGCATCGAGGATGTCGAACGTGTCGTCCCAGGCCTCACGGGTGTGGATCACGAGCGGGAGGTTGTGCTCGTTGGCCAGAGCGATCTGGGCGGCAAATACATTGCGTTGTTCGTGGCGGGGGGAGTGGTCGTAGTGGTAGTCGAGACCGGCCTCGCCGATGGCCACCACCCGGGGGGCATCGATTAGGTCGGTGATCGTGTCGACCCCGTGGCGTGCCTCATGGGGATGCACACCCACAGTGGCCCAGACATCGTCGTGGTTAGCGGCGGCGTCGATCGCGGCAAGTGATGACTCGCGATCACACCCAACGACCACCATCGCCATCACTCCGGCCGCTCGGGCTGCGTCAAGTGCTGCGTCACGGCCGTCGGGGATCTTCGGGTCGTAGACGTGGCAGTGTGAGTCGAACCACTCTGTTGGCGTGCTGTGGTTCTCGGCATTGGCCGCGCGGTCGTTCATGATCACAATGCGTTGAGGTTCACGACGCGATGCGCGGGAACAACGGGTCGCCCTTCACGATGGTGGTGCCGCCCGGGTAGCCACCCCATGACACCGCATCGGGGAGCCGTTGGTCGACGAGGTCGCCGGGCATGCCGAGGCGTTCCCAGATCTGTGCTGCTGTGCCCGGCATTGCAGGGTGGGTGAGCACGGCGATGATGCGCAGCGCCTCGAGGGCATCGCCCATAACGGCATCAACCTCCGCACCGGGGTCGGCCTTCCACGGTTCATTGGCTTCGAGGTGGGCGTTGGTGGCACGGATGAGCCCCCATGTGGCCTCCAGGGCACGCGATGGTGACACCGCATCCCATCCCGCGGTGGCTCCGGCCACGGCGGTGGCTGCTGCGTCGGCGAGTGGCGAGTCGACGCGCGGAGCAGGTCCGACACTGCCGCACTTCTTGGCGACCACCGTTGCGACACGAGCCATTAGGTTGCCCAAGTTGTTGGCGAGGTCGGCGTTGTACCGCGCCACGAGACCGTCGTAGGAGAAGTCGCCGTCGGAGCCGTAGGTGGTGTCGGCCAAGACGTAGTAGCGGAAACCGTCGACGCCGACCGTGTCGACGAGATCGAGAGGGTTGACGACGTTGCCGGTGCTCTTGGCCATTTTCTCGCCATCCACGAGCAACCATCCGCCGACCGCCCAGCCCTTGGGTAGTTCGACGCCGGCGCTCATCAACATCGCTGGCCAGTACACGCAATGGTGGCGGATGATGTCTTTGCCGATCAGGTGGTAGTCCACCGGCCAACGCTGGGTGTGGTCCTGTGCAGGGTCGCCAAATCCGACCGCAGACAGGTAGTTGGTCAGGGCATCGAACCAGACGTAGGCCACATGGTCAGAGTCCCACGGCAGGGGAATGCCCCAATCGAGTGAGGTACGACTGACCGAGAAATCGCGGAGCCCGCCACGGATGAGCCCTAGGGCTTCGTTCGCCCGAAACTCCGGCACGATCGCTCCCGGGTGGGCGGCATACCAGTCGAGGAGCCGATCTTGAAAGCGACTGAGACGGAAGAAGTAGTTCTCCTCCTCGAAATGGTCGACCGGGCGCTTGTGGATCGGGCACAACCCGTCGTCGAGTAGTTCGTCATCGGCGTAGTACTCCTCGCAGGCCACGCAGTACTTGCCCGAATAGGTGTCGAGTTCGATATCGCCGGCGTCGTAGCAGCGCTGCAACAACTCGCGCACCGCCGCGTGGTGCCGGGACTCGGTGGTGCGGATGAAGTCGTCATTGGCAATGTCGAGGCGTTCCCATGTGCGTTGAAACGCCGGTGCGATGCGGTCGCAGAATTCCTGGGGTGTGGTGCCTGCTGCGTCGGCGGCTTGGCGGATCTTCAATCCGTGCTCATCGGTACCGGTGAGGTACATGACGTCGTCGCCGAGCAGGCGGTGCCACCGGGTGAGGGCATCACCAACGATCGTTGTGTACGCGTGGCCGAGGTGAGGTTCGGCGTTCACGTAGTAGATGGGGGTCGTGACATAGAAGCTGCCCACGACGACGACGCTACAGGGGGGAGCGACCGCAGGGCTCGGCACACCGGTTGGGCACGCGATGATGAGACGTGCGCGGGTAGCGTCGCGTGGCGTGTCGGACACCTTCTCTCGTGCCACCGCTGTCGCTGCTCGTGAACCCGTCGGGGACGCGGATCATGCGGTGTTCGACGCCGAGATTCATGACGGCTGGGACATCATGGGCAATGCCAACGGGGGCTACACCATGGCCATTGCCACCCGAGCGATGGCAACGATGGTGGGCCGCGATCCGTTGACGGTGACTGCGCACTACTTGTCGCCGGGCACACCGGGTGCGCACCGGGTAGAGGTAACGGTGGTGAAGACGGGGAAACGTCTGGCCACAGCGACCGCTGCGCTGGTGAATGAGTCCACCGGTCGAGAGGTGATTCGCGTGCTCGGTGCGTTCGGGTCAGGCGATACCGATGCTCCACGCATCGTCAACTGTGCGCCTCCGGTGATGCCGGCCTATGAGGACTGTCAACAGGATCGGCCACTCGAGGGCCAGCCCATCGTTGCGGTCGCTGATCGTTTGGCGATGCGTGTCGACCCAGCCTGTTGCGGGTTCCGCGATGGTGAGCCCACCGGTGAGGCCGAGATTCGCGGATGGTTTGCCTTTGCCGACGGTGCCGACGTCGATCTGTTCGGTCTGTTGCTCGCCGCGGATTCGTTCCCGCCCGCGGTGTTCAATACCGATATCGGTGTGGGGTGGGTGCCAACCGTTGAATTCACCGTGCATCTGCGCGCTGCGCCGGCTCCGGGGCCGTTGCGCTGCGTATTCCGTTCGCCATACGTCGCGGGAGGGATGCTCGCTGAGATCGGCGAGGTGTGGGATGCGAACGATGTGCTGGTGGCCGAGTCGCGTCAGCTGGCCCTGCAGCCGCGTGTGGGCTGACGCACTGGGTCAGCAGCGGTCAGATCAGGCGTGGTCGTCGGCCACCGACGCTGACACCAGCCACGAATCCTCCGCCGGCAATCGCCACCGCGCCGATGGTTGTAAGCGCGCGTCGGGCAACGATGCGCGTGCGCTGACGGAACTGCACCACCGGCCAGCCGTGCGCGCGAGCGTGGCGTTCCAGAGTGCTGTCCGGGTTGACCACCACCGGGTGGCCAACGGCGTTCAACATCGGCAGATCGCTTGACGAGTCGCTGTAGGCGTAGCACTGGGCAAGGTCCAGATTGTCCCAGCGGGCAAGGTCGGCAATGGCGTCGACTTTGCCCTGTCCGTAGCAAAACGGACCGTCCAGTTCGCCGGTGTAGGCGCCGTCGACAACGACGCCGCGGGTTCCGATGCCACCGGTCATACCGAGGGAAGCAGCGAGCGGCTCGACGATCTCTGCCGGCGCGGCCGACACAATGAACGTGGCGCGACCGGCGTGGCGGTGCAGATCGAGTAGTCGCCGGGCCTCGGGGCGAATCTTGCCGAGAAGGACCGGAATCACGCGTTCGTTCAACGACTGGAGTTCTTCACGGCGCCGACCGGCGATGAACCCGAGGATGCGGTCGCGGGCCTCGGCGGCCACATCACGACCTGTGTCGCCACGCATTTTGAACACGGCTGCACTGAATGCGTCGCGGATGAGTTCATCGGTGGGCATCAGATGGGCGGCGCGCGCGGCGCGCGCCAGGGTGAATGCTGACGACCCTGCGATCAGGGTGCGGTCGAGATCGAAGAATGCGGCACTTGGGCCGCCGGTCGCCACCTGCACGTATTCGCTCACCGTTGCTACTCCGTCACGTCATCTCGTCACTCGGTGGTGTCGGCTGGGGGTCGTCACGTCCGATGGTCAGATTGTAGGCCATGCGGCGGGGCACGCCGAGTCGCCGCGCAACAGCAGCCGCAGCGTCGCGGCGGGTGGCACCGGCTGCAAGTTCAGCATCGAGGTGACGTCGCACGGTGGCGGTATCGACGGTGTCATCGCGAGTGGCACCGGCGAGCACGATGACGTACTCGCCGCGCGGATCGCCGATGTCGATGGTGTCGAGGGTGCCGCGGCGGGTCTCTTCGTGCATCTTGGTGAGTTCGCGGCTGATACTGACCCGGCGGTGCCCGCCGCAGGCGGCGCGGAGATCGTCGATGGTGCGCGCGATGCGATGCGGTGCTTCGTAGAGCACCACGGTGCGTGTCTCTCCGGCGATATCGGCGAGCCGGTCGCGGCGTTCCGCACCGCGACGGGGAAGGAATCCCTCGAACACGAAACGGTCGGTGGGTAGGCCACTGACCACTAGAGCGCAGAGCACGGCATTGGCGCCGGGCACGGCTTCGACGAGGTGGCCGTCGGCAACGGCTGCAGCAACGAGACGTTGGCCCGGATCGGAGACGGCCGGGGTGCCGGCATCGCTGACCACCACGACCTGCTGGCCAGCGGCGAGAGCATCGACCATCGCTGGGGCCAGGTCATGCTCGGTGTGCTCGTTGCACACGCGCAAGGCGATACCGGAGATGCCCAGATGGCGAAGCAGCGTGGATGTGCGACGGGTGTCCTCGCAGCAGATCATGTCGGCGGTGGCCAACGCGGTTGCAGCGCGTTGGGAGATGTCGTCGAGATTGCCGATCGGGGTGGCGACGAGAATGAGGCGCCCGGTCACCTTTCGTCAACCCTGACCTCGACGGTGTCGCCGGTGTGGAGCCCCCATCGTTCGAATGACCCCGCCCGAGCTTCGATGACACGGTGGGCACGTGGTGCGGGCAAGGCGATGCGGTGCCGGGTCATTGTGGAGGTCCTCAGCACGCACCCGTCACGGTCGAGGTAGGCAACATCGATGTCGAAGCGCATACCGATCGTGTGGACCCAACGACACGGTTCGAGCACCATCGCACCGTCGATGTCGTCGCGCCCGAGCAGCCCGCGGCGGCGACTGCGTCGGTCGTCGGCGATCTGTGCTGATGCGAGCACCCGACTGTCGCTCACCAACCACGCCACGGTGCCAGTGTGCCACTGCTGCCGGGTCGGCGCAGGTATCGATCAGACGTTGAAACGGAACTCCATCACGTCGCCGTCGACAGCTACGTAGTCCTTGCCTTCGAGTCGGAGCCGACCAACATCGCGTGCAGCCGACCATGAGCCCAACTCGAGCAGTTCATTCCAGGCAATGACTTCGGCGCGGATGAAACCGCGTTGGAAGTCGGTGTGAATACGCCCCGCGCATTCGGGTGCGGTCGATCCGGCACGAAATGTCCATGCGCGTGATTCTTTGTCGCCGGTCGTGAAATAGGTGCGCAGCCCAAGCAGGTGATACGCCGAGCGCACCATGCGGAACAGCGCACCCTCGCCGAGACCCAGCCCGTCCAGCATTTCGGCGCGTTCAACAGGGTCGTCAATTGCGGCGGCCTCGGCCTCTAGTTGCACGCACATACCAATGACTTCGACGTTGTCGCCGGCGTCGTTGAACTCGGCAGTTACGCGCGCCTCGGCGGCAGCGATCGTGTCCAATTCATCCTCGCCAACGTTGACAACAGCCAGCACTCGGCGATTGGTGAGAAGAAACTGGGGAGCCAATGTGGCACGTACATCGTCGCTGAGGCCCGCGCGGTAGAGGGGGCGACCGTCGGCGAGGTGGTTGTGTGCAGTGCGCAGTGCGTCGAGTTCGTCGCCGAGACCACGATCGAGTTTGGAGCGACGCTCGACGTCGTTGAGACGGCGTTCCACGGTTTCGAGATCGGCGAGAGCGAGTTCGAGTTCGACGACGCGCAGATGATCGAGGGGGTCCGACGGACCGGGCACGTCATCATCGGCGAAGGCTCGCAGGACGAACACGATGGCATCGACCTCTCGAATGTTGGCCAAGAACTTGTTGCCCAGACCCTCGCCTTTTGATGCTCCCTCAACCAAGCCGCCGATATCGACGACTTCAACCGCGGCGTGAATCGTGTTCTTCGATGCCGACATTGCCGACAGGCGATCGAGTCGTTCATCGGGCACCTTCGCCACGCCGATGTTCGGGTCTTTGGTGGCGAAGGCGTAGGGGGCTGCGAGTGCGCCACCGCCGGTGAGTGCGTTGTATAGCGAACTCTTCCCGGCGTTGGGAAGGCCGACGAGGCCGAATCTCTCCATGAGGCGGAGGCTAGCGGTGGAGGTTCTCGGGTGACCCGGGACGAGCGGGGGGCGCTCGTCCCGGGTCCCCGTGCGATGTCGAGGGGGGTTCCGACATCGCACACCGGGATGGGGGATCCCGGGAGAACCGATCAGTTGCCGGAGTCGGGGGACTCCTCGGCGATCTGCGCGCGGATCTCGTCCATGTCGAGCGCGCGCACCTGCGTCAGCAAGTCGTCGAGGGCGCTCTTGGGAAGGGCTCCGGGTTGTGCGAACAGCTGGATGCCGTCGCGGAAGATCATCAGGGTGGGGATCGACATGATGCCGAGTGCCCCGGCCAGGTCTTGGTTGGCCTCGGTATCGACTTTGGCGAAGGTGCAATCGGGGTTTTCTGCAGCGGCCTCTTCGAAGATGGGGCCGAACATCTTGCAGGGCCCACACCACTCGGCCCAGAAGTCAACGAGGGTAATGCCGTCGGCGGTGACGGTGTCCTCAAATGTCGTCATGGTGAGCTCGGTGGTGGCCAACTGAATCACATCCTTCTACTTGTTACCGACGGGTACAACACAGTTTGTGCGGACCATATTCCCGCACGGTCGGCGTGCGATGCGCGGCCCCCGCACTGTTGTGTTGGGGCGAGATCACGGTGTGACTCGGCATCTGTGGCCGTATGATTGGAGACCTATGTCGAAGAAGACCAGTAAGCGCAAGGCGCGCCTGCGTCGCTCAAAAGCGAACCACGGCAAGCGCCCCAACATGGGCCGCGGCTGAACCTCGCCCGCCTGTGTCGCTCCGCTTCGGTCATCTTGTCCTCAGCGGTGATGCCGGGCCGTGGCGTCGTCTTGGCCTTAATGAACTCGTCTCTCAACACTCCGGTGTGGAGTGGGTGCATACGGCAAACGGGTCGTTGACCTGGGCGTCGGACCGTGAGGGTCTGGGTTGGGTGTTCCACGATGACGATGCCGTCGCTGCATACGACATCACCATCGATTCCATTCCAGCGCGTGTGGTGGCGTCGCCGCCGGTTCGTGAGGCTGTGACGCTGCCCGATCTGCCACGCATCGACCATGTGGTGGTGTTCACCGACTCGTTGGAGCGCACGACGAATGCGGTTGCCGAGGCCACCGGGCACGAGGTGCGGCGCGTCCGCGAGACGGCCGATGTGCGTCAGGGGTTCCATCGGGTCGGGCCCAGGGGAGTGATCATCGAAGTGGTGGAACGCGCTGACGTCACATCGGTGTCGTTATGGGGACTGGTGGTGACCGTGGCCGATCTTGATGCGATGGTCGAAGCCGCCGACGGAGCGATCGGCAGCCCTCGCGATGCCGTGCAACCGGGGCGTCGCATTGCAACGGTTCGTGGTGCCGCTGGCCTTGGTGTCGCGGTCGCGTTCATGTCGCCCGAGCCTGCGTGAGGGCCTGACGTCGCTCATTGAATATCGCTCGTTACCCTCGGGTAGATGGGTGCATCCTCGCGGATCGGTACCGGTCTCGCCGCGGCGGCCATGGTGTGCGCCAGTGCGTGTTCATCGTCGTCGCCGGATGCGGAGGCCGCAGTTGCGGTAACAACCGAGGTGGTGACCACGACAACGGTTGCAGCGACCACCACAACGTCGACCACGGTGCCGGTCACCGCTGGCGACTGTGAGATCTCTGAGGTGCTTCGGGTGGGGTCAACGGGTGAGCAGGTGCAATGCCTCGAACGCCACCTTGCAGACCGCGGCTGGCTGGCTGCTGTACCCGATACCGAATTCGATGAGACGACGCGGATCGCAGTGCGCGACCTGCAGGCCAACTCGGACCTTGTGGTCGATGGCGTGGCTGGGCAACAGACCGCAGAGTTCATGGGCGTGTGGTCGCCGCCGCCGGTCCCCGAACCCTATGCGTCGACCTGTGCCGATGAGGGTGCATCTGCAGTGATCGATCGTGAGTATCAGAGGTCGTGGTTGTGTACCGATGGCGAGGTGTCACATGTGTTTGGCGTCACCACCGCGTGGGATCAGCCGGATCCGGGTGACTACGAAGTGATGGAAAAAGACATGTATGCGTCGTCGACCGAGACCGGTGAGTACTCGGAGATGACGCACTTCGTGGTGTTCGCGCGCGGCAAGTACAAGGGGGCGCGCGTGGGGTTCCACTCGGTGCCGACCTATCCGGGGGGTGCGTTTATTCAACCCCTCGACTCGGTGGGTACCGCGGAGTACCGCGGCCAGTCGTCGGGGTGCATCCGTGCGCTACCCGACGATGCGCAGGCCATCTGGGATCACCTCGCCGTCGGTGACCCGGTGATCGTCATTTCGTAATCGGTATCTGGTCAATTGTCATCAAGGTCTGCAAGGTAGGCACGCCCGGTGTCGCACTCGGCCTGTAGTGCACACCATCGGCACATTGCCCCGGGCGTCGTGGTGGCCACGCGGCCCTCGGCGAGTTCAACTGCCGCAACCGCAGCGTCAACGGTGCGGCGAATAGCCGATCGCAACAGATCCACCGTGACGTCTTCCACGACTGCGTTGCCCGCTGCCAGGTAAAAACTGGCCACTTTGCGTGGGGGAACCCCGGTGCGTAGTGTTTCAACAAGGGCATAGAAGCGCAGGTCGTCAAGGTGCTCGGCGCGGGTGACGCCGGTTTTCAGGTCGATGACCACTTTGCGGCTTTCGGCTCCTGCCGCCACGCCCAGCACCAGGTCGACCTTGCCGCCGAACACGATGGGGCCGCGCACTGGCCAACGGATTGATGATTCGACAACGGGTCGCGAACGCGGATCGATCGGCGGGAATGTCTCGATGAACTTCACCACTGCGTCGGTGGCGCCGCCACGCAGGTCGGCACGTTCGGCGGGGCTGGCACTGCTGAGCCACACGGCTGGCCCTCGGCCGTCGGCGATGATCAATTCGATGGCGATGTCGACTAGTTCGGCGGGCACGGGCTTGCCGCGCCAGTTGATGCCTAACTCGATTGCGCGGTGGGCAACGGTGCCGGTGGCCGTGGCGACGTTCCACTCGAACGAGTCGTCACCCGCGTAGCGGGCTTCGCATCCGAGTACCCCGGCGATGCGGGTCTTGTTGAGGAAGATGTCGGCCATGCCGGCGGCCTGAAGTCGGCCAGACAGATGCTCAACCACATCGTGCATTTCGGCGGTGAGGGACTCGATGGCGTCGCGGTCGAACACGATGGGTTCGTCGGCTCGGCGTAACAGGTCGAGGTTGCGCAATTGCGCCGGGGTGAGATCGGCAACCATGTCGTCACCGTACTTCGGCCCTGTGGCGTCGACGGTTCGATTCTGGCCAGTTGTCACACCCGTCGAGCATGATCGTCGTATGACCCGTCCGGCCCCCAGATCACGCCCCGTTCGCCACCTGTCACCTCAGGGTGAGCGATCGGCCGGCATGGATCTGGCCGACGCGGTCCGCACCATCGCCCGTGTGCTGGCGGCATCAGGCCATGACGTGCCGGGCTTCCGATCACCGCCTCGCCTTGTGGGCGTCGATCGTTCTCTGCGACGTCGCCGCGATGGCAACGGTGCCGAGTCGACGGTGGTGTCGGTGCGGGTGAAGGGGCGTCCGTGGGCCGCGGTTCTCGCCGACATGATCGAGGGCGTGGTGGTTGCCAATCGGCTCGCGCCCCCCGAGGCCGACCGGGTGCGGGCAGCACTATGGGAGTCGCTTGTGCCGGCCGACACCACGGCACGTCGTCGCGTGGCGTGACGGTGTCATGAGTTGGCGTCCGGTGCCCTAGCGTGTGGGAGTCGCCCGGGTGGTGGAATTGGCAGACACGGGGGGCTTAAACCCCCCTGGCTCGAAAGAGCCGTGCGGGTTCAAGTCCCGCCCCGGGCACGACACGCATCACTCGGCGGTGCGAGTGGCGCGCAGCGAGCTGCGGCGGACCTTGCCGGCATCGTCGCGCAGTGGTTCATCCACGTACTCCACGGTGCGGGGCAATTTGTATTTCGCCAGTCGTTCTCCTGCGAAGCGCAGCAGTTCGTCCGTTGGAATTACCGCAGGGTCAGCTTCGACGATGGCGTGTACCGATGCCCCACGGTCGTCATCGGGAAGGCCGATCACCACCACCGACTTCACTGCAGGGTGCTCTTGTATCGCTGCTTCGACCTCGGCTGGGTACACGTTTGACCCGCCGGTGAGGATCATGTCGGCCATCCGGTCGCCGAGATACAGATAGCCATCGGCATCGAACCATCCAATGTCGCCGAGCGACTCCCACCCGCCGTCCAGCGTTCTGGCCTGGGCACCGAGATAGCTGTACGTGGGGGTCTCGCGATGACTCGAGCGCATCCACACCTCCCCCTTCTCCCCAGGAGGCAGTTCATTGCCACCGGGGTCGCACACCATCATTTCCCCAGTCGTCACCCGACCCACAGAGCCGCGATGCTCCAACCACTCTGTGCCCGTGATGATCGTGACCGCCTGGCTCTCAGTCCCCGCGTACAACTCGACGATGCGCTCGGCCCCCAACCAGTCGATCCACTCCTGCTTGAGCCACTGTGGACACGGTTCGGCAAGATGCCACACCACCCGCACACTCGACAGGTCGTAGGCGTTGCGGGTCTCGTCATCCAACCGGGAGATGCGTTTCATCATGGTGGGAACGAGATAGACGACGTCGCCGCTGTGTCGCTCGATAGCCGCCAGCGTCGCTTCAGCATCAAAACGTTCGAGCAGCACCACAGTGGAACCGCACAGCAGTGCCTGACAGGCCCACACCGCGGGACCGTTGTGGTAGAGCGGACCGGGCATGATCAGACAACCGTCCGGCGCCAGCATGAACATCGGCTCGATATCGGTGTCGATCTCGGCGGCATCACCTGAGACGATCAGTTTCGGGCGGCCAGTCGAACCCCCAGATGTCGGCGCTTTCCACGCAGGGGAGACGGCATCAGGCAGCGGATCGTCCGGCATGGTGTCGGGGGAGCGATAACCCACGGGGATGCAGTCGACCTCGGCATGCAGTTGCAATGCCACATCGCTGGCCGGGTCGACGCCGATGACGACCTTCGAGTTCGCGAGTTCGACAATGGCCGCCAATTCACGTGCGGGAAGTTTTGCCGACACCGGTTGGGGTACCGCGCCCAGTTTCCAGATCGCCACGTAGGCAACGAACCAGTCCACTGAATTGGGCAGTGCAACCGTCACGAAATCGCCGTGGCCGACACCGCGTTGGGCGAGATCGTGCGCCATACGGTTCGCGGCATGCTCAAGTTCGCTGCGGGTCAGGGTGTGCGTGCCGCACACCACCGCAGCCCGATCAGGCGCCTTGGCAGCGAGATCGGCAAGACGTTGGGGAAACGAGACCATGACCACTGCGCGATTGTCGCATCGCGCAGTGGTCGGTCACGAGGTGAGTTATCCGGTGTAGCCGACGACGTCGACGATGACGTCGCTCTTGCCGTAGGTGAGGAGGCACATGTGGCCGTCGTCGAGTGGGACGATCGCGGAGTTCGCGACGGTGGCTCCCGTGTCGAAGTTGACGTTCGAGTTGCCGGGCCATTCGGTTGGGTCGTCTGAACTGCATGGGTATGCGGCGACGAATCCCCATTCTTCGGCGCCGGTGGCGGTGATGTTCACTGCGACCGCGGCGGCGTCGGCTGGGATCGCGTCGAGTGCGCCGACGTTGACGCGTAGCGGGTCGCCGTAGCCCTTCGTGGCGCCTTGTTTCGGTGTGTCCGCATCGTCACGGGTATTCACCGGACGCTCGCCGTCGATCGGGGTGAATCCGCCAGCGAAATACCCCGACACATCCACAATCACATCCGACTTGCCGTAGGTCAACAGGCACATGTGACCGTCGTCGAGTGGGACGATCGCGGAGTTCGCGACGGTGGCTCCCGCATCGAAGTTGACGTTCGAGTTACCGGGCCATTCGGTTGGGTCGTCTGAACCGCATGGGTAGGCGGCGACGAACCCCCATTCCTCCGCGCCGGTGGCGGTGATGTTCACCGCCACCGCAGCCGCGTCGGCCGGGATCGCATCAAGTGCGCCGACATTGACGCGTAGCGGTTCGCCGTAGCCCTTCGTGGCGCCTTGTTTCGGAGTGTCCGCATCATCACGGGTATTCACCGGGCGGGCTCCTTCGATGGCGGTGAATCCGTTACCACCGGCGGACCGCACCACGATGTCGGGTTCGGAGAAATGGAACCCGTCAGCATCGATATGCAACATGTCATCAACAATCGTGATCGACGCATCGAACTCGCCCGGTTCGCGTTCGGTGCCGTCCTCATCGATCACCGCGACCTCAAGATCGGTGACGAGCGATGTCGGGTCGATACCCCACAAGCACTCGGCGTAATCCACAGGAATACGAGCCTCGTACACACCAAGGAACTGCTCACCATCGGGTGCCAAATGCGGCGCACCCATATTGAAAGTCAGTTGCTCTGACTGGCTGTCCCATGACGGTTCGCCACCGTAGGCGTGGTTGCCCGACACCAGCGGGAAGCCGTGCACTGAACAGGCTGATGGAAATCCCGGGTCGTTAGCGTTCTTCAGCTCGAACCCCCAGGAGTTCGCTAGGTAGTCGGCCTGATTGGTGGTGCGCAATGAGCCTTCGTTGAATGATGTGGTGTCCGATACACCAGGGATCGAGAGCCCAACACCGCTGAGAGTCACGACGGCGCCACCACCTTCTGTGAGTTCAACGTCGACGAGAGTGTCAGAGGTTGTTGTGTATGCGTACGCGGCGTCGAAGCCGCTGATCCGCAGTTTCATCTGAAGTCGGAGACCCTCGCCGGGACCGAGGCCGTAGCCGCACTGCCCGCCTTCGGGGCAGTTCGGTTTGGTTGCCGATGCCTGGTTGAACGTCCCATTCCCATGATCAACAGCGGAGTAGATGCTGACGAACACGCGCTCAGCTACGAGGGTGTCCTGTGGCCGGATTTCGGACCTCGAGCACCGGTGGTTGAAGCCAGGGGTGGTGAGTGATGGTCCCGCCAACAATGTGCTTCCGCCTTCGGCGGTCTGGAGTCCTGGTGCATGCCAGTAGGAGCCAGACGATGTGAAGAGGTGGCCGTCCTCGCAGGTGAAGCCCGGGTCTCCTGCGGATGCTTGGAAGCCGGCCTCAATGAGATTCCCTGACGCATCGAAGTATCCGAGTTGCTCGATGCAATCGGTGTCGGACTCGGTGAGGCAGGGGCCAATGTCGTACTGGCCTGGCTGGGCATAGTCGATCAGTTCAACATCATCGGCGGTTGTCGCCGACACCGCGATTGGCGTGAGGGTTGTGTGGCCGCTCGCGGAGCCCGAAGCGGCGAGATTTGCTGGCCCCGCGTCGGCGTCACTTGGGATTGTCGCGGTGATCTCGGCTGAGCCGTCTTGGCCGGCGGTGCCGGTGCCGATAGCGACCCCGCGATCAGCGAAGTACACCGAGACACTTTCTCCTGCAGCAAAGGAGCCAGCCGGATAGGCGAGAACGATGTTGCCACCGGGGAGAGGTGCGCTGTTATCCACGACGGCGTATGCGACCACGGTGGGTAGTTGCTGCACGGCGAGGGAAACGTCGTCACCGTTATCGTCGCGATAGGACCCACCGAGTACGCAGCGGCCGATTGACGGGCATGCGACCCCTGAAACCCCGGTGCGACGGTCAGCATCGGCGGGATTGCCATCAATGGTGAGGCGTTCCGGATCGCTCCAGGTCTCGCCGTCGTACGTAGTGATGAAAGTGTCAGATGAATCCGCTGTGTTTTGGAAACTTCCGCTGACCAAGCAAGAGGTCGACACGCAGGTTGCCGTTCGAGCCGCCGATGACGGCGATGATTGCGACTGCATGTCGCTGGGAATTGGCACCGGCACGGCAGTTCCCCAGGCGCCGTCACTCCACGGCATCACGATGGCTGCTCCGCCTGCCGAACCTGCGGTGACACATGAATTAGCAGTGCATGACACATCTGAAAGTTGCGACGAGGCTGCTCCGTTGATTTCTGGTAGAGCCGTTGCGGTTGGCTCGTTGCCCGTGAGTGGCAATATGAAACCTTGGCCGTTGGCAGAGTTGTCTTCGAAGTAACCAACTGCGGTGCACTCACCGTCAGGAACGCAGGAAATTGCTGTTAGGGCATCGTTGGCGCTGGCAGGTGTGCGCTCGGTGTCCGTTGCGTAAGCCACCCGGTTGGCGGTGCCCCACACGCCCTCATCAGACGAAATGATGAAGGCCTCGTACGTGCCATCCGCAGAATAGAACTGCCCGCCTGCGTGACAGTTTCCTGCTGATGAGCACGATAGTGACGTTGCCTCGACCTCAAGGCTGCTGTCGGTGAGGCCGTCCGCGAAAAGGGGGCGCTCACCTGTTTGCCACACTCCGTCGACCATGTCGACGACAAGCAGGTCTTGGTTGCCGTCCTCGTTGTAAAAGTAACCGGTGATGCTGCAATCTGTAGTGGTGGTACATGACAGAGCGGTTGCAGTTGCCTGCGAATTCGCTGCCTGGCCGACGTCGACAATGGAAATCGTTTCCGGATCACTCCATGTCCCAGCGCTATAGGTCTGGGACATGAGCGAGAAACCATTCTCGGAATTCTTGAAGCGGCCGACAGTCGTGCAGGAGGTGTCCGACCCGCACGACACGTGTTGGAAGTTGGAGTTTTTGTCGCCTGCCTGGAGAGCATCGTCGATAACGACGGGAGTTGCTGCACTCCACACGCCGTCGGTGAGGACGGCGGTAAACGCTTGCTTCTCATCATCTGCGTTTTTAAAGAATCCGGCGGCGATGCAGAGGTCATCTGTTGCGCACGCAACGTCCATGATGGCCGAATCAGGAGTGGTAGTTGTCTGCGATCCTGATGGGAAAATCAGCGTTTCGACCGGTCCCCACTGCGACGTTGTCGTCCCCTCTGGCGTGACATCGCCCAACACTGGGTTCGCGGTGAATATCGTCATGCCGAGTAGCACTGACATGCTCGAAATGAGCGCATAATTGGAACGTATTCGCGAGTGCATAACCCCCCTTTTTTTTGCAAATTTGGCTGAGACGCGCAACTTTCGATGTGTCGCAAACTTACGTCAGCTGCAAAATGATGTCTAGAGCCAAGTCGTGATTCTCAAATGCTGAGCGTTGCTTAGCCCAATTTCGCAGGGTTGGGATATCCAACCGGACGCGGCGTCCTACAGTACGGCTATGTCGTCATTGACCGCAGACACTCTCGAGCTCTTGCAGACGATGATCCGCAATGCCTGCGTAAACGATGGCACCCCGACATCGGGGGAGGAGACCCGCAACGCCGACACCTTGCAGCACTTCTTGGAAGGCGCCGGCCTCGACGTGCAGCGCTACACATCGATTCCTGGCCGGGACTCAGTTGTCGCGCGTATTGAGGGCAGCGATCCTGACGCGCCCTCGCTGTGCCTCATGGGCCACACAGATGTGGTGCCGGTCAGCCCCGACGGCTGGAGCCGTGATCCCTTCGGCGGGGAACTTGTGCGCTCTGACGACGGGGTGGAGGAGGTGTGGGGACGCGGAGCACTCGACATGTTGAACCTGACCTCGTCAATGGCCGTGGCGTTCCGTCATCTCGCCCGCAGTGGCTTTCGTCCTCGTGGTGATCTGATCTACTTCGGTGTCGCCGACGAGGAAGCGGGCGGCGTGTGGGGCGCACAGTGGATGTTCGACCACTACCCCGACGTCATCGACGCCACCTACTGCCTCACCGAACTCGGTGGATGGTCCAGCGTCGATGACCACGGCCATCGTCATGTCACCGTCAATATCGGTGAGAAAGGTCTGAATTGGCGTCGTCTGCGCGTGCGTGGCACCCCCGGGCACGGGTCGATGCCCTTCGGCGCCGACAACGCGCTGGTCAAGACTGCCGAAATCGTCCGCCGGCTCGTGGAGTACCGCCCGGCGGCGCATCTGGGCCCGACCTGGGCTGCGCTCGTCGACACGATGTCGGTATCTGAGGAGTTCCGCGCGGCGTTGCTCAACCCAGCCACGGTGTTCGATGCGATCAGTGCTATGCCGCCTCCGGCCGCGCGTACCTGTCATGCGTTGAGCCACACAACCATTTCGCCGAATGTGGTGCATGGGGGCACGAAGACCAATGTGATTCCCGATGCCGTGGAGCTTGAGGTCGACATTCGTACGGTGCCGGGCACCACGAAAGCCGATGTTGATGCAATGCTCGCCGACGCGCTTGGTGACCTGGCTGCCCATGTGGAGATCATCGACTTGCAGATCGGCGACGCCACCGAATCGCCGATGGGTAATGCCCTGTGGGATTCGGTGAGCCGTAACACTCAAATCGCCTATCCTGGCGCGTCGATCGTGCCGGGTCTGGTGGTGGGAGGCACCGATGCTCGTTTCTACCGTGAGCGAGGTCGAGTGGCCTACGGCGCAGGGTTGTTCTCGCCGAGCATGGATTTCGCCACGTTCGGCAGTCGGTTCCATGGCCACGATGAGCGCATTGACGTGGAGAGCCTCGCTCTAGCCACCGATTTCTGGGTGAATATCGCCACCGATATCTGCGGCTGAGTCTGGCGAGACGCAGTAAATCCCGGTGGAGGCCGGGACTGAATGTGCTACAACAAGGCGATGAAGAAGCGGGCGCTATCTCTCGTTGGAGCGGTCATCTTGTCGTTGTCCGCAGCATCATCGGCTGTGGCGGAGGGTTTTCCAATCATCGTCGCGAACGGGGGAACATCGAGTTTTTTGGCGCGCGAAGGCAATGTGGATCTGATGCGCTTCGATCTCTCGGTCAAACCCGAAGAACAGAACCTCATCGAGGAGTACTGCACCCCTGACTCGTCGGTTCGAGAGGTCCGCTATACCGACCGAACGAACTCGACTTTGACCGACGACTACGTGTTCGTCGATATCGGGTCGTCAGGGCCGAGTGTGTACGTCGGCGCTGAGTGGATCGCGCCAAGCCTGCCAGAAGGTGGGGTACTCGAACTTCAACCTGATGCTTTTCTCACCTGCACACGTATGGCTTCTGGCAACGTGCCCGACGGTTTCGTGGAAGTCAAAATCGTTAGATCCACAGTGTTCGGGTACGTGCCAATATACGCTGGCCTGGAGCCGTACGATCAAGGATCGTGGACAGCTGACACCCAGCAGTATCAGGGCGTTACGTCGTGTAAGAGTGCCGGCGCGAGTCTCGTGGAGGTGCGCAGCGCATCGCTGATGTTCGACAACGGTAGGTATTACAACCCGGTGACCGTCGTCCGCAACCTCGGCGACAACGACGCGCCGGTGGTTGAGTTGGCAATCGACGATGCCATGCGTGACTCGGGATCGTTCGATGTCAGAGTCATCTGCGTCACAACTGAAACTGCCTATGAGTACAGCACCACGGCTGATCTCAGTACTACTGGTACGGGTACGGGAACGGTCGAGGGCACGCTGGAGATCATTGAGGGCGGTGCTAAGGGCCAGTTGGTGTTATCGCCATGCCCTGCGAACGCAGAGGTGCAGTTCTTGGATCCGAGTAGCCAATTTTTCACCGTTGAGTTTTTTGATCCGGTGCAGCGTGGAGACGAGGTATCGATGCCGTTCGAGGTGACATTCAGTGACCCGAATAGCTCTCCCATTCGAATGAGTTTCAAAATGACCTGTTACGTCGACGGTCCGCCGCGTGTCGCCGTAGTCGGAACCGGACTTGGTGAATTTGGGCCCTCATCATCCGGCAACAATGCCCAAACCGGCATCACACCCGACACGGTGGCGGTGGCACCAGTGGCCGGCACGGTAACGGTCAGCCCATCACCGATTGTGCTGGGGTCTGAGGTGACAGTTACGCCGAACGCCCCGTGTCCGGCCGGAACCGACATCGCGACGTGGTTCCCAGCCGATATCGAGGCATTGGAGGACGACCTGAACTCCGGTGCAATCGTGTTCGAACAACTGGTGCCCAGCCCCGAGATTGGTCCCTCCATCGAGGGTGCTGGCAGTTGGAAATGGAATTTCCCAACCTCTGCCGGAGCGCTGACCGGGTTAGATACCTACGAGCTTGAGCTGTACTTCATCTGTGCGGCCCTCTCTCCAGAATCGGTGACAGCGCGCTACGAGGCCGTGACGCTGCGGTTCGTTGAACCAGGGGGCGAGGTCACCACCCAAGACAGCGAGCCCGATGGCGAGGTCACCACCCAAGACAGCGAGCCCGATGGCGAGGTCACCACCCAAGACAGCGAGCCCGATGGCGAGGCAACCGGTTCTGATACCCCCGCGCCGAACCCGTCGAGTGATCCGACGCCGAGGTTTGAGGTGGTGCCCGCCCCTGCACCATCGTCGTCGGGTGGCACCGCGAGTAGCGCAGACAGCGGCGACGACGACGCGGAGACCACCGGTGACGACAGCGCAGCAGACGTGGTTCGTGCATTTGATTTCGACATCGAACGCCAAGCCATCGTCGACACCGCGACCGGTGCAGCTGTCGGGGTGTTCGATCCCGAAACTGGCAACTTCGTGTCGCCGGATGATGGCAGCCTCATCGCGGTGACCGACCCGTCGAATGGGCAGGTGACCGTTTTGGCCACCGGCGATGTGGTGGCCCGCATTCTGGGCAGCAGCACCGACGAGGCATCAGATGACGGTGATGACGACAACGACGGTGACGGATCGTCGTCAAACACCCTTGCGTACGTCCTCATTGGTGCGGCCGGGGTTCTGTTGCTACTGCTCGGTGCGTTCTGGTTGGGGAATCGGGGTCGCGCTCGCGCGACAGCACCCCCAACGGTGACCGCATCATCGGCGGCGCCATCGCCGGTGCCGCCGCAGGAGCCGGCCGTGCCGTCGGCACCGGAGCCCACCAGCCCATTGCCGCCGCCGCCCCCGCCGGCAACTCCTGATGCGGCACCGCCGACCGATCCGGATGCAACGCCTCCAGGAGGGACGCCAACGACGTGACCACGGCCCGCACGGCGGTTGCCGTGCGGTGTTGCGGTCATCGGCTGATAATCATGGGGTGGTGAGCACCTCCGCCGAACGCACTCCCGCAGGAGCGATCCTGCTCGACGGCAACCGTCTGCGCGATGAGACGGTGGTGCGCCTACGCGCCGAGATCGCTGCCGCTGGCGATCCACCGGTATGCCTCGCCACGGTGCTGGTCGGCAGCGATGCTCCCAGTCGGATCTACGTCAACATGAAGCATCGCAAGGCAACCGAGGCCGGCATGGAATCGCGCGGCATCGAATTGCCCGATACCGCCACTCAGGCCGAGGTCGAAGCCGCCGTCGCCGCGCTGGTCGCTGACGATGGGGTGCACGGCATCTTGGTGCAGTTGCCGCTGCCGGCTCACCTCGATCCTGAACCAGTGCTGGCACTGCTGCCACCTGAAAAAGACGTTGATGGTCTCACCGACCGTTCGTTGGGACGCCTCGTGCGTGACCTGCCGGGACATGTGCCATGCACGCCTCTCGGCGTGATGCGCCTCATCGAGCGCTACGGCATCGCCACGCAGGGTCAACGAGCGGCGGTGATCGGCCGGTCCACTCTTGTCGGGCTTCCGCAGGTGCTGTTGCTCGGGCGGCGCGGATGTGATGCAACCGTGACCTTGGCCCACTCGCGCACCGACGATCTCATCGACGTGTGTCGCAGCGCCGACATCATCGTGGCGGCTGCTGGCCAAGCCCACATGATCGGTGTCGACCATGTACGCCCAGGCGCGACCGTGATCGACGTTGGCGTGAGCCGCACCGAGACGGGCATCGTCGGCGATGTGGATTTTGATGCGGTACAAGCCGTCGCAGGGGCACTCACCCCGATGCCGGGCGGCACTGGCCCCATGACGATCGGCTGCCTGCTCGAGAACACGGTGGCGGCAGCGCGCATGCTCGGCGCACTCTGAACAACCCTGCCGGTTGCGCCCTCGTTCGGTGCCAGCAGTGTGATGTACATTTTGTCAACGCAGTGTCGGGCGGGCCGTGACGCCACGACATGCCACGCCGATCGATGATGAGTGACGAGACCGCACCCCTGACGCCGATGCCGCTGCGGGTACTCGCTGCGCGTATCGCGCATGAATGGTCGACGCGGTCGAAGATCTTCGACCTGCCGCATGCGCGCATCTGGCGCCCTGACGACGCTGTTGATCTCTCGATGGAGTTCCTCGGGCGCCCCTGTGCCACACCGATTGGCCCTGCAGCAGGCCCGCACAGCCAGATGGTGCAGAACCTGGTGCTCGCATGGCTGGGTGGATCACGGCTGTTCGAATTGAAGACCGTGCAGGTCATCGACGACCTTGAGATCGCTCGACCCTGCATCGACATGGAGACCATTGGCTACAACACCGAGTGGAGCCAAGAACTGTCGGTGCCCGCCAGCATCGACGAATACGTCGGTGCCGCCCTGTTGATCGCTGCGCTCAGTCGGTGGGAACCGCTCGCCGAGCACCTCGGCCCCGATCCCGGGCGACACGTGTTCGACATGAGCGTTGGCTACGACCTCGCGGGTATCTCCACCGACAAAGTGGCGGGGTTCATCTCCACGATGCGTGATGCCAGCGTTGTGATCTCGCGGATGCGAACCGAACTGGCGTCGGTGCCGGCGATGGCGCACCTGGCCGACGTCGACCTCGACCCATGTATCGCGGACACCTTGACACTGTCGACCTTCCACGGCTGCCCACCTGACGAGATCCACGCGATCGTTACCCACCTGATCGACGTCCACGATCTTGATGTGATCGTGAAGTTGAACCCGACGTTGCTCGGCATCGACACCGTCACGCAGATCCTGCACGATGAACTCGGCTACCGCGACCTCCAATTACGGCAATCGGCATTCGATGAGGACCTGACGTTCGATCGGGGTATCGAGCTCATCGAGGACCTGTCGGCCTACGCCACGGCACGCGGGCGTCGCTTCGGGATCAAATTGACGAACACAATGGTGGTCGGCAACCATCGCGGCCTCCTCGGCGACGACCCGATGTACATGTCGGGACCGCCGCTGCATGTGCTGGCGAGCACCCTGTGTGATCGGCTGGCGGCGGCGCTGCCGGGTCGCCTTGCGGTCCCCGGACACGACGGCGACATCATGGTGAGCTTCTCCGCGGGTGTCACCCGGTCGAACCTCGCCGACACCTTGGCCATGGGCGCCAACCCGGCCACGATCTGCTCCGATCTGTTGAAGCCCGGTGGCTACGGCCGGCTCGCGCCGATGTTGCGCGACCTCACCAGCACCATCGCCGCCGATGGTTGCACCGATCTCACCTCGTGGCGCGCACACCGCCAAGAAGCTGCAGTCGCCGAGGGCTACGCGAACAGTTGCGCTCGTCATGTGGCACACATCCGCTCCGATGGCATCGACGCCTACCACCTCGACGGCAACTCCAAACTGCCACGCAGCGTCGATCATGACCTTGACATGTTCGGCTGTGTGGCCTGCAACTTCTGCATCACGGTGTGCCCCAACGATGCATTCTTTTCGATCCGCACACCGGACGACTCTGGCCTTGATGCCCGGCAGCAGTATCTGGTCTACGCCGAATTGTGTAACGAGTGCGGCAACTGCCTTGGGTTCTGCCCAGAACGAGGCGATCCGGCGATGATCAAGCCACGGCTGTTCACCGACCCTGAACTCTTCGCCGCCCGTGATGGCCAGGGGTTCCTTGTGGCCGATGGTGCTGTTGTCGACTATCGCGGCGATGAGGAATCTGCGCGCATCGTGGGGGATCTGCTCGCTCGTCCGGCCGGTGACCCGCTGGGAGGAGCCGGTCGATGAGCGTGACCGAGTCGCATTCCAACGAGAGCACCGCATCGACCATCGGGTTCCGCGTGAACGGCACACCGGTCACGGTGCGTGGCACCCACGATCACTTGTTGAGTGCATTGCGTGACGAGTTGGACATCACGTCGCCCAAAGACGGCTGTTCGCCATCGGGTCAATGCGGGTGTTGCACGGTGCTCATCGACGGCAAGGCACGCGTTGCCTGCCAGACCCCGCTGGAGCGGGTGGTCGATGCCGACATCACCACCCTGGAAGGGCTCGATGACGATCGCCGGGACCAGATCGCCGATGCGTTCGCTGCACATGGGGCGTTGCAGTGTGGGTTCTGCACGCCAGGCATTGTGATGCGCACGGTCGCGATGCTCGACAAGGCCGCCGACGGTGACCTCACCCGTGATCGAGCCGCGCGCCTCCTCGGTGCGCACCTGTGCCGCTGTACGGGCTATGTGAAAATTCTGGATGCGATCGAGTCACTGGCCTCAGGTGATGTGCCCGTTGCGGTGCGCCCGGGTGGCGTCGGCACCGCTGGAATGAAATACGAGGCACGGGATCTCACATTGGGTGAGCGTGACTTCATTGATGACATGCGCGTTGACGGCTTGTTGCACGGTGCGGTGCACCTAGCCGAGCATGCGCGCGCTGACATCATCTCCATCGACACATCTGCAGCAGAGGCAGTGGATGGCGTGGTGCGGGTGCTCACGGCCGCCGATGTGCCGGGCGAGTTGCGCTCTGGGCTCATCCACAAGGACTGGCCGGTGTTCATCCCGGTTGGAGGCCGCACGAGTTATCTCGGCGATGTTCTTGCTCTGGTGGTGGCCGTCGATCGCGCTACCGCGCGTCGGGCGGCGCAACTCATCGAGGTGGACTACGCGCCATTGACACCGGTTACCGACCCGGTACGTGCGCTCGATGCCGATGATGCCGTATGGGGGTTGGAGGGGAATCGGCTGTCTACCAGCGCCTACACGCGTGGTGATGTCGACACCGCCTTGGGCGCAGCCGCCCATGTGGTGAGCGAACGCTTCCAGACGCAGCGCATCGACCACGCTTTCGTCGAACCCGAGTCGACACTGGCGGTGCCGGTGCCCGCCGGGCAACCGCTGCCCCTCACCGGATTGGTGACCGGTGGCGACCCGAGTGATCAGCGTCGCCTCATGGTGTACTCGGGCGGTCAGGGCATTTGGGATGACCGCAACGACATTGCGCGCATGCTGGATATTGATCCGTCGCTCGTCATCACCGAGCTGGTGAGCAATGGGGGAGCGTTCGGCGGCAAGGAAGACATGTCGAATCAGGGCCAGACGGCGCTTGCCGCGTGGCTGCTCGATCGGCCGGTGCGCGTCACTTTCAGCCGTGAAGAGTCGCTGCTGGTGCATACGAAACGCCATCCGATCCAGATGGAGTACACCGCTGGATGTGACACCGATGGCCGGTTGACGGCGTTGAAGGTGCGCATGCTGGGGGACTCGGGCCCGTATGCGTCGGTGGGGATGAAGGTGCTCGAACGCGCAGCCGGTCATGCGTCCGGGCCCTATGTGGTGCCGGCCATCGACGTCGAGGCGATTGCGGTGCGCACCAACAACCCGGTGTGCGGGGCGTTCCGAGGTTTCGGCGCGAATCAGGCGCAGTTCGCGATGGAAGGGGTGATGGACCGTCTGGCGGCCATGGTGGGCATCTCGGGGTGGGAGATGCGCTCGCGCAACGTCGTCGAACCCGGTGTGGTGTGGGGCCCCGGCCAGATCATGGATGGTGGCAGTGCGGGCGCGCGTGCCTGCCTTGACGCGGTGCGTCTGGCCTACGACGAGGCCCGTGCTGGAGGGCATGCGGTTGGTGTCGGTCTTGGGTTGAAGAACTCCGGTCTGGGGAATGGTTTCAAGGAGATCGCGCGGGCGGTGGTGCATCTGCGCGACGATGGAATTCTCGAGGTACGTCACTGCTGGACCGAGATGGGCCAGGGGGTGCACACCGTCGCCGCTCAGGTGGCGGTTAGCGAACTCGGTGTGGACCCGGAGCAGGTGCGGGTCATCGTCGATTCCACGCGCGAACTCGGCGCCGGGCAGACCACCGGCAGTCGCGGCACGCTGATGGGAGCGGGAGCGGTGGCCGACGCCTGCCGGCAGGCGCGAGCCGACGGGCTTCGTGTCGGGGTCGACTACCACGGCGAGTACCGGGTCGATTGGACGAATTCCCTCAGTGAAGGTGTGGAGAACCCGGTGATTCACTCCACATTCGGGTACGCCGCGCAGATGGTGGTGATGGACCGCGAGAGCGGCGACATCGTGAAGGTGGTGGCCGCGCACGACGTCGGTCGCGCCGTGAATCCGCTGCTCTGTGAAGGGCAGATCGA
>Ga0181604_10000151_pt1 | contig 61796 bp, 56 predicted proteins | sample 041ome_12_FD_148663 | JGI IMG/M metagenome (GOLD analysis project Ga0181604, IMG submission 148663) | Coastal salt marsh microbial communities from the Groves Creek Marsh, Skidaway Island, Georgia - 041410US metaG (spades assembly) | ecosystem: Environmental > Aquatic > Marine > Intertidal zone...
GCCCCCGGCACGACTCGAACGTGCGACCTGCGGTTTAGGAAACCGTTGCTCTATCCACTGAGCTACGGGGGCGGGGATGGCCCGAAACGTGGTTCGAAATTCGGACACAGCGCGTTGGGTTACCGACCGTTGAGGTTAGCGGGGAAGCTTGTTAGCTCGAAGAGCGATCATCGGCCGGCGAATACCTGACGGTCGGTGAGGTCCCGGATACGTGACGGTCGGTGAGGTCCTCGGTCTCAGTGCGAATCGAACGACCCGCGTTGGTCAGCCCTCCTCCGCTGTCGACGATGCCGTGCTGGCCGAACCGAGAGACCGCAGCCTCAAGATGCCGACGCTCCCAACCTTGCCACTGCTCGAACAACTCCAGTTCGATACCGCACTCGGCGGTAGACAGCACCGCCGCCTCCAGACCGTCGATGCCGAACACGGCTAGGGCAGCCACGTGACCATCGCTGCGTTGCTCACGGACCGTCGTGCACCACTGCCACTCGTCCTGCACCCCGATGGTCGGGGTAGCGTGGTGCATGGCGTTACAAATCTGCGATCTTAAGCCGACCGACATCGGCGCCGCGGTTCGCCTGCTGGAGGAAATCCGTCAGCTCCCCGACAGCACCCCGATCGAGATCGATCAATTCATCACCGAGGTCAACGACGGAGCCGTCGTCGTCGTGGCTCTCGCCGAAGGCGCACTCGTAGGACTCGCGAGCGCACGTGTTGCTGGCGACCGAGCTTGGACCCAATTCCTCGCGATATCGCCCGCCTGGAGAAAACAAGGAATCGGCTCCGCCCTCACGAATGGGCTGGAGAGTCGCCTCCTCCACCTCGGCGTCCGTAGAGTCTCCGCGCTCCTCGAACCCGGTCGTCTCGGTGAACGAGCGCTCGTCAACCGCGGATACGTCCCGACGACGGGAATGGTGCTGTACGAGAAGTCGCTCTCATTTGAACCTAGCGAGGTCCGCATCATCGACAAGTGGGGTGGCCAAATCCTCGACACCGATCTCTGGTCACAACTCGCAGGGATGGAGCGAGAGAAGTCGCTGATCGACCAGCGGATCGTGGCACCACTCGCGAATCCAACGGTCGCCTCCGAGGTGGGGCTGCGACTCCCGGGGACCGTGCTGATGTTCGGCCCTCCCGGAACCGGCAAGACCACCTTCGCCCGAGGACTCGCGAGCCGACTTGAGTGGCCCTTCGTGGAGCTGCTGCCATCGAAGCTGGCGAGCGGCGAGGGTCGCCTCGCCGGCGAGTTGCGTGAAGCTCTCATCGAACTCGGGCATCTCGAACACGTCGTCATCTTCATCGACGAGTTCGACGAGATCGCGCCGGCGCGGGAGAGCAGCCCCGCCTCCGCCGGGGTGGTCAACGAACTCCTGAAGTCGATTCCGGAACTTCGACGACGGCCCGGCAAGTTGTTGGTATGTGCCACCAATTTCGTGGAGACCATTGACCCAGCGGTACTGCGACCCGGGCGATTCGATCTCCTCATCGGTATCGGCCCACCAGACTTGGATGCCCTCAGAGCTCTGTGGGCTCAGTCCCTCGGCGCGATGAGGGTTCACTCCGACGTCGACATCGATGCCGTGGCCGACCGGTGCGTCGGATTCACACCCGGTGATGTCGACCTCGCTGCCCAACGCGCTGCCTCCCTCGCGTTCTCACGGGCAAGCGAAGGTGGAGACACCGTGGTCACTACAGCGGACATCGACGACGCGGTCGAGCGAACCAGCCCATCCGTCACCCGCAAGATGTACGACACCTTCCGTTCCGAAGTCGCTGCCTTCGAACGTATCTAGTGGCGCGCGGTTCGCTCAGGGCATTGTGCCTAACGTGCGATCGTGCAGATCCAGATCACCGGCGATGCCCAAGACCCCAACGAACTCGTCCACTTCTAGAACGCAGGCCTTCGGCTACCGAAAGGAGCACAACGACGGCTTCGTCCACCAGATAATCGCCGCTAGCAAGATCAGCGAGGACGATGTCGTGGAGGTGCGCGACCACCTCCAGTTCCACGACGGCGCCACGGGGCCGGTGGATGGCAACTTGGAGTGAAACTTGCCGTCTGATGCGCACGCCACTGGTCACGTTGAGCCTCAGCGAAGGGCGTTACTGAGTTGAGCTCAACCGAGGAGTGGTACTCGCCGTGCTCTATGGCTCGGCGATGGTCACTCCTGAAAACAGGCTCACGACTGCTGCGGCAAGGCAGGCCGACATCGCATCTCGACGCGACTGGTGCCGTTGGCGGAACATAGGCGCATGAAAAAACGCGTGGGTATCCCCGCGAGCCCGACAACCGGTCCCTCGATCACGTGCTGCCTGAGAGGAACGGCACCTCGCAGGCTTGGCCGGTGATTACCGGCTCATGCACCACCACATTGCCGTGACCACCGGCCGACCACGATGGGAACACCGCCGAGTACAACCCCTCCGCACCGGCCACGAACACCACGACATGTTCCGGCGATGGCACGGTGCGCACCATGTCGGCATCGTCGCCACGCGGCGTGAATGCGGGATTCAGCAAACGAATACGCCCGCGCGGCACGTGACACAGGTCGAACACTCGCTGCTGAATCGTCTCGCGCGTCCACCCCGCACCCGACAGCACCCGAGCGTGCTCCGGGTTCAGCGCCACCGCAACCGCACCCGTGCGCAGATACAGGTTGTTCGAGCCGGCGTTCACCACCACTTCGGCGATGATGCGCAACAGCCGCTCCGGTGAATCTGGATCATCCGCATCGTTCACGAACATCACGGAATGCGGGCCTTCCGTGCCCAGCGCAGTCACCACGTCATCGCCGGCCGCATACCCCCAACACGACGACAGCGGCGGGAACGGCGACTCGCTCTCTGCCTCCGCGAGACACATGGAGAACTTCCCTGGATGACCGAGCAGAGCCATATCGGACACGCCAGGTGCCGCGCCGCCGATGTTCAACAGGCACAGACGTACTGCTCGCCCGATGCTCGCATTCGCCCGATGCCCCGGCCCCAACGCACCAAAACCCGATGCGATGCCAGTGATCGGTGCGAGCGCTCCGTTCACGATGATCAACGGCGCGATCGAGTGGGTGGTGGACTGCACCTCGCTGAGGTCGAACGCCGGTTGCAGTACCGCCTGCACCGCCGCCAGCACATATGGCATGTGATCGGGGTCGCAGCCCGCCATCACCGTGTTCGTCGCCACTTTGGCAACCGTGGCCACACCACCGAGCGGGCCCACCTCGCCCAACACCACGTCGGCATCGAGTCCCGATGCCAACACCATCCGATCCACTCGCTCCGGGGTGGGGATCACCACCGGCAGGCCGTCGGTGCATCCCATCTCGTGAAGCTGCCGCAGCGCATCTGCGTCGTCTGTAGCGCTGAGCACCTGCGGCACGCTCACACCAACGCTGGTGGGTTGTCGGCCACCGACTCGCCGCGCAGCACCTCGAGCAGACGCGGAACGATCTGGTCCGCCAATGCTGCCATCTCTTCTGCGCTCGACCCGGCCACGGGATGCGGCAACCGGATGCGCGGCACATCGGGCATGCCACCCGATAGCGCGATGAGGTCACCCTGTTGCCAAAACGGCTCGGTCACGAGTGCCACCACCGCCACCCCTCTCATCGCCAGTTGGATCCCGTCACGCACGGTGCCGGAGGTGCAACTGCCTCAATGCCCGTAGGCCGCGATCACCGCGGAGCAGGTATCGGAAATCTCGTTGAGATCTTCTGTGGTGGCCAGAGCACTGGCGTTGCCCTTGTTCCATAACTTCGTGGTGAGGTCAGCCGCGTGTCGTTCAACAGCGGCACCAATATGGCGGAGGAACTCAACCGAACCTGGGAAGCCGTTGGCAAACAAGCCGATCTGGCTGCCTGCTCTCAACGATGCGGCCACCTCATAGGAGTGCACCGGCCCGGATCGTTCGCCACGTGGATCGCAGAACTGCACACCACCACCCTAGGTGATGGACATCGGCATCAATTCGTCGGCCAATGCCGGCGCTCAGGAGTTGAGCATCACGATGAGCATCGCGGGTGCCCCAAGCATGGCAAGCGTGGAGATAGCGAAATACACGGGGAACGGTGCCTTGGTGAAGTTGGCTCCAAATGCTGTGGCCCGAAGTTCATCATCCATGTCTTTGCGCATTGTTGCGATGTCCATGATCGCGCCGAACGCGGCGAACCATAGGAAAAACCCGACCACGCCGACGGCGATCGACAGCGCCACTTCAGCGTTGTCGCTCAGACCCCCGTACGAGGCCGCAATCGCGACACCAATGATGAGGCCGACGAGGCACTTCAAGCAGATCCACAACATCTGCGCCCGGTGATCAATCCAACCGCGTAGTTCGATCGAGTTCATGGCATTCCCCTGTCTCCAGCCGGCGGCCGGTTGATGCAACGATCAAATATCGTCGACGTTGCGGAATCCTTGCACGCGCGGGGCAATCACCTGGCGATACCAGGCCTACAACGTCGAACGCCCCGGGCGGTGCTGCCACGAAGGCGCTCCACCCGGGGCGTCCGGTTGCGGATCCACCGGTGGTCGATCTTCGGGCGTTAGCCTTCTCTCCGACCTTTCACATCGCCCGTCGCGCCCGAAGGCGTGGCGGGCGATGCCGCTTCAGAGGCCAGGCCTCCAGCCGTTGCCGACTGTCGAACCCTCCCCCTGTCCGACCGTTCCTGCCGCCGAAGCGACCCTCCCGATCGGACCCGGTGTCCGCGTCCTCTACTCGCCTCCGCCGCCTCCGAGTCGGTCCTGCCTCTCAGTCGGTGTGACCCTTCCGAGCTGCTCTCCCGCCCCCTCGTCGCCGTGCGCCGTAGTGGACTGACAACAGTATGCAAGCGATAAAACCGCAGGTCAAGGGGTATTTTTGAATTCACAGGGTTATCCACCACATTTCTCAGTTATCCACCGAATTTTTCTGTTGTCCACACTGATGTCCACCGTCAACCCACAGGGATGTCCACAGAACGGCCCTTGTTTCTGCCCCTCATCCGATAACGCAAAAGGGGTTCTTCCCCGCCGATACCCGGCACGGAAGAACCCCTTTGCATCGCCACTTCGCAGTGGCGCCTGGTCACTGACCGGCCATCAGCCCAAACATCTCCTCAGTCGGAATGAACGGACCCGACGACTCAACTTCGGCCAACTGCTCGGCCGCAAGGCGGGCGATGACTCGAACCGACGACTCAACATCGGGATAGGTGTTCACATTGATGAACTTTCCGATGCCAGCAGCAAAACCACCAACAATGGTGGTGGCACCACCCTCTTCAAGAATCGCGAATTGACGTCCAACGAGAGCACTCCACTCCTCGGAGCCAAAGACGATGCCGTCATACGCGCGACCCGGGCGCGCAATGGAAAATGATGTGTAACTCATTCTTTTCTCAGTCCTTTCGTCACTCCGTGAATCTTGCTTGCCAGATAACACAAGCAAGATTCAACGAGAGCATCCGGTTTCAACAGTTAGCGATTAGTAGATGGTGATGATTTGGAACACGGCGATGGCCGCACAGAACAACGCATTCGTTGCGCGGTAGAACGCGAACGGTGTTGCAGAGTTGAGCTGCCCGATTGGCGTATCTGCCACCGACGATGGCATCGATTTCACCAGGTTCATGAAGACCTGCTGTGCATAGTCGAATGTCAAAATGCCGAACAGCGCTACGCCAACTGCGGAGACGGTGAGAAGTGCCTGCACGTCATCGCTGGCACCGAACACAATCGTGGCGGTCAGCGCCGCGGTGGCGAGCAGATAGGTGAGTTGGTTCATCCGCATCGTTGCGGAGTTCTGCTCACCGGCTCTGTTCCATGTGTCTTCGTTCATGATGTCTTTCCTCCGTATGCCTGTGCCGAGTACCGACACAATTTGATGATGTGGGGGATGCCCACCCGTTAGACGGTGATATCTGCCACCAGATCCAAGTTCTGGAAGCGAACCTCACCGACACGAGCGGAGAACTCAGCAGCCGCGGCCTGGGTGATCTCAAGGTTGTTGTTCGCCTCGGCATCGGCAGCCGAATCGAAGAACATGATCTGCACGACGGTGCCCGGCCGGTCGCGATCTGCGCACACGATTGCTCGACGTGCGAACGACTGTCCGCCGGCGGACTTGCGATACTCCTCGATGAACGCCACCGCATCGGCCGGATCCATCTCGAATTCCATGATCTGCATGTAGCTCATGTCATGAGTCCATGATCTGGGCGACTCGAGCTGCGGCGTCACCAACAGGCTGGATTCGGATCGTTCCCGCATCGGTGATTGGACGGAATGCGTCCTGGATGGCTGTGATGTCGTCAGACTCGATGACGAAAAACATCTGGTGCGCGAGTTGGTCGACCCACGCGCCGACCAACGTCACCGACGATGCCGCAATGCTGGGAAACAGCGCACCAAAGCTCGACTGCATACCCTCTGGGTTGTCGATTGGGCAGGTGTGCTCGGTGTGGGTATGTGTGATGTGGAACAGCATCAGTAGAGCCGCCGACCCAGCACCCGGCCGAGCACCGTCGTGCCACTCGTTGCCATCATCTCGTGCACCTTCGGATCAGCGAAGTTCTTTGCCGAAGCAGCAAGAAGTGCATCAATTGAGTCGGACCATGTGGCGACGGCACCGGTGAACGGTGCGGGGCCCTGCGCAATGACCTGCATGGCGGTCATGCCGTTGGCGCCATCTTGCACGTGACTCCAGTTGTGGGAGAAGTTGGCCATTGCTGTGGCGTCGTCAACCATGCCACCACCCAAATACAGCGCCGATGAGTAGGCCCCCTCGCGGACACCAAAGTCGGCCTGCACGCGCATCAGACCGCGACGCAGCACCTGCACCTGCGTGTCACGCATGAGCGCGACCATCTTGTCGTCGGCGTAAATCTTCGACTGCAGATCCATCGCAGCATCTGCGGTTGCCGTCTCAAACGAGACAAAGACCGACCCGGCCATCTCGCCACCCATGATCACCTCGGTCGCTGTGGAGCTGATGGCCCCCATCTCCATGAGATGGTCTGCAGCCCATTCTTCGGCAGCTGTGCCGAAACCTTCCGCGTCCCCCATTTTGGCGACGACGATGTAGACGAATGACATGTGAAACCCCCATTGATTAGGTCATTGGATGAACTAGACCAGTTCATCGCATCGACCTTGCAGATGTCTTGCGACTCCGTCGTAGGAATGTTGCGTGACTAGTCGGGGTCCGTAGATGCCATCTCTTGCACCTGTTCACGGGTCAACGTCATGTCATGCTCGGAGCCGGCATGAGCGGTGACATCTGCAACGAGCTGGTCAAAGGATGAGGCGCGAATGACCACTCCGCATGGGCACGAGACGGACAATTGGGAACTGCTCATATGTGAACAGTAGTTGACAACTAAGTACTCCCTCGCTCCGTGACCGCGGCCTCTAGTACGTTCGCGACATTGAGACGAGAGTTCACCTTCAAATTTGCGGACGCATGTCGATCACGGGTTCGCGTGGCGTGGTTGACCAGCGCGACCTCTCCGGCGTCATCGGACGTCACGTGCTCGCCCTTTTGACGCTGGCAAACGGCCCCATCGGGCGTTATGAAGTGATCGACGCCGTGTGGGGAGGGCGACCAACGAAAGCCGTCGATTCCACACTGAACGCTACTCTCTCTCGGCTTCGCTCGGCGTTAGTCCGAGCCGGTGGCGACGCCGACGCCATCATCGGTGAGCAGGGACAAATTGAGTTCCGTGGTCATCTCTTCACCTCGGACTATCACGATGCGGTGCGTGCAGGTGATCGCTGTGTCCCGATGTTGCACCGACAAGAATTCGCTGAGGCGTGGGTGCAGGCCACTATCGCATTCTCCATCGGCAACCGACGATTGCTCGCAGGAATCGAAAGCGAATGGCTGGACCACCGGCGAGATCACCTCCACCATCTGGTCTGCCGCTCCCTCGCTGTCGTCGTCATCGCGGCGATGGCCCGCGATCGCGCCCAAGATGCCATTTTCGCGGCTCGGGAATTGGTGCGCCGCGAACCACACAGTGATCGCGGCGTGCAACTCCTCGTGGCGACACTCCTGAATGTCGGCGACCGCGGCGCCTCTCGTCTTGCAGTACATGAATGGGCAGCTCGCCTGCAGAGCGAACTTGGCGTCCTTCCTGACGACCACACATTGCAGGCCCTCGACCGTTCCATCAACCGCCGATCCGACCTCGCGGAAAGCCTCGCCGAGCTCATACCACTCATCACCTGAACCGCCCCAGACGCACAGACACGCATGAGTCCGCGCCTCAGCGTGGGGTGATTCACAGATGTACGGTGAGGTCGTGAGCGCTGCGACACAAACCGTCAATGAGTTCCGTGCGACCGTCGTATCAATGATCGACGATGCCGTACGCAATGAAGTCGCCTGCGCCGAATACGGCACGATACTCCCGCCCGGCCTCATCGATCCGGCGCGTCGCTGGCAACAGCACATCGCGGCGGCGGGCCTTGCCGGGATCGACTGGGCACCCGAGCATCACGGCCTCGGTCTCAGCCCCGACCACTCGGCTGTGTGGTACACCGAATGCGCGTTGGCCGGGGTGGCCCCGTATGCGAACTTTCAGGGCTACATTCTCACCGCTGGTGCTCTGCGCGCGCACGGCACCGACGCTCAACGCCACCGTCACCTGCCCGGCATCCTCGATGCCTCCACCATCTGGTGCCAGTTGTTCTCCGAGCCCGATGCTGGCAGCGACCTATCCAGTCTCGCGACGCGCGCCGAAGCCGACGGCGACCGCTGGCGCATCACCGGCCAGAAGATCTGGACATCCACCGCGCAGGTGTCGGATATGGGCATCTTGCTGGTGCGCACCGCACCCGATACCCGCGGCGCCCGTGGCATCTCCTTCATGCTGATCGACATGCACCAGCCCGGAGTGGAGATCCGGCCGATCATGCAGATGACCGGCGACGCCGAGTTCTGCGAGGTGTTCCTCGACGGTGCCGTGGTGGAGGCCGACGGCCTCGTCGGTGATCTCAACACCGGATGGACGGTGGCCACCAGCGTTCTCGCCGATGAACGTGCCGCCGTCGGTGCGGCATCAGTTCGTTTGCGACGGCGTTTGAATCGCATCGCCGACGACACCACCGGCCTGGTCGCGCGGGGACGGGCGCTAGAGACACTGATGGCACGCACCGGCGTGAACCCCGGGCTTGGCCCGCTGATGAAACTCGGCATCACCGAATTCGAAACCGCTCTGAGTCGCGAACTGCTCGCCCGCCACGGCGCGGAGGCAATGGTGCACACCGACGACACCGAGGCGTTCTTGTATGCGCCCGGCATGCGGGTGGCTGGTGGTAGCAGCGAGGTGCAACGTGACCTCGTCGGTGAGCGCTTGCTGGGGCTTCCACGGGCACCGCGCGGCTGAGAATTCGCCACCTGCACCTGCTGCCGCATTGACACTGCATCTAGGTTGATTTCATGACGTTGAGCCCTGCGAACTGGTACCCCGACCCGACCGGCCGGCACGAGCACCGCTACTACGACGGCTCGGCGTGGACCGACCACGTCGCGAATGACGGCATCCAGTCCACCGACCCGGTCGACGCCGCGCCCGAACCACCCAGCCGACTCGATCGATTGGACTCCGGCCTGACGATGGGCGACGAAGCTCGACGCGTCGACGAACAACTCCACGGCAGCGGACATCGCGGTGTGGGCATGGACGCGCCAGTTGCCGGTGGGGGCGGCGGCATCCTCACCGAACCGGTTCTGGTGGTGAACCAGAAGGCCAAGCTCATCGAGTTGAACAACCAGTATTCGGTGTTCGACCAGCACGGCAACCGCATCGCGGCGGTGAATCAGGTCGGACAATCAACCGCGCGCAAGGTGTTGCGGCTGGTGGCAAGTGTTGACCAGTTCCTGACCACCCGACTCGATATCACCGATGTGGACGGTCGTTCGATTCTGCGCCTGACCCGCCCTGGGAAAATCATCAAGTCGACCGTGATCGTCAGCGATGGGAACGACCGTGAGATCGGCCGCATCGTGCAGCAGAACGCCATCGGCAAGATCAACTTCTCGCTCGAGGCCGACGGACAGCAATTGGGGATGATCAAGGCCGAGAACTGGCGCGCATGGGACTTTGCGATCGTCGATGCGGCCGGCGACGAAATCGCTCGGGTCACCAAGACCTGGGAGGGTCTTGCCAAGACGATGTTCACCACCGCCGACAACTACGTGCTGCAGATCACCCACCGGGCATTCGAGCCGTTGAACTCCTTGGTGGTCGCGTCCGCATTGAGTATCGACACCGCGTTGAAACAAGACAGCCGGGGTCTCGGCTGAACCGCGTCCGGGCTGGATAGCGTCGCCCGGGCATGACCCACTCCCCCACCTCCCGCAGCGACCTTCGCAACCTTGCGATCGTCGCCCACGTCGACCACGGCAAGACGACTCTGGTCGACTCGATGCTGCGCCAATCTGGGGCGTTTCGCGCCAACGAGTCCGTGGACGAACGCGTCATGGACTCTATGGACCTCGAACGCGAGAAGGGCATCACCATCCTCGCGAAGAACACCTCCCTGGTGTGGGAGGGCATCACCTTGAACATCGTGGATACCCCCGGCCACGCCGACTTCGGTGGCGAGGTGGAGCGGGCGCTCACCATGGTGGACGGCATCGTGCTTCTCGTCGACGCGGCCGAAGGCCCGTTGCCCCAGACCCGGTTCGTGCTGCGCAAGGCTCTTGCCCGCGATATGCCGGTGATTCTCGTGGTCAACAAGGTGGATCGGCCCGATGCCCGGATCGCCGAAGTTGTGGACGAGGCCTACGAACTGTTCATGGATCTCGATGCCAACGATGCGCAGTTGGATTTCCCGATCGTGTACTGCGCGGGTCGTGACGGTTGGGCATCGCTCGACGATGCCACGCTCGGCGAGGACCTGCGCCCGCTGTTCGAGACCATCGTCGCCACCGTGCCCGCACCTACCTACACCGACGGTGCGCCGCTGCAGGCCTGGGTGACCAACCTCGATGCCAACCCGTACCTCGGGCGATTGGCTCTGTGCCGGGTGATGGAAGGGACCATCAGTAAAGGTCAGTCGGTGGCGTGGTGCCGTGCCGACGGATCGATCACTCGTGCACGGGTTGCCGAACTATTGCTGACTGAACATCTGGAGCGCAGGCCGGTGGACTCAGCCCGTCAGGGCGACCTCGTGGCCGTCGCCGGCATCGAGGACATCACCATCGGCGAAACTCTCGCCGATCCCGACGACCCGCGACCGCTGCCGGTGATCACCGTCGACGAACCGGCTCTGTCGATGACCATCGGCATCAACACCTCGCCCCTCGCTGGATGCGATGGTTCGAAGATGACCGCTCGGCTGGTGAAGAACCGTCTCGACGCTGAACTGGTGGGCAATGTGAGCCTGCGCGTCAACCCCACCGATCGCCCCGACGCGTGGGAAGTGCAGGCCCGCGGGGAACTGCAACTGGCGGTGCTGGTCGAGACGATGCGCCGCGAGGGGTTTGAACTCACCGTCGGCAAACCGGAAGTGGTCTTACGCCTCGTCGACGGCGTGCGTCACGAACCGGTCGAAGCCGTGACGATCGACGTTCCCGATGAACACCTAGGCACCATCACCCAGTTACTCGCCGGACGCAAAGGCCGCATGGAATCGATGACAAACCACGGTCTTGGCTGGGTGCGACTTGAGTATCTCGTGCCGGCGCGCGGCCTGATTGGTTTCCGCACCTCGTTCCTCACCGAGACCCGTGGAACCGGTGTGATCAGCCACGTGTACGACCGCCACGAACCCTGGGCCGGCGAGATCGAAGCCCGTGACCGCGGATCGCTGGTTGCCGACCGATCCGGCCCGGCCACCACCTACGCCATGTTGAACCTGCAGGATCGCGCCACGATGATGGTCGGGCCGGGCACCGAGGTGTACTGCGGGATGATCGTCGGCGAGAACAGCCGCGCCGACGACATGGATGTGAACATCTGCAAAGAGAAGAAGCTCACCAACATGCGCGCGTCATCCGCAGACGAAACGGTGAAGTTGACGCCGCACCGTCAGCTGTCGCTCGAACATGCCCTCGAGTTCATCGACACCGACGAATGCGTGGAAGTGACCCCGAACTTCATTCGGTTGCGCAAGGTGCACCTTGACCCCACCGAGCGCATCCGTCACGCCAAACGCGTCGCCGCGGTCTGAGCGCTGCGGTCACGCAGCGAGCAGCGCACCGAGTCGACCACCCATCAACTCGTCGAAGTTGTCGTGGTAGAAGCGCTGACGCACCTCGTCGCCACAATTGGCCAGTGACCGTTCGAAACGCTCGATCGGTCGGCGACCACCTTCCACATGGGGGTAGTCGGAGGAGAACATCACCACTTCGGCACCAGCCTGGTCAACCACCCATCCCACATCCTCAGTTGGATACGGCGTGAACTTCATCTGTCGACGCACGTAGTCGCTGGGCCGCAGCGACAAACGTTGCAGGCGTTCTTCGTGCCGGCCGAATGCCTCGACTGCGGATTCCATCTGACGCATCCACGACGGCACCCACACCGCACCCTGCTCAATCACCCCGACCTGCAGATCAGGGAACCGTTCAAACACCCCGTCGAAGATCATGGTTGCCAAGGTCTGGGCGGGCTGAACCGGGATCGCCATGTAGTCCACCGACCGGAAGTTCTCCTCACCCCCGTGGAAATCCGGCGGCACGGGCAGACCGTTATTGAAATAATGCGGGTCGAGCAGTTCGCCGGTGCCACCCACATGGAACACCACCGGCACCCGCGCCTCGGCGGCCTGCGCCCACACCGCGTCAAGGGCCACATGACTCGGCGAGTGCGTGGGAGGGCAACCTGATGCAATCAATAGAGCACCTGCACCCATATCGAGCGCTTCGGCGGCCAACGCCGGTGCTCGTTCAAGATCTGCAAGGGGCACATACAACGTTGACAACAGGCGGCGATCAACAGAACAGAACTCGGCCATCCCCCGGTTGTGCGCCCGCGACACACCCTCGGCCATGGTGATGTCACCGGCATGTTCCCAGTCACGCAACCGCGTGTTGTGGAAGGTGTTGAACACCAACTGGCTGGCAAAACCCAGATGGTCGAGCGCCCGCGGACGATCGTGGGCAATAAACGATCCGGTGGCCGCAAAGTTCTTTCGCATCATGATCTCGTCAGCTTCGGCCGCGATGTAGTCCTCGCTTGCGTGCTGAGAGGCCAACCGATCGAAACCGCGCGACAGGTCATCGCGATCCTCGGTGAGCACCGCCGACTGCTGCAGTTCATTCCCACCCGGGTAGGTCAACGCATCAATGCGCTCACGGATCTGCGGGTCGGCATATTCAGCAAGCCACGTGGGCGTCTCCATGATGTGGGCATCGGCGTCGTGCACCACTAGCCCCGTCGAGTTGTAGGCCATGAGTGCAGTGTCGTCGTGGCGCAGTCCCCGCAGCGAGTCGGACAGCACTAGCGTCGCCGATGTGGGATACCGCTACGAAAATGGTGAACGGCTGCCGGTAGAGGTGCTCGTCTTCGAGATGGACCCAGACCACGTTGCGGCATTTTGCGCACTGGACCACGAAGTGTGGACCCTCGGCGAGGCGTATCACGGCACCAGTGTTGGTGACCCCGATCATCACATCCCGTTCCTGTCCAAAGAAGTGTGGCTCGACGATGCCCACCCCGGCCAGGTCACCTTGGTATTCGTCTGGGAGTCGATTGAAGCGTGGATGCTTCTCGGTGACAGCACCACCCAGGCGGAACTGCAGGCCCGTTTCGATGCCGCATTCGAATATGAGGTGCGCCTTGTGTCCGCCCCGCATGAAGACTCGTCGTTTGGCATTCACCGCTGGAGCCGATTCGAACGGCTCTGAACGGCATCGACACCGGCAACTCTTCTCCACCGCGTAGTGTCGGGGGCATGACTCTGCTCATCGTCATCGCCATCGTCGTGGTGCTCGCCATCATCGTCGTCGTCCTCTACAACAACTTGGTGAAACTTCGGAACCTCGTGGACAACGCATGGGCACAAATCGAAGTTCAACTGACCCGCCGCGCCGACCTCATCCCAAACCTGGTCAACACGGTGAAGGGATACGCCGAACACGAACGCGAAACACTCGACGCAGTGATCTCTGCGCGCGGTGCGGCGATGGGTGCGTCAACCCCCGCCGCGGCTGCGGCCGCTGAGGGCCCGCTCACCGCTGCTCTCGGCCGGCTGTTCGCGGTGGCTGAGGCCTACCCCGACTTGAAGGCCGACACGAACTTCCGACAGCTGCAAGAAGAGCTGACCTCGACCGAAAACCGCATCGGCTACGCCCGCCAGCACTACAACGACGCTACTACCCGCTTCAACACCACCATCCAGTCATTCCCCGGTGTGCTGGTGGCCAAGATGGGCGACTTCGGCGAGCGCGATCTATTCGAGGCCGATGAAGCCGCCCGCGCCGTTCCCGACGTGCAGTTCTGACCTCCGCCGCACAAGCACCCACGATTGATGTCCACTGATTTCCGCGCAATCGCGGCGACGAACCAACGTCGTTCCGTCGGCTTGCTCGCAGCATCGGTGCTGCTGTTGTGGGGCGTCGGCAACCTCATCGCATGGGCATTCGGCGCATGGAGCGGTTCGACCGACTGGTGGATCACCCCGGTTGTCATCGCTGCGCTCGCCGTCGGCTACCTGCTCATTGCATGGTCAATGTCGGCACGAGCCACGCTGCGCCTCTCGGGCGCCGAGCCAGCCTCACCCGAGATGTATCCGGTGCTGCACAACGTGGTGGAGGAGATGTGCATCGCCGCTGGCATGAACAAACCGACGGTGTGGGTGATCGAGGACCCAGCACCGAACGCATTCGCCACCGGAATGACGCCGGATCGTTCGGCAGTGGCAGTCACCACTGGGCTGTTGGAGATGCTGTCGCGGCGCGAACTCGCAGGGGTCATCGCCCACGAACTGGGTCACATTCGCAATCGTGATATCTCGATCACCACGATCTCGGTCCTGTCGGCCGCTGCAATAGCAGTGCTGGCCGATGTGGCGTTCCGAGCCGGGCAGGTGGTCCTGTTCACCTCGGGGCGCAGTCGGAATCGGGAGGGTCAATCGGGTGCAGGCCTCGGCCTCGCCCTCATGGCGCTTGGCGCGGTCATCTTCATCATTGGTGTACCACTGTCGTTGCTGTTGAAAGCCGCGCTGTCACGTTCACGCGAGTCGCTGGCTGACGCCACCGCGGTGGAACTCACCCGCAACCCAGCAAGCATCCGCTCAGCGCTCGAGAAACTCGAGGCCGACACAACACAGATCCGCAAGGTCACTACCGCGACCGCACACATGTGGATCGAAGCACCATCGGACAAGGAGATGGGCCTCACTCGCGCCTTCGGCGGCATGTTGGCCACTCATCCGCCGCTATCCGAACGCATCGCCATTCTCCGACGCATGGAGGGTCTCGACCCAGATGAACGCGGGCCGAACGACACCGTGGCCGTGCGCCGCCCGCTGCCACCACCGAATCCGGCGAGTCGCTGGCGACGCCACCCGTAATTCATCACCGTGCTGACGGGCAGATGACCGGCTGACGGACAACATGACGGGTGCCACACCCGTGTCGTACCCTCTCTGCCCATGTCGTCCGCCACCGATGACGCCCCTTTCCTGCGCGCAGAGCAGAACGCCGGCCGGTACCGCGACGTGTACCGGGCCACTCGCGGCCACCTGACGCGCGCGACGGTGCGTGAGCTCGCGCGGCCCAGTTCAGCCGAGCGCGTGGAACACCTGCTCGATGCGGCCATTGACCTGGTGCGCGCACAACCCACGACGTCGTTCCCGATCACCGCCGTACTCGACGCAGCCGGCTTCGATGCGCCGTTCGTCTACCGCTACTTCGACTCGCGTGATCACCTCGAATGGGCGGCGCGGCTCATCGAGTTCGAAGCCACGTTCACTGCCGACAGCACGATGATCGTCGAACGACTGACGTCGTGCGACTCCACGAGCGAGATCGCCGAGGTCATCGATGTCTGGCTACAAGAGGCCGACAAGACCGAGGCCCGCGCAAACCGTATGAACCGCTTCGCCTCGCTGGCCGCCGTGCTCCGCCACCCCGATGCAGCAACACCATATGCGGCAATGACCCAACGATTGCTCGCCCTCGGGTCCACCTGCACCCGCACGCTGCGTAGCCGCGGGCACCTATGCCCTGCCATCGACCCCACCTCGATGACCGAGTTCATGTTCATTGCACCGATGACCCGCGTGATCGTCGATCTCTACCCCGACCTCGTCCCGCATCAGCAATGGGTCCCGGTCATTCACCGCGCCTACGCCGTGCATCTCGACACGTCCTACCGCACCAACTGTGGGCCGCCACGCGCCCGGGTTGCCGTTCCAGCTGATGAGAACACAATCGATACCGCGCTGCACGAGTGGCTGCGCGTTCGCCATTTGCATTCCGACGCCACGCGCATTATCTCGGCAGCAGTTCATATCACCCGCGCCGCCCTCGACGGCGATTTCCGCCTTGCCGAGGTGGCCCATGCCACCGGGTTCACAACATCGCATATCTATCGACACTTCGATTCCAAAGAGTCGCTCCGACGCACCGCTCTGGTGGCCAATTTCGGTGCCACCACCACCACATTGCTCGACGAGTTCGATCGGTTGCTCTTGGCTCCCGATGCCACCGGTGCCATCGACCATGTTCGCGCATGGGTACACGCACTCACCGCATCGGCCGATGCACCCGGGCGACGCCTTGGCATGCAGACCCTCGGGTACTTGGTCACCGGCGACGATGCCACCAGCGACGCCCTCACTCGCAATGCCATCGAGGAGATCATCGATCGGTTCGCGACGACGATCACGACGAGCCAAGAACGCGGCTGGTTCACCACGGCTGTGAACCCTTATGCGCTCGGTACCTTCTTCTTCGGCGTGCTCACCGCCCAGGCCTTCTTCGATCCGTGCCCCACAGCTGCGCCAACTGCAGCATGGACCCAGCACGTAGATCATCTTCTCGCCACGATGATCAGCGTCGACTAATCAGCGCAGAACACCCCGGTACTGGCCGTACCGAGCCTGCATGCGACACTTGTCGCCGCATCAACATGACGCATGAGAAGGAGAACGACATGGGTGAACTGCGTACCGGAACCGACCATCTGATCGGACACATCGACGGCGACGTTGCTGTGCTGTCGTTCAACCGTCCCGATCGGCGCAACGCCCTCAGCGAAGAGATCTACCTCGGCTTTGCCACCGCGCTCGAACAGGTACGCGACGATGCCGACATCCGCGTGCTGATGGTCACCGGGGAAGGTGGGGCCTTCTGCGCCGGCGGTGACGTGAAGGGCTTTGTTGCCGATCATGCCGATGCAGGGCCACGACGCTCCACCGAAGAGGCCATCACTCACCTCACCACCATTCAAAAAGGTGTGAGCCTCGCATTCCGTTCCCTGCCCAAACCCGTCGTGGCCGCCCTGCCCGGGGCCGCGGCCGGTGCTGGCCTGTCCATCGCTCTCGCGGCCGATATTCGCCTCGCCGCTCGCAGCGCCGTGCTGGTCACCGCGTTCTCCACCATTGGCGCCAGCGGCGATTTCGGCACGTCATGGTTTCTGCCGCGCCTTGTTGGCGAGGCCAAAGCCAAGGAACTGATGTGGATGTCGCCACGCCTCGATGCCGCCGAGGCAGAACGTCTGGGCATCGTCAACCATGTGTACGACGACGCCACGTTCGCCGACGACGCCATGGTGTTCTGTCGCGCCTTGGCCGCCCGCGCGCCCATCGCCATGCGCTACATCAAAGAGAACATCCAACGTGGCGATGATGTGCCGTTGGCCGAAGCTCTGGAAGGCGAAGCCGCAGCCATGGTGCGCACCATGGCCACCCGCGACCATCGCGAGGCGTCGTTGGCCTTCGTGGAGAAGCGCCCCCCGATGTTCTCTGGTCAGTGACCACGCCGACCGCACCCTGTCACTCCAGCGAAACGAGACCACTCACGCGTACCAGAACACGATTTCTTGCCACCGTCATCGCGAGTGCTCTCGCTGTCGCCGCCTGCGGGGGCGACGACTCCGCGAGCGAACCCACCTCGGCCCCAGCCACCACCGCGGCACCCGAGACAACAGCGGCACCCGAGACAACAGCTGCGCCTGAGACCACCGCCGCACCCGAGACCACCGCTGCGCCGGAGACCGCCTCGGACGTCGATGCCTTCGTGGCCGACACCCAGGACGCGATCGAGGCCTTCCTCGCCGACACCGGCGTGCCCGGTGCCACCGTGGCGGTCATCGCACCCGTCAATGGCACGCTGAACGAATTCACCTTCAGCGCTGGGCTGTCCGATGTCACCGCCGATGTTGCCGCCGACCCCGCGCACTACTACCGATTCGCTTCAATCACCAAGCCAATGACGTCGGTGGTCGTGCTCCAACTCGTTGCTGAGGGCCTGATTGACCTCGACGCGACCGTGGCGTCGTACCTCGGGGACGACTGGATTCCCTCCTACGAACTCGACGGCGTGGACTACGCCGCCGATGTCACGATCCGCCAGATTCTGAACCACACCGACGGCTTCGCGGAGTACGCATTCGATCCGGGCTTCTACATCATGGTGTCGTCGCGTCTCGACCAGGAGATGGCCCCACAGGAGATCATCGACTGGGCATCGGGGGTTGGCCCGCTCTATGCCCCGGGCACCGACTATGCGTACAACACCGTGGGCCACGTGGTGGCCGGACTTGTGATCGAGGCCGTCACCGGACGCGACGCTCTCGACGTGATGACCGAGCAGCTCTTCACCCCGGCCGACGCCACCGACGTGTACCTGCCGCCGGGCACCTACCCACCCGACGATCTCGTCGCCGGCCACGTCGCCGGCGAATTGAAGGCCGCCATCGATCTGCTGCCCGGTTTTCAGCCGTATCGCGAGGACTCCGTCGTGGGCGACTTCTACGACGTCACCGTGGCCCCACAGGCGGTGACCCGCACCGCAGGCTGGACCGGCGGCGGGCTCGAGGCCCAGGCCGACGACGTTGCCCGCATCTTCCGGTCGTTCTTCCACGGCGCTCTCGGTGATGCCGAACTCTCAGAGTTCGTCACCACCAGCGACTACTCGAATTACGGGCTCGGCATCAGCGTCGGCGAATGGGAGGGCGAGCCACGGTACTCCCACGGTGGTGGTGTGCCCGGTTTCCGCTCCGACGCAACCCACCTACCCGACAGCGATATCACCATCGCATTGTCGACAAATCTCATTCCCTACGAACCCGACGTGTCATCGCTGACCGATGCCATTCTCGACGTGATCGCCGCCGAACTCATCGGCGCGTGATTACGGCATCGTCAACACGTTGAGCAGCGCCGGGCCGTCGATGTCGACAGCCAGCCACAGCGGCTGATCGGCAGCTGCGGTATCAGGATTGGTGGTTGCAAAGGTCAGCGCACCTGCATTGGCAACATCGACAAGGAACTGGCCGTGGAGTGTTGCGTCGAAGGCAATAGCGAAGGCCGCGAGCACCGGCCGTGACAGGCGCACACCAATGATGATCGTGGTGTCTGAGCGCACCGCCGCGGTCGTCACATCACCCACACCATCGACGGCGTGCACCCGGGCGAGATCCGCGATCTGGGGATAGCCCTCGACATCGATCACCACGGTGGGTGTCAACTCACCGTCGGCGCCCACGGTGTGGCCAACATCGAGCGCCACGAACACCAGCGGGTCGATGTCCGCTCCGGTCATGGCGCGGGTCGGTGCCACACCGCACCGGTGAATTCGAGCGCGATCACCCCGTCGGTAACCGGGTGCGCTGTTGCATCGACCACCAACGAATAGCCGGCGTGCGGCCACTCATCACGCGGTGGAAACACCAGCGTGACCATCGAACCAGCTGCCACATTGCGTGCCGCGCGACCTGTCCCCACCGCAAGGTGAAGCCGCCCGCCATCACCAACTGTGGGATGAAGTGCCACCACGTGAGCGCCGTCGGTTCCCACCGTCATCACATAGGCCCACGCACCCATCACGATGTCGGCAACGTCGTGTGGTTCCACGCGGATGCTCATATCGCCGACCCTACACACGCTGTGACGGTGGGTCATCTGTTGTTCATCTGAGGACCAACCGGGCGATGTCCGCTCGGTTGATAGGCACGGCAGACTGGCAACGTGACCCCCACCGAGACCACCGTCGCACCCGCTGTCGCTGCCCGCAATGCCGTCAAGGTGTACGGCAGTGGGGATGCTGAGGTCCGCGCACTTGACGGCATCGATATCGAATTCGCCCACGGACAGTTCACCGCGGTGATGGGCCCGTCGGGTTCGGGCAAATCCACCTTGATGCACTGTCTGGCCGGACTCGACGAACTCACCGATGGGCACGTCACCATCGGCAACACCACCCTCGATGCACTCAACGATCGGCAACTCACCGAACTGCGTCGCACCGAGGTCGGTTTCATCTTCCAATCCTTCAACCTCGTGCCCACGCTGACGGCGCGTGAGAACATCGTGTTGCCACTTGCCCTCGGGGGACGACGCGGCGACACCGACTGGATCGAACAAGTCATCGACACCGTGGGACTTCGCGATCGGCTCTCGCATAAACCGTCGGAACTCTCCGGTGGCCAGCAGCAGCGTGTGGCCGTGGCGCGAGCTTTGGCATGTCAACCCAGCGTGATCTTCGCCGACGAACCCACGGGCAACCTCGACTCGAACTCCGGCGGAGAGATTCTGGACTTCATGCGTCGCGCCGTCGACGAGCACGCGCAGACAATCGTCATGGTGACCCACGATCCGAACGCTGCGGCCCGTGCAGACCGTGTGGTGTTTCTCGCCGATGGGCGCATCGTGGCCGATATGGCGGACCCCAGCGCCGAGCGAATTCTCGACACGATGAAATCACTCGGGAGTTGACGTGTTGTCGCTCGTGTTGCGCGGCGTTCGCGCCCATATGGGTCGCTTGATCCTCACCGTCGTCTCGGTCGTTCTCGGCGTCGCGTTCGTATCGGGGTCGTTCGTGCTGGCCGACAGCCTCCGCTCCATCTTCAACCAGGTGGCCGAAGACACCTTCGCCGGCGTCGATGCCCAGGTTCGCGCCGTTGAAGGAGATCTGAATTCGTCGGCCGCGGATGAACTGCGCTTCTCCGATGACATCGCCGACACGGTCAGCGAGCTACCCGAGGTCGCCATCGCACGTGGTGGCCTACTCACGTTCGAGAAGGCATACAGCATCGACGCCGCCGGTGACGTGGTGCGGTCGTCAGGGCCACCGACGTTCACGGTGTCGTGGCAGGGACCGAGCAGTGTGTCATCGTTCCGGCTGCTCGACGGCGAGGCGCCCACCGGCCAGCAGGTCGCCCTTGACGCCAACCAGGTGGAGGCCGGAGGCTTCAGCATCGGTGGCGATGTCACCGTGTCGATGCCAAGTGGGGACCCTGAAGTGTTCACTCTGTCGGGCATCATCGATTTTGGCGAGGGTGGCAGCGGTGGCGCCTACTTCTTGTTGTTCGACCTCCCAACCACGCAGCGGGTACTTGGTGCGGAAGGTCTGGTCGACTCGGTGGTCGTCGGCGCTGCCGATGGTGTGACCCCCGGCGACCTAGCGGCCGCGATCAACGCAGTGCTGCCCGACAACCTCGAAGCAGTCACCGGCGACGTTGTGATCGGTGAGCAGCAGGACGAGTTCGGGTCGTTCATCGACATCTTCGGCAACGTGCTGCTCGGCTTTGCCGTCGTCGTGCTGTTCGTTTCCACCTTCATCATCTACAACACTTTCGCCACCCTCGTCGGACAGCGCACCCGCCAGTACGCACTGTTGCGTTCCATTGGCGCCAGCGCTCGTCAGATCAGATCCATGGTGGTGTGGGAAGCGGGATTGGTCGGTATCGCCGCGTCGGCCATCGGGCTATTCGGTGGCCTCGGTATCGCCGCTGGCCTGAAAGCGTTGTTCGCTGCTGCCGGTGGTGACTTCCCCGATGGCCCGCTGCAGATCCAACTCCGCACGGTGATCGTCGTTGTGCTCGTCGGGCTCGGCGTCACCTTGGTGTCGGCACTTGCTCCGGCCATTCGGGCCTCTCGGGTGAGCCCACTCGAAGCGTTCCGCAGCGGTGGTCGCCCACCTCGCTCGCTGAGTTTCCGACTCATCACTGGCGGCATCGTCTTCGTGCCGGGTGTGGCGATGCTGGGCGTCGGCATGTTCGGTAACCCCGGCTCGACGTCGAGAACGCTCGCACTCATGGGAGCAGGCGGTGCGCTGCTGTTCATCGGCACCTCAATGCTGAGCGCAAGTTTTGCTGGCCCTGTGACCTCGGTACTCGGCGCACCGATTGCTCGACTGCGGGGCGTCACCGGTGAAATCGCGCGCGGCAATGCCAGTCGTAATCCGCAGCGATCAAGTGCCACCGCCACTGCGTTGATGATCGGTCTCGCTCTCATCAGCGGCGTGGCCGTCCTCACCCAGTCCATCCTCGACACCTTCGATGAAATTCTCGAAGAGTCGATTGCGGCCGACCTCTTCATCTTCGAAGAGAATCAGGGCCTCGAATTCTCCGGTCTTGTTCCCGATCGGCTCGCAGAACTTGACGAGGTCGCCTCGGTGTCGGGCTACTCCACGGTGGAGGTTCGCCTCGATGGCGGGGTCGTCTCGGCCACCGGTTTCGACTCTGCAAGCGGCACCGATGTGGTCGACATGGGAGTGGTGGATGGCGACATCCGCATCGGGGTTGACGGCGTGGCCGTTCTCGACGACGTCGCTACCGAGCGCGGCTACACCATTGGTGATCAGCTCAGCGTCGAATTCGAAGATGGCTACACACAGCAGGTCACCCTGCGGGCCATCTTCGATGATGCCGCCGTGGTGGAGAACGACTGGCTGCTCGATCGATCGCTCACCCGAGCCCACGTCAACGTCGACGATGTGGCCTTTGTTGGCCTCACCTACGCCACAGGCGCCGACCCGGATGCGGCTCGCGCTGCCGTCGAAGCGGTGATCACCGCCTATCCGCAACTCAGCGTGCAGGACAACACCGAGTTCCGCGAGACGGCCGAAGGCCAGATCGCCAGTTTGCAGATCGTGATCAACGGGCTGCTCGTGCTGTGCCTCATCGTCGCGTTCTTCGGCATCGTGAACACGATGGCGCTCGCGGTGCTGGAACGCACCCGAGAAATCGGGCTGCTGCGCGCCGTGGGCATGACCCGTCGGCAATTGCAGTCGAGTGTGCGAAACGAGGCGATGATCATCGCTCTGTTCGGCTCGGTGCTCGGCGTGCTGCTCGGCTTGTTGCTCGGTTGGGCGGCCGTGATCGCCATTCCCGACAGCTTCGTGCGCAACCTCGGCATTCCGTGGACACAACTGATCATCTACGTGGTGGTCGGAGCGCTCATCGGCGTGCTGGCTGCGTGGTTTCCTGCCCGACGAGCCGGACGTCTCGATGTCCTCGACGCCATCTCCACCGACTGATTCACCATGACACTCGACCCGACTCAACTCTCGTCCGAAGTCATGGACTTCCTCGCCGAGTATCACCTGGCCACCCTCACCACGTTGCGCGCCGATGGTTCACCGCATTCGGTGCCGGTCGGGTTCTCCTACGACCCGGAGAGCCAGCTTGTGCGCATCATCGCTGCCGACGGCTCACAGAAAGTTGTGAACGCCGACCGAGGGTGCCGCGCCACGGTGTCGCAGGTTGACGGTGGGCGTTGGCTCACCTTTGAAGGTGTGGCCCGGGTACGCCGAGAGCCCGACGCCGTGGCTGCGGCGGTCGCCGGCTACACCGCGCGCTACCGGCCACCGCGTGACAACCCGGAACGGGTTGCGATCGAGATCGTTGTCGATCGGATTCTTGGACGCGGCTGACCGCCGTGGTCAGATCGACAATCCGCCGCTTGGCCGCGGCACGTCGATCAAGTACTCCGCTGGCCGCGCTCCCGCAGGAGGGGTGTCGTCGAGAAGACGATGATCGAATCGGGTCTGGCACCCCGGGCACCAGTAGAGCAGCCGTCCATCGGCACGCACTCGCCGCACCTCGATGACTTCGGCGCAACGATGACATTCCTGCCCGTTGCGCGCGTATACCGACAACCCGATCGGCGCGTACCCCAACGACCGAGGGGCGGCAGCAGCCAGATGTTCCCGCACCAGCCGGGCTGTGCTGTTCACCAGCATCACCAGATCGCTCCGCGCCATCTCCCCGACTCGCGCCCACGGTGACACGCGGTTCTCCCACAACGCTTCCGCGGCGTACACGTTGCCTACACCGCGCATCACATGCGGGTCGAGGAGCGCGTCGCGCACCCGGGTGTGGGGAGCTACCCGCCCGGCAAGCGTCATCACCACGGCGCTGAGATCAGCTGATGGGTCCGTGACATCGGGCCCCACTGGCCCAGATGCCGGGTGACGACGCTCAGCACCGGCACGGAAGGTCTCCACATCGGCGGCGTTGAAACACACGGCCACCCAGTCATCGTTCTCCAGCATGACTCCTACCTGGCGTTGCGGGCGGCGCCAACGTTCACCCATTCGGTACAGATGCCAGGTGCCCGAACGGCGCAGAGCCGTGTGCAACACAAGTCCGTCGTCCCACACCACATCGAGTTCACGTCCGCGACAGTCGACGCGCTCAATGACGCGGCCCGGCTGCGGCGTCGGGCCGTGCGCACTGCTCGTGTCGACTCGCACTGTGGGTCGCCCAATCAACGCAGAGCGCATCGCCGACGCTGTGCGGCGGATCTGCGGGGCTTCGAGCACATACAAATCGTAGGTTTCCCACCGGCTCAATTGGTGGATGTCACGTCGTCGCCGGAACCCGGCCGCGCGCCCTCAGGGCAGTTGGTCGACGTGTGCCAAAGCCAACCGGATCAGGCGATCATGCCCGCTGGTCATCTGGCTGCGCACCGTGGGGCTCACGGCTTCAGCGGGACTGAACCAGGCCAAATCCAGAGCCTGCTGGGTTGGTTGGCAATCGCCGTCAACAGGCACCACGTAGGCCAACGACACCGCGTGCTGGCGGGGGTCGTAGTAGCCGCTGCGATCGGGGTCGGGGAAGTACTCCACCACCGTGAACGGTGACGGTGATGCTGGAATGCGTGGGAGGGCCATCGGCCCGAGATCTTTCTCACAGTGCCGCACCAGGGCGTCGCGCACACGCTCACCGAACAGGATCCGACCGCTCACCACCATGCGCGAGATCGACCCATCGGGCGCCACCCGCAACAACATGCCCACCTGGGTGACGTTGCCGGCGGCGTCGACACGCACCGGCACGGCGTCGACGTACACGATGGGAAGCCGCGACCGCGCGACCTCCATATCGTCATCGGAAAGCCACTGCTCGTGGGTATCGGTGGTGACCTCGGCGCCGCTCACAATCTCATTGTCCCAGATCGGCGCTGCGGAGGTGTGACATGTGGGTGGAAGAATGCCCCGATGGATCTCGGCAGCCACCGCACCGACACCATCGGCAGCCCCTTATTGCTGGTGCCGGTGGGCTCATGTGAGCAGCACGGCCCGCATCTGCCACTGGCCACCGACACCCTCATCGCAACCGCGATCTGTGACGCGGTCGCGGAGCGCCAGACCACATGCGTGGTCGCCCCAGCCATCGGCATCGCGGCTTCCGGGGAACATGCCGGCTTTGCTGGCACCTTGTCAATCGGTGTCGAGGTGCTGACCCAGGCGCTTGTGGAACTTGGGCGTTCCGCCGATTGGGCCGACGGGGTGGTGTTCGTGAATGGCCACGGCGGCAATGTGCACGCGGTGACCACTGCCGTGCGCACGCTCATCGCCGAAGGCCGTCGTGTCAGCACATGGTCCCCCAGGGGAGATGGATCCGACCTCCATGCCGGTCACGACGAGACATCGGTGATGCTGCATCTGCACCCCAACCTGGTGGGTGAGCACACAACCATCGACCCAGTGCATGTGGAACTGAGCGATGTGGTGCGCGACGGCGTGGCCGCGCACAGTCCATCTGGGGTGCTTGGCGATCCGCGCACCGCCTCGGCTGATCTTGGTGCGGCGATCATCGCCGACTGGGTCGCCCAACTCGCCCAACATGTGGAGCACGTTCTGACGTGAGTTCCCACGACCCTGAGATGTCGCCACGAATGGCGCTCGACACCGACGCCCAATTCATCGGAGGGCGTCTGGTTGGCGGTTCCCCACCCAGCGTTTTTCGCCTCAGCCCCGCTGGTCGACGCCGTGTTGATGCCGCGATCTCTGGTCCGACTCCTGCATCCCCGCTCATCGACCGGTTGACCACGGCCGGTGTGCTCCACCCTGTTGTGCACGCAGTGGCTGCCGCCAAAGTTGGCTCTCGCGTCACGGTGGTCGTGCCCACACTGGGCGCGCCCCGACATGTGCCCGTTGTGCCTGAGGGCGTGCGCGTCGTCATCGTCGATGACTATTCCGATCCACCGGTGCCCAACGCCACCCTGCGACGAACCAGCCGGGGTGGGCCGGCGGCGGCGCGGACATCTGGCATGGCGATGCTGGACACCGAGTTGGTTGCCTTCGTCGATGCCGATGTCGACACCACGATGACATCCGACTGGTTGCAGCGATGTGTCGCCCATATCGATGCCGGTGCCGACATCGTGGCACCACGAGTGCGCGAGGATCCGGCGGCTCCGTTGCGGCATCGGTCGGGACCTCTCGACATGGGACATCGTCCCGGCCCGGTCGGCCATGGCCGACAGGTGAGTTACGTGCCGTCTGCCGTGATGGTGTGCAGGGTGGCCGCACTCACTGATGTGGGTGGTTTCGACGAACGAATGCTGACCGGCGAAGACGTCGACCTCGTGTGGCGTGTGGTCGATGCAGGTCGACGAGTGCGCTATGCCCCCGAGATTGTTGTTGCCCACGAGCGGCGACTGCATCTGGTCGATCGCCTGCGGCGCGAATACGACTACGGACTATCCGCCGGGCCGTTGGCTGCACGGCACCCCCGGCGCCTCCACCCCTTGGTGGCATCACCATGGGCAGCAGCGATCATCGTCGTGGCCGCTCTGCCGCTAACCCGACCGGTGCGCGGCGCGATCATGGCCCTCGTGTGCGCCGCGGCCACCCGCCGGTTGGCGGCCGGCACCGGACTCGGCCGGGCTGACGCAGCGGCGGTGGTCGCTCGCTCGGTAGCGACCACGGCTGTCGCGCTGGCACGTGCTGTTCGCATGCTGTGGTGGCCAGGCTGCCTGGTGGGTATGTGCCGTCGTGGACCTCGCCGTCTGCTGCTCGCCGCACTACTCACCGCCGGCGGCGGTGAACGCGTGGTGCGCGATGTCGCCCACGGCGCCGGTGTGTGGCGCTCGGTCATCGCCAGCCGCAGCGCCGACCCGGTAACACCGCGGCTGCGGTGGCGACACCGCGACACAGCGACTGCGCCCTACGCTGCGGGGTCATGACTGTTCGCCTGAGCGTCGACCGTCGGCGCTGGGAAACGCATGTAGACACAACCCTTGCGGCCTACCCCTCCCCGGTGCCGGTCGTGAAAGGGAATGGCTACGGGTTCGGACGCGAAGGCCTTGCCAAATTCGCAGCAGAACGCGTCGACACCATCGCCGTTGGCACGGTGCACGAACTCGACGCTGTGCCCAGTGCAACGACCGCTGTCGTGCTCACGCCCACGCTGGTGGCACCCGAGCGTCACGATGTGGTTCTGACCGTGGCGGCTCACGAGCACGTCGATGCGCTTGCGGGCTGGTCAGGCCGGGTGCTGGTGAAGTTGGCATCGTCGATGCAGCGGTATGGCGGAGAGCCCGAACTCATCGCAGCGGCAGGTGCCGCCGGCCTTGACGTGCTCGGTGTGTCGGTTCATCCGCCGCTGGCGGCGAGCGACACGGACCACGTGGCCGAGATCGTGCGCATCGTCGAGGCCGTGGACCCAGCCCTTGACGTGTGGGCCAGCCATGTCGGCCCATCACTCACCGATGCGCTTCCCGGTCGACGGATACGCCACCGCATCGGTACCACCCTGTGGCATGGCGATCGCGAGGCGCTGCATCTCGCAGCGCAGGTCATCGATGTGCGGGCGACCACCCGTGGCTCCGCAGCGGGTTACCGCTCGGCCGAGGTACCTGTTGACGGACACCTCGTGATGGTGGGCGCCGGAACCGCGCACGGCGTCGCCGCGCTGCCCGATGGCCGCAGCCCCTTTCATCACCGCCAGCAACGACTCCAGATGTTCGAACCGCCGCACATGCACACCACGATGCTGCTGATTCCAAATGGTGAACCGTTACCGGTCACCGGCGACTGGCTGGATCTGCAACGACCACTGACCCAGACCATGGTCGACGAGATCGTCTGGGTCTAGACACACTGCGGTGCCCGTCGCTACGCGACAGGGCTAGACCACGCGCGCGACGCGCGGGCCGACCTCCACACCAAGCGCTTGCCAAGCGATAGCGGCCGCGCCGATGAGCGGACCACGGTCAGCGAGTCGGGTCTGAACAATGCGAGGAGCCACCCCGACACCGACCCGAGCGCGTTCGTCGAGTTCGACCTGCGCGGCATTGAGGAAGGTGGCTCCGAACCCGAGCGCAACTGCGCCACCCACCACGACGAGATCGAGATCCGCCACGTTGCAGATCGATGCGGCAGCACGCCCCACCAAGGTGCCTGTGCGCTGCATGATCTCGTATGTCGGTTGACGCGGGGACCGCCCAGTGATCGCCTCCACCGCCCGCCCGGAGGCTTCCGCTTCCAAACAGCCCCGCGCACCGCAGCCGCAACGACGACCATCGGGCACGACGATGAGATGACCGATGTGGCCGGCATTGCCACTGTCGCCGTCGAGCACCTGCCCGTCGATCACAAGCGCCCCACCCACCCCGGTCGACACCGTCATCGTGCAGAAATCCCGGATACCGCGGCCCGCACCTAGCCACCCCTCAGCGACGGCGAGAGCCTTGGCATCTAGGTCGCCGTGCACGTCCAGACCGGTCAGCTCGGCCAGATGACCGCGCAGGGGAAAGCGTTTCCATGCGGTGATGTTCACTGGCGACACCGTTGCGCAGTCGCGTTCAATCGGGCCGGCACACCCCACGCCGATGGCCACCGGGTTGGCGTGATGCTGGTCGCGCGCACGCTCGAGTTGCTCCGCAATCAGGACTGCCAGGGCCGAGAAATGCGACTGCGGCCCCACATCGTGGTCGACCTCGCACCGGCTTCGGTCGAGGAGTTCACCGCCCTCGCCGACAAGGCCGACCTCAAATTTCGTGGCACCGATATCGACGGCGCACACAACGCGGCGCATCACTGCCCCCGAGGGGTCACACGCATCGGTTTCAGATGGCTCCGCACGTGGCGATGATACGGCCGAGCCCTACCCTGCGGGTGTGCCCACCGATTGGAACCCGGTGCTGCGCGACCAGTTCGACGAGCCATACTGGTCGGAGCTGATGGATTTCGTTGCGTACGAGCGCTCCCTCCACCGCGTCTACCCCGCTGCCGATGAAGTCTTCGCTGCTCTGCACCTCACCGCGTTGGCTGACACCCGCGTGGTCATCATTGGCCAAGATCCCTATCACGGCCCCGGACAGGCGCATGGCTTGGCATTCTCCGTGCGCCATGGTCAACGCATTCCGCCGTCGCTGCGAAATATCCACCGCGAACTCGCCGACGACCTCGGCATGGCAATTCCGGCACACGGCAATCTCGACGCATGGGCTCACCAAGGGGTGTTGTTGTTAAATACCACCCTCACCGTGCGCGCTGGGGAGGCCGGATCCCATCGAGGGCGCGGATGGGAACGCTTTACCGACCGGGTGATCGGTGCCGTGTCCAGCTCGAATAACCCGGTGGTGTTCATCTGCTGGGGGGCTGCGGCCCGGGCAAAGCAGAGCCTGATCGACACCACCCGCCACACGGTGATCACCTCGGCACATCCGTCACCGCTGTCGGCGCACAACGGCTTTTTTGGCTCGCGACCATTCTCCGCCACCAACAATGCCCTCATCGCCGCTGGCGCCGAGCCGATCGACTGGACGCTCTGATGGACTGGGCCCACTGGCCCCCGGTGCGGCGCGCGCGTCGACGCGTGCGCGCAGTCGATGTGGCGGTCGACGCCACAGTGGGCTTCGTGTTGCATCAGTCGGGTCGTAACGCTGCCGTGCTCGCCTACTACGGCTTTTTGACCCTGTTCCCACTCATCATGGTGGCGACTACTGTGCTCGGCTTCGTTCTTCAGGGCCGGCCGGAGTTAGAAACCGACATCGTTGATACGGCTCTCGCGCAAATTCCTGTGCTCGGCCAACAGTTGGAACTTCAGGCCGGTCGTGTCGATGGCAGCGTCGTCGCCCTATTCGTGGGCCTCGCGGCGGCATTGTGGGGCTCCACCCGAGCGTTTGCGGGCCTGCAGACCGCCCTCGACGACATCTGGGAAGTGCCGATTCCCGACCGCCCAAACATCGTCGTGCGGCGCATCCATTCGCTGGTGGGTGTGCTGGTCATCGGGTCGGCGCAGGTCGCCATGGTGACCGTTACCGCAGTGGCCGGCTGGGCCGATGTCGGGGCGATCAGCATCGTGTTCATTCTCATTGGTGTGCTGATCGTGAACACCGTCGTCGTGGGCACCATGTTCCGCTATCTCACGGCGGCCAACGTTGGATGGTCGATGGTGAAATACGGAGCAATCCTCTCCGGGGTGTCCTACACGATCTTGCAGGTGTTCGGCACGAGCATCATGACCCGGCTGTTATCGGGTGCGCAGAGCGTGTACGGCGCCTTCGCGTCGGTGCTCGCCATCACCGGTTGGCTCAGCATCCACGCCGTGATCAGCTTGTATTCAGCCGAGATCAACGCAGTGATCGCCGCGCGTCGCCGCTGAGCACCACGGCGTCGGCCACATCCACACGTGCGGCAACCCGAGTATCGCCTGCATGACGCCCGACATGAATTTCATGGGTGCCCGCTGGCATACGGAACTGGCCGTCAGCCCATACGGCAACACGCCGCGCCGGTACCCGCACCACCGCGGTTGTGGTGGCGCCCGGCGCGATGTCCACCACCGTGGAGGCCACAAACCGGAACGGTGCGACATCGTCGAGATCCGGTGCGAGGGCGTACACCTGCACAACTTCGCGCACCTCACGGTCGGCTTCGTTGGTGACCGGCACGGTGACCTCAATGGCATCGCTGATATCGCCGCTGACGACCGGGGCGCCCCACGATGTTGTGCCGTAGGTGAGCCCATGACCAAACCAGAACGCTGGCGCCACGTCATGGTGGCGGTACCAGCGGTGGCCGATGGCGCGTCCCTCGGCGTACGACATGCGGTCATCGGTGCCCGGATAGTGCGCCGCCGTGGGGGTATCACCGAGGCGCTCGGGGATGGTCACCGGCAAGCGACCGCCTGGAGCCGCGACACCCGTGACGAGGTCTGCAACGGCGGCGCCGATCTCACCACCGGGGAACCACACCTGCATCACCGCCGACACATCATGACGCCAGTCCATCGTCACCGGGCTCCCGGCATTGAGAACGACCGTTGTGTTGCGGTTCGCCGCTGCGACAGCAGCGATCAACTCGCTTTGCCGACCGGGAAGATCCATATCGTCGCGGTCGCGGCTCTCTGTTTCCCAGTCGTCGTCGGTGCCCACCACCAACAGCACGCGATCAGCGGCTGCGGCCACCTCGACGGCGTGGGCCACCGGGTCCGCACCGGCGGGTGGGCGCAGACCCACCGAGAGTGCGCGGATACCGGGGTGATCGTCGACGGGGTAGTCGATGCGGACATCCACGGCGATATCGGCCACCAGTTCCACGTCAGCGACGCGCTCTGGTGAGCCATAGTCGAAGAAAGATCCGCCGCGATCTTCGCGGTCGATGCGCAGCACTTCCACCCCGTCGATACTGACGATGCACTCCCCCACTGAACGCGCCCCAAGGGTCCATACACCACTGGTATCCGGCGTGAATGATGTGGCCATCACGACACCGAATCGACGGCTGAGTCCGGGTGCCGGCTCTTCTTGCCAAAACGCCATGGTGCCGCCGGTCGTCTCGGTGTGCACTGTGCCGGCATCGTCGGTGATCTCCATCTCGATCGGGCCCGGCAGTGGCCGATGGAACCGCTCGATCGAGCACCCTTGGGCGTACACGGTGCGCACACCACGATCGCTGAGGGCCGCCATGATCGGCGTGACGTGATCCGGCCGCACCCGTGCGCTGCCGCCGCCTTGGGGCCGCCCCACATCGGCGTACGGGCCGATCACCGCCACCGTTCCCGGCTCGGACGGCCAGGGCAATTGATCATTGTTGGTGAGCAACACGGTGCCGGCAACAGCTGCCCGATACTGCACCTCAGCGATGTCGGCTGCACCAAGGCAAACCTCTGATCCGTCATCGTTGCCGGCGCCCGACCAGGCAGCGAGAGCCGTGATCCGCTCCACCGACTCGTCGATGAGCGCCAAGGGGACATCGCCGGCTTCCACAGCTGCGCGAAGGTGGTCGCCGCGATGGATTGGCGGGCCGGGCATCTCGATATCGAGTCCGGCATGCACCGCCTCGGTGGTGCTGTGCAGACCGAACCAGTCCGATATCACGACACCGTCAAAACCCCATTCGCCGCGCAATACGTCACGGAGTAGCCACTCATTATCGGCACAGAACACACCGTTCAACCGGTTGTAGCCCGTCATCACTGCGCGTACGCCCACCCCAACAGCGGCTTCGAACGGCACCAGGTACACCTCGCGCAGCGTCCGCTCATCAATGTCGGACGACACCGTCATCCGCCGATACTCGGTGTCGTTGCCCACGAAATGCTTCACACAGCACGCAACACCTTGGGCCTGCACCCCATTGATATACGCCGTGGCGATATCCACGGTGAGCCACGGGTCTTCGCTCATGCACTCGAAGTTGCGGCCACCGATCGGTGTGCGGTGAAGGTTCACGGTGGGCGCCAACAGCACGTGGGCCGATTTCGAACGGGCCTCACGGCCAAGGGCAACGCCCACCTCGTGAATCAAGCTCGGATCGAAACTTGCAGCGAGCGCGGTGCCACAGGGGAATGACGCCGACCGGGGGCCGTTCCAGTCGGTGCCGCGCACGCCAGCAGGCCCATCCGACATGCGGATGGCAGGAATACCTGCAGCGGCAGGCGTGTGCCACATATCGGCACCTGCCATCACCGCGATGCGCTCGGACAGCGAGTCGCTCATGACCCCACCCCAAACATCTCGGTGGTGATCACCGCGGTTCCTTCCAGCGACCGGTGCACCGGGCATCGGTCGGCGATCTCCAAGAGGCGTTCACGCTGTGACGCATCGAGCGCTCCTCGAAGGGTGAGCGAGCGAGCGAAATGGTCTCGTCCATGGACGCGGCGATGATCGACGTCGACCTCAACCCGTTCGAGGGGCCACTTCTTTCGATCGGCGTACATGCGCAACGTGATCGACGTGCACGCCCCGAGGGCCGCACACAAATAGTCGTAGGGGTTTGGTCCCGCCCCGTCTCCGCCGACGCTGGGGGGTTCGTCAGCGATGAATCGCATCGTGCCGATGGTGACGTCGTTCTGATACCGCCCGCGGCCAGATTCGGCCACGGTCACGCGTGGGTTGTGTGACACGCGCCGACCGTATCAGTAGGTGGATCGCCCCATTAGCGGTGCGATACTCGCGGTTCGTGACCGATCTGCAGTCCCATCGCCGCCAAGTGGCCAACCTTCCGCACCGGGTCATCACCCCATTACGCGATGTGTTGCATCGCGAGTCGACCGCTGGCATGTTGCTGGTCATCGCCGCCGCGGCCGCCGTGGTATGGGCCAACTCGCCGTTCTCCGATTCGTACGACAGTTTCTGGAACGCGGAGATCGCACTCGATGTGGGCGGGCACACCCTGGGCATGGAGTTGCGGCACTGGGTCAACGATTTGGCCATGGTGCTCTTCTTCTTCGTCGCTGGCTTGGAGATCAAGCGCGAAATCACCCACGGCGAACTCCGTGATCCCAAACATGCGTCGCTGCCGATAGCGGGGGCGATCGGCGGCATGGTCGTGCCGGCGTTGCTGTTCACAGCGCTCAACGCCGGTGGTGATGGCAGCCGGGGCTGGGGCATCCCCATGGCGACCGATATCGCCATCGTGATGGGTGTGGTCGCACTCATCGGCACGCGGGCACCGGCGTGGATCAAGTTGTTCTTGCTGGCCTTGGCCATCGTCGACGACATCGGGGCGATCGTCGTGATCGCGGTCTTCTACTCCGAAGGCGTGTCGTTCACATGGCTGGCCATTGCCGCAGCCGCGCTGCTAGCTGCCCTCGCTATCCGTTCCCGAGTCGGGTGGATCGGGGCCTATGTTGCCCTCGGTGGTCTGTGCTGGTTCGCACTGCACGAGGCGCACGTTCATCCGACTCTTGCCGGGGTTGCATTCGGTCTTGCCTCGCCGGTCACACCGCGCCGAACCCAGTTGATGGTCGATGCCGTCGAGGTTCCCGACGACGTCGACTATGCCACCGCATGGGACCTCACGAAGCGGGCGAGAGAGAGCGTGTCGGTGGTGGAGTGGTTGCAGCACCGTTTGCATCCGTGGTCGGCATTTCTGGTGGTGCCCGCCTTCGCGCTCGCCAATGCCGGGGTGCCGGTGTCGGGAGAATCAATTCGTGAGGCCGTATCAGCTGATGTGACCTGGGGCATTGTTCTCGGCCTGGTGGTTGGCAAAGCCGTTGGAATCACCGCAGCAACCCGACTGGCGGTTGCTCTCGGCATCGGCCGGCTTCCTAGTGGTATGACCTGGCGCTACGTGATCGGGGCCGGAATGCTCGGCGGCATTGGATTTACGGTGTCGTTGTTCGTCACCGAGTTGGCCTTCGGCGATTCGACTCTGGCCGAAGATGCTCGCCTTGCGGTCCTGTTCGCATCGCTTGTCGCCGGTGTGATCGGATGCGCCATCGTGTTGCCCGGCCGGGTGGGTGACCGATTGGAGGACGCCATCTCTTCGGGTTATGAGTCGTGAGTTCACCGTTGCTCGACCACACCAATATCGCGTCGCTGTTCGCCTATGGCACATTGCTGCCCGGTGAAGAGCGCTGGCGCATGCTGGCGCCATTCGTCGTCGACGAGGGTTTCGCCGACACCGTGCAGGGCGAGGTGTACGACACCGGTCTCGGGTATCCGGCAGCTCGCTTCGACCGGGCTGGTGTGATTCATGGTCGAACTTTCCATCTGCTCGCATCGTCACTCACCGATGCCCTCCAGGTACTCGACGAGGTGGAAGGTGTGGTGGACGGCGAATATCGACGCATCGTCGTTACCACCATGGCGGGCTATCAGGCCTGGTCATACGAGTGTGGGGCGATCGAGGGGATGCGCCTCACCGCGCTCGCGAACGGTGACTGGGTGTCGCGCCACCGTTCCAGAGATCACGTGGGCGGCGAACGCAGGTGAGCCGTGACCAAATGATTAGTCGCGGTCGAGCACCTCGGGGGCAATGATCTCGACACTGACGGCGACCACAGCTTCTGCGTGAGCGCGTGCTTGTTCCGGGGTGAGCGTGGGGCCAAGTTCCACGGTGAAGCCAGTGCCGGGATCATCCAGAACGGTTCGTGACCATTGCGAGGCCGTGCCGGTGTAGGTGCCGCCGGCGACCTCCACGATCGGCAGACCGGTGAGTTCGGCATATCGATTGCGCACCTGACCGGAGAAACCACCAGCTGGATTGATGCGGTTCAGATCTTGGTGGTACCACAGAACCAGGTGGGGCTGGACGCGCTCGCCCAGGTCGACGATTGCGCGCGTCTCGGGTTCGGATGCGGCATCGGGCCCGCCGTACTGCCAGTCACCCGGCTGGGCCAATGGCGCCCAGTTCTGAGGGAAGTTGCGATTGAGATCCACCCCATTGGCGTTGTGACGTCGAACGGAGCGTTCGCCGTCGGGGTTCATCGACGGCACGAGCCACAATTCGAGGTTGTCGGGTAGATCTAACCGTTCGAGTTCGTCGATGATGGCGAGCCCAGCGGACTCGTCACCGTGAATCACACCGACCACCAGCACGCGCACGCCATAGGGGTTGCCCCGGCGTATGACCTCGATCGGTTGACCGAGGACCGACCGTCCAATCTCCACGGGGCGGTCCTGAGCAACCTCGGTGATCTCGGCATAATCGGCCAACGTGGGCGCCAGCGTCGTGGTCGTAGTTGTTGTGGTGCTCGTGGTCGTCGTCGTTGAGGTGGTGCTCGTCGACGTGGTGGTCGCAGGAAGTGTCGACGTGTTCGTCGATGTCGTCGCCGGTGCAGCCGGGGTGTCGGGGCTACACGCTGACAGCGACATGGCGCCGAGGCCGATCAGCATCGCGACAGCCCGAGCCCGTGACCTCATAGCCCCCAGCGTAGGGGCCGCACACCGGTGGCGTTCCGCGCCTGCTCTCCTTGACCTGTAAAGGCTTTCATGACACCATGTCTAACGGCGTGTATCGGCTTGGCTAACGCACGGTTACCGACCGGTACCCCACCAATTCCAACGGCCGCTCACCAACGAGCGGTCCGATTCAAGGGGAGACAACATGAGAACACGAGCTCGTAGGGGTGTCGCGTCGCTATTGGCCCTGTCGCTTGTTGCTGCTGCGTGTGGTGGCGATGATGATGACACGGCTGACGCGCCGGCTGATGAGCCTGCTGCTGAAGCGCCGGCGGAAGAGCCTGCTGGTGAGGGTAAGACCGAGATTTTGGTGACGGGTCCGGAACGTTCTGAGGAACAAGCCGGCGCGTTGCAAGAAGTTCTTGGTGCGTGGGGTGACGCGAACGGTGTCGAGGTGACCTATATCGGTTCCGCGGACTGGGAAGCGGAGATCAACACCCAGATCGAGGGCGGGAACCCGCCGGATATCTCGATTTTCCCGCAGCCCGGCAAACTCGCTGATTTCGCGAACGCTGGTTATGTCGTCCCGGTCGCTGATTTCGCGTTGGCCGAGAACGACTGGACCGATGCATGGAACGTGTTCGGCACCGTTGATGGTGTGCAGTACGGCATGCCCGTCAAGTCCGACATGAAGTCACTCGTGTGGTACCAGCCCGCCCGTTTCGAAGCAGCCGGCTACGACGTCCCGACCACGTTCGCTGATTTCTTGGCGTTGGTCGACACGATGGCCGCTGACGGTTCAGGCACGAAGCCGCTCTGTGTGGGCATCGAATCTGGTCAGGCCACCGGCTGGACCTACACCGACTGGGTGGAAGAAATGGTGTTGCGTCAACACGGCGCCGACGTCTACGACCAGTGGGTCTCACACGAGATCCCCTTCAGCGATGACCGCATCATGGCCTCCATGCAAGCCGTCATCGATCTGTGGACCGACGACAACGTGTACGCCGCATCGGGCACCATCGCCGCGACCGCGTTCGGCGACAACGGCCAACCACTCGTCGACGGTGACTGCTACATGCACCGCCAAGCCTCGTTCTTCTCCGGTTTCATCCCCGAAGGCACCCCCTTCGCTGACGGCACCGAGAACGCAGTCGACGTGTTCTACTTCCCCGACATCAACGGTGACAGCCCCGTGCTCGGCGCCGGCACACTCGCCGCGGCATTCAACGCCGACCCGAACGTGCACGCCCTGCTCGGCTACATGGCCTCCGCCGAATACGCCGAAGCCCGCCAAGTCGCACAGCAAAACCTCAAAGGCGGCAGCCCCGCCCTGTCCGGCTTCTTGTCCGCAGCCCAAGGCATCGACACCAGCGTGTTCGAACCACTCGAACAATCCATCCTCGAAGCCCTCGGCAGCGCACAAATCGTCCGCTTCGACGCCTCCGACCTGATGCCCGCCGACGTCGGCGCCGGCACCTTCTGGACCGAAGGCACCAGCCTCGTCAACGGCGACATCACCGTCGCCGAAGCCGCCGCCACCATCGACGCCTCATGGCCCACCGACACCGGCAGCGACAGCGAAGAGGCAGCCGAAGGCAAGTCAGAGATCCTGGTGACCGGCCCGGAGCGTTCCGAGGAACAAGCCGGCGCGCTGCAGGAGGTTCTCGGCGCCTGGGGCGACGCGAACGGCGTTGAGGTGATCTACATCGGTTCAGCTGACTGGGAAGCGGAGATCAACACCCAGATCGAGGGCGGGAACCCGCCGGATATCTCGATTTTCCCGCAGCCCGGCAAACTCGCCGACTTCGCTGATGCTGGCTATGTGGTCCCTCTGTCGGATGCGGCTCTCGCCGAGAACGACTGGACCGATGCATGGAACGTGTTCGGCACCGTTGATGGTGTGCAGTACGGCATGCCCGTCAAGTCCGACATGAAGTCACTCGTGTGGTACCAGCCTGCCCGTTTCGAAGCGGCCGGCTACGACGTCCCGACCACGTTCGCTGATTTCTTGTCGCTGGTGGAGACCATGGCGAACGATGGTTCGGGCACGAAGCCGCTCTGTGTGGGCATCGAATCTGGTCAGGCCACCGGCTGGACCTACACCGACTGGGTTGAGGAGATGGTGTTGCGTCAGCACGGCGCCGACGTCTACGACCAGTGGGTGTCGCATGAGATCCCCTTCAGCGATGCACGCATCCTCGAGTCGATGCAGGCCGTGATCGACCTGTGGACCGACGACAACGTGTATGCCGCATCGGGCACCATCGCCGCGACCGCGTTCGGCGACAACGGCCAACCACTCGTCGACGGTGACTGCTACATGCACCGCCAAGCCTCGTTCTTCTCGGGCTTCATCCCCGAAGGCACCCCCTTCGCTGACGGCACCGAGAACGCAGTCGACGTGTTCTACTTCCCCGACATCAACGGTGACAGCCCCGTGCTCGGCGCCGGCACGTTGGCGGCGGCATTCAACGCCGACCCGAACGTGCACGCCCTGCTCGGCTACATGGGATCGGCTGAGTATGCCGAAGCCCGTCAGGTCGCACAGCAGAACCTCAAGGGTGGCAGCCCCGCCCTGTCCGGGTTCTTGTCCGCGGCTCAGGGCATCGACGCCTCGGTGTTCGAGCCTCTGGAGCAGTCGATCCTGGAAGCTCTGGGCAACGCTCAGATCGTCCGCTTCGACGCCTCCGACCTAATGCCCGCCGACGTTGGCGCCGGCACCTTCTGGACCGAGGGCACGTCCCTCGTCAACGGTGACATCACCGTGGAAGAAGCCGCCGCCACGATCGACGCGTCTTGGCCGGAGTGATGAGCTGAATCACTGCTGGAACTAGGGTTCGGGGCGTCGGCACCATGGTGTCGGCGCCCCGAATCCGTTTCCGGTGCGACTACATTCGTGCCGGGCTTGCAACCAACGAAGGGGATCCGTCGACGTGGGGGACATCGCAGGGAAGATCATCTCGACGCTGATCACGATTGTGGTTGCCGTCGCCGCGAGCGGTGCGGTCTGGCTGACCGCCAACTTGATCGTCGGCCAGGCACGACACCATTGGTCTCGTTTTTCCACTCTCGCCATGGGTGTGGGCGGTTTCGCGTTCGGCATCGTTCTCGCCGGTAACCGTGCCCTCGTCGGCACTGGAACGATCGAAGTCGAGACCGACCGCAACGACGAGGTGCTCGGTTGGATCACTACCGGGGGCTGGTTTGAACGGTTCATCGCATGGGTGTGGTTCCCCCTTGTGGCCGCTGTTGCATTCGCCGTGATCGGCGCTGTTGTCGGCCGTCAGACCGACCGGCGCATCCGCATTGCGATCGGTGCCATCGGGCTCGGTGCCGTGGGCGCCGTGGCGGGTGCTTTGGTGCGCGAGGAGTTCCGACCCGATATCGAACCGGTCGCAATCCTTCTGGCGACGGTGATCGTTGCCGGTATCGGGGCGGCGGTGTCCACCCTGCGGCATCGCGACGTGATCTCCGGCGCTCTCACCGGATCTGCTCTCGGCTGGGTCATCGGCGCGTGGGGTGCGCCGAATCTGGGTGCTGGTTCAAGTGGTTGGGCCGCCGTCGCGCTCACTGTGCCCACCGCGGTGATCGGTGTGCGCATTGCGCGACCGGGCGCTCCCGACCAAAGCGCGCTCGATCGCCTCGACCACAAGAGCCGCGCCATCATCTTCTTGTTCCCTGCGCTCGGGTTCATCTCGATGAACCTGGTGATTCCCGCTCTGCGCACCTTCTACCTGTCGCTATTTGATCGCCGGACAGAGAACTGGGTTGGCCTGCAGAACTACCGGACGATCTTCTCCGACCCGAAGAGTTGGGACACCTCGGAGTGGACCAACATGTTCTCCAGCCGGCTCATGGTCATCGGCGCCGCGCTCTTGGTCGTGTTCGCCATCCTCGGGGCGGTGCATCGTCGCCGCACCGGCCGCATCGTTGAGTTGGGCAGCCCCAGTTCGTTCCCGCTGCTCGGCGCTGTGATCTTGATCGGCTTCGCCATCACCACCACTGTGCGGGGCACCATCGTCAACAACATCTGGTGGGTGCTGGTCGTCACCTTGTTTTCCACCACGCTCGGCCTCGCAATCGCCGTGCTCGCAGATGGCGCCCGCTTCGAACGAATCGCCAAATCGATCATTTTCATGCCGATGGCCGTGTCGTTGGTGGGCGCGTCGGTGATCTGGCGATTCATGTACATCGCTCGTGACTCCGCCAAAACCCAGACCGGCGTGTTGAACTCACTGTGGGTTGGCCTCGGGCGCCTCAGCACCGGCGAGGGGCTCCCGACTCTGATCATCGGGTTGTTGATCATCGCGGTGTTCATCGCCCTTGTGGCGTTCACGGGACGTGCACTGGCCAAGGGCGAGCCCGCTCGTGCCGGTGCACCCGCGGTGCTCGCCATCCTGATCGGCTGGTTCGGGTGGCGCTACTGGGGCATCACCGGTGGCGGTGTGGGCGGTTTCCGCATCCGCGATACCGGCGAAATTACCGCACAGCCGATCAATTTCATTCAGGACCCACCGTTCAACAACTTCTGGTTGATGGTGGTGCTGGTCTGGATCCAGACCGGCTTCGCCATGGTCATCTTGTCGGCAGCCATCAAGGCCGTTCCGGCCGAACTGATCGAAGCGGCGAAAGTTGACGGAGCGACCGAGTCGCAGATCTTCTGGCGCGTCGTGCTACCCCAGATTGCCACCACGATCGGCGTGGTGGTCACCGCGATCGTCGTGCTGGTGATGAAGGTGTTCGACATCGTGAAGGTGATGACGAATGGCAACTTCGGCACCGAAGTTCTGGCCAACAACATGTTCCGCGAAGCATTCCAGGTGGGTGATCGCGGGCTCGGCGCGGCGTTGGCGATGCTGATCTTCATCTCGGTAGTGCCGATCATGTTCTTGAATATCCGACGCATGCAGAGGGAGGGCTGACATGGCTGGAACTGCGACCACCTCCGACGGCGGCGTCGTCGACCGCGTGTACCGCGTGCTGCGTGCCATCCCCACATGGGTGTTGTGGCTCATCGTGGTGATCTGGAGCCTTCCCACACTCAGCGTGTTCATCAACTCGTTCCGCACCCGTGATGCCCAGCGTTCACGGGCGTGGTGGACAACCACCGGTGATGAACTCACCTTCGACAACTACCAATCGATCTTCGAATCGAGCGCCACGTCCAGCCTCGGCGACTCGTTGTTGAACTCAATGGCGATCAGTCTGCCGGCCACCATCATCCCGATCTCCATCGCGGCCTTCGCGGCGTACGCATTTGCGTGGATCGACTTCAAGGGGCGCAAGGGGCTGTTCATCGCGACGGTATCGCTGCTGGCCATCCCATTGCAGGTGGCACTGATTCCGCTGCTGCAGCTCTATGTCGGTGGTGCTCATGTGACGCTGCCCTGGATCGACAAGACAGTCACGCTGATCCCCGACTTCGGTCTGGTGAACACCACCACCGCGGTGTGGCTGACCCACACGGGCTTTGCGATGCCGTTCGCCATCTTCTTGTTGCATAACTACATCTCGTCGCTGCCGCGCGACGTGTTTGAAGCGGCGCGCATCGACGGAGCCGATCACTTCACGATCTTCTGGCGCCTCGTGTTACCGCTGTCGGTGCCGGTGCTGGCGGCCTTTGCCATCTTCCAGTTCCTGTGGACCTGGAACGACTACCTGATCGCCAACACCATGGCCGGCACGAACCCTGATGCGATTCCCACCACCATCCTCATCGCGAACCTCGCGGGCGACTTCGGCATGAACGAACACCTGCTGCCCGCAGCCGCGTTCGTGCAGGCCTTCGTGCCACTCGTGGTGTTCTTCGCTCTGCAGCGCTACTTCGTGCGCGGCATCCTTGCCGGATCCGTGAAGGGCTGAGCCCATGACCCATCCGGCATTTGACCCAGCGGTGAACCGGGTGACCCGCGACCTCGGTGTGGAGATTCCCGTCGTGCAGGCGCCCATGGGATGGATTGCTCGCAGCCAGTTGGCGTCAGCGGTGTCGGCCGCCGGTGCCTGCGGCATCATCGAAACGTCGTCCGGTGAACTTGATGCGGTACGTGACGAGATCCGCGCGATGCGCGACCTCACCGACCGTCCATTTGGTGTAAACATCGCCCAAGCGTTCGTGCGTGACCCGGCCATCGCCGAGTTCGTCATCGAGCAAGGCGTGCGGTTTGTGACGACGTCGGCAGGTTCACCTACCAAATACACGTCCGTCCTCAAAGAGGCCGGCCTCATCGTGTATCACGTGGTGCCCACCCTCGCCGCGGCGCTGAAAGCCGTGGATGCTGGCGTGGACGGGTTGGTCGTCGAAGGCGGTGAGGGTGGCGGGTTCAAGAGCCCCACACCGGTGTCCACCATGGTGTTGTTGCCGCTGATTCGTTCCCGGGTGGATGTGCCGATCATCGCCGCCGGAGGTATCTGCGACGGTGCCACGATGGCCGCGGCCTTCGCCCTCGGTGCCGAAGGTGTGCAGATGGGCACCCAGATGGTCGCTGCAGCCGAGTCACCGGTGCATGCAAACTGGAAGCAGGCCATTGTCGATGCCGCCGAGGTCGACACGGTGTTCTTGAATCAGCGCCACTCCCCCGCGTTGCGGGCGTTGCGCACCGATCGCACCAGTGCACTCGTCGATGCCGAACACAACGTGTTCGGTGACTTCGGAGACCCCCAGGCGCTGTACTTCGGCGGTGACATGAACGCAGCGATCGCGCTCTCCGGCCAGGTCGCTGGCCGCATCGACGAGATTCGCTCAGTTGCGGACATCATCGCCGACACGGTGGCCGGATTCACCGCTGCTGCCGCACGTCTGCAGGGCTAATCCCCTTCGCTGTCTGCGTAACTCATTGTTCAGCCGAGCAGTCGTCGTATCCGTGCGGTGCTGACATGAGCGTTGACGCCCACGGGTTGAGCAAACAACGACATTCGCAACTCCTCGAGCAGCCAACCGGCCTCGTCGAGATCCACGGTGATCGAGTCGTCCGTACGCGCTCGAGCGCGCAGGTCGGCGTACCGCTGTTCCAGTGGGGTCACCTCGGCGATACGTGATCGGTCACGTTCGAGACGTCCACCGAGTTGGTCGAGGCGATAGTCCACACCACGCACATATCGGTGCACGTCGCCGAGGCGTCGCGAACCCGCACGGGCCACAAAGCCAGGCCCGACCAGCCGCGACAAGTGTGATGACGCGTCGGCCACGGTGGTGGCAGCAGCGGGTGCCCGCAAGCCGTCGAGGCGACGATGCACATCGGCTGCTACATGCACGATATGCAACGCTGAATCGACAATGTCAACAGCAATTTGGGCGCCCTCGGTCCGCATGCGTGCACATAAGGCTTCGAAAGCAGCCTGAGTGAACGCTAGGCCGTCCTCGTCGATGAAGCGGGCAACGGTGGCGGTCGCCACGTCGTCGAGCAGAGCGTCAGGCCCTGTGCCCACCAGCGACAGTGCCAGATGATCGGCATCACCGAGGCGCCGACGCATCTCTCGACGTCGCTGCCCGGTGGCGAGAAGCACCAACCGGATGACGCCGTCGTGCATCAGTCGCCGTTGCAGCACCGGGTCGGTGACCAGGCGCAGCGACACCGATTCACCGCGATCCAACAGGGTGGGATGGGCCCGCATCGTGCCCGTGGCGTCGGACCATTCGACAACCTCGGGCAGGTCACCGACATCCCAGGTGGTGATGCCCGTGCGTTCGCTCAACGGTGCCGCTGCTGCGAGCACCTGTCGTGCAGCAGGGCGCGCGGTGTCGCGAACCACCGCCCAGTCATCGCCCACGGCATGGACCTCGCCGTGGTCATCGCTCACCACCACATGCACCCGCAGCCCCACCGGCAGAGCGGACGGGTCCAAATCCTCGGGGCGCACCCGGGTGCTCGACACCTCCGACAGCGCCTGCGCGAACGCCGCCACGAACGGTGTGCCGTCCGGTTGGCCCAGCGCATCGTGCGCGGCATCGATCGTGTCATTCGCGGGAATCAGTCGGGTGCGCAGCGCCTTGGGCAACGTACGAAACAGCACGCGCGCCATCTCCGGCCGATGGGCGGGCACCGACCAGTCAAGGTGCGCACCGGTGAATGCATTCACCCGGGCGAGGGGCACATGAACGGTCACGCCATCGAGGGGGCTGTCCGGGTCGTGCAGATAGGTGATGTCGTATGCCGAGCCATCGATGTCGTGCCATAACCCCGGCAGGTCTGCTGCTCCCTCGCGCAATACCTCGGCAATGGTGGGATCGGTATCGAGATGGGCCACCGATGGATCGTCATCGGCAATGTCACGCCACCATCGTTCGAGAGCACGTTGCGAGGTGATCGATGAGGGCAGACGCGCCGACCAGAACTCGACCAATGCCGACTCGCTCGGCGTGAGGTCACGTCGTCGGCGCTCACCGAGTTCAACGAGTTCATCGATCACTGCGTCGTTGTGGGCGATGAATCCGAGTCGGTCGCGGGCCCGATCATCGAGATGACCCCGCACCAGTGCCTCAACGATCAACACGTGGCGTGCTGCCACCGGGTCGACGCGTTCCAAGGACACGCGACGGCCCGACACCAATGTAAGCCCGCGGAATGTGACGCTCTCGGTGGTCACCGCCCGACCTTGCTCGCTATCCCATTCGGGTTCGCCATAGGACCGTCGGGCAAGATCGCCGACGAGGTGTTCCACCCACTCGGGCCGGATCGTTGCGCATCGGCGCGCACGCAGTCGATCGGTTTCCACGAGTTCGGCGGCCATCACCCACCGTGGTCCGCGGCGACTCAGCACCGAACCGCGGGCAATCTCGAAACGGGAGCCGCGCACACCGGCATAGGTGCGGCCGTCGTCCTCGCGGTGACCGATATTGCCTAACAGCCCGGCAAGAACGCATTCGTGCACCCGATCGGGATGACCGCTGTCGGCGCCGGGACGCACCCCGAGCGTGCCGGCAACCCGCCGTAACTGGGTGTACAGGTCACGCCACTCGCGTACCCGCAACCAGTTCAGATACTCATCACGACACATGCGGCGAAAGGCGTTGCCCGACAGTTCGCGTCGCTGCGCCTCCAGGTAGTCCCACAGCGCAACGATGGACATCAAGTCGCTGCCGGGCACGTCGAAGCGGCGGTGTGCAGCCGCTGCGGCTTCCGTGGCGTCACGAGGACGTTCACGCACATCTTGGATCGACAAGGCCGACGCGATCACAAGGACTTCACGCACACAGCCGTGCCGATCAGCATCGAGAATCATGCGGCCGAGGCGCGGGTCGATCGGCAGACGCGCCAGACGTCGACCGAGGCGTGTGAGCCGCACCGGCCCATCCCCGTGTCGCACCGCGCCCAGTTCAGTGAGGGTGTCGACAGCGCCTGAAATGGTTGATGTGTCGGGTGGGTCAACGAACGGGAAGCGACGCACATCACCAAGGCCGAGCGACGCCATCAACAACACGACCGAGGCGAGATTGGTGCGCTGGATTTCGGGTTCGGTGAACACGGGACGCTCAGCGAAATCCTGCTCGGAGTACAGCCGAATGCACACCCCCGGTGCGACGCGGCCGCATCGCCCTGCGCGCTGCGCCGCCGATGCCTGCGACACGGGTTCGATCGGCAGCCGCTGCACCCGCAGACGCTTTGAATATCGTGACATTCGCACCGTGCCGGTGTCGACCACCGACCGCACACCCGGAACGGTGATGGATGTCTCGGCAATATTGGTGGCCAAGACCACACGCCGATTGTTGTGCGCAGCGAACACCCGTTGCTGCTCGGCGCTGGACAACCGTGCATACATCGCCAGCACCTCGACCCCGGGGCGCAATCGTCCGCGCAGCGCATCGGCGATGTCGTGGATCTCGCGTTCACCCGAACAGAACACCAGCACGTCGCCATCAACAGCGGCCATGGCCTCATCCACCGCGTCGAGGACAGCGGTGACCGGGTCGGCACCGTCGTCGGGTGGGCGGTAGCGCACCTCCACCGGGTAGGTGCGCCCCTCCACCACGACCACTGGTGCCGGCACACCATCACGGGCGAAATGCGCAGCGAACCGATCGGTGTCGATGGTGGCCGAGGTCACCACAACGTGCAGGTCTGGACGTCGTGGCAGAAGTTGAGCGAGGTAACCCAACAGCACATCCACGTTCAATGAGCGCTCGTGTGCCTCGTCGACGATCACGGTGTCGTAGCGCGACAGGTCGGGATCACGGCCCAACTCGGCGAGCATGATGCCGTCGGTCATCGAGCGGATCACGGTGCGTTCGCCGACCTGATCATCGAAACGCACGCTGAAACCCACTTCGGCCCCGAGATCCACGCCGAGTTCGCTCGCCACCCGTGCGGCAATGGTGCGTGCCGCCACGCGACGCGGCTGAGTATGGGCGATCATGCCCACGCTCCCACGACCGGCTTCAAGGCACAGTTTCGGCAGCTGGGTGCTCTTGCCCGATCCGGTCTCGCCGGCCACGATCACCACCTGGTTGTGCGCCAATACGTCGACCAATTCGTCACGACGTTGTGAGATCGGCAGATCGTCGGGGTAGGTGATCGTCCATGCGGAGGCCATGACGAAAAGTGACGGTAGCGGCACAAGAACTATGGTCGGGCTTGTGGCGTATTGGTTGATGAAGTCAGAGCCGGATGTGTTCGGCTACGAAGATCTGGTTCGGGTGAAGCGTGAAGGGTGGGATGGTGTCCGCAACTATCAGGCCCGCAACTTCATTCGGCAGATGTCTAAAGGTGACCTTGCGATCTTCTACCACTCGAATGCGACCCCGCCGGGGGCCGCTGGCATTTGCCGGATCGTGAGTCGCCCCGAGCCCGACCCGACGCAGTTCGACCCCACATCGAAGTACTACGACTCGAAGTCCACGGCGGCGGACCCGCGCTGGGATTGGGTGGTGGTCGCGCCGAAGAAGCGCCTGAATTTCGTGCCCTTGGACACGCTTCGAGAGATTCCCGAACTGGTGGATTGCCGGCTGCTGGCCAAGGGCAACCGCCTGTCGGTGATTCCGCTCACCGATGCCGAGTTCGACGCCATCGTCGACGCGGGCAGCTGAGCCCTTCCTCAGCGCCGGCGACTCGAAGGAATCAACCGGGCACCGATTCCCACAGCCAATCCCACGAGGCCGAGCACCAGAAGGGTCCACCCGGGGCCAGAGAAACGACCGAAGAGTTCGGCTGCAATCGCGGACACCACTTCGGGCCGTGGCGCGTTCTCGGTGGGGATCAGCGACGACAGATTCGCTGCGATGATCATGATCACGCCGACGATGACCGCGACAATGCCAAGCGAGAGGAACCGACGCAGGAACAGCACCGGTGACACCGCCAGCATCACCACGGCAGCACCGATAGCGAGGGCCAAACCAAGGTTCGATACCAGCCGCACCGTGTCCGGCAGGCCCGACAGGTCAGGGTCGTCGACGGAGCGCTCGATGGTGATGGGTTCGATCTCGATGCTGTCGCCCACCATCTCGGCACCGGTCGCAATCGCTTCTTCGATTGCAACCACTGTGGACGGGTCCAGGGTGTCGAGCACCGACGGGTCCACGCCATACTCCGCGGCCATCACCGCAAGGTCGGGTTCAGCGGTGATGTCGGCCAACTCGGCGATGGCGACCGACACAAGGCCGTCGAGGCCGATTCGTGCAGTGTCGTCACCTTCGATGAACACGGCGTAGGCGCCTTCGGCCAGGTCACGGGCCACGCGTTGCAGCTGGTCGGTGGACAGCACCGTGTCGACTGCGGCGCGAATCGTGGCGTCATCGACATATCTGGAAAGTTGCTCGTCGGCGGCGAGCTGCTCAGCAACCTCGTCAGCAAGCGCATCACGCACCACCGGCAAGTCGATGACGTCGACCACGACATCACCAACCGCGTCCGCAGAACCGGCGATACCGAGCAATACCCGCCCAAGCACAAATGCGAGAAGGCCCAGCGCCATCACCACCGAGGCGGCGAAGACGACGAGGCGGCGCATGATCACACCATGACGGTAGTCGGCATCTCAATCCATGCGGCGATGGCCAGCTTCCCAGTCCTCGCTCGCCGGGTCGTCGACAATGCCGCCGAGGATGTTCAACTGCGGCACTTCGCGCAGGGACCGTTTCATCTCGGCAAAACCGGGGAATGAGGCCAATTCGGTGACGGCATCCCACAACCGCACGGCGTCATCGCCGCGCGGGATACGCGAAATGACCGGCCCGAAGAACGACACCCCATCGGGCACACCATGGGTGATGATCGGCGTCCCTACATCACGACCGGTGCGGGCCAGCGCCATCTCGCCCTCGGCATGCAACAGCGCATCCCACTCGGTGTCATCGGCACTAGCGACATATGCAGGGTCGTAGCCAGCAGCGACCAGCACCTCTGTCAGATGGTCGGGTGTCGAGAGCCGATCACGCATCCCCGACCCTTGTGGCTTGTCGAAATAGCTCTGCCCGTAGGCGGTAACGAGCGCGCCAACAGCGTCGCGACCGTGTTCGTGGCGGATATGTGCAGCTACGCGCAACATGCGAAGGCCCGCCGTATGCCCGAACTCGTATCCGGGCGGGAAATGGGTGTCGTAGTCCTTGTCGGCGTTGATCAGACGCAATGAAATGAACCGCCAATCGACACGCAACGGGCGTTGTGCTTGCACTTCGACCAGCCAGCGTGAGGTCAGCCACGCAAACGGGCAGACCGGATCCCAGAAGAACTCGACATCGACCCCGTCAGCAGGGCCGGGAGGTGCGGTGGGGATATCGATCGCCATACGGCCGACGCTAGGGACTGTGGCCCGCGCTGTCCACACCACACGACAGGCTGTATCTACGTGGCATAGCCTTCGGTCATGGCTGAGATACGTGAGACCCAACTGCCCGGAGTGGGTGTGCGCCACGAATTCACCACCGACAGCGGGCAAGCACTCGGTGTGATTTCACACCGCGGTGGCCGCAAAGAAATCTTGATCTACGACCGCGACGACCCCGATGCCTGCAGCGGCGTGGTGCACCTCACCGAAGGCGATACCCGCACCCTGTCGGAGTTGCTCGGTGCATCACAGGTCACTCACTCTCTGGCCGCCGTGGAGCAACACATCGAAGGCCTCGCGATCGACTGGATTCCCATCGCCGCGGGCTCGACCTTCGACGGGCGCTCCATTGCCGATGGCATGTTTCGCACCCGCACCGGGGTGTCGGTCGTGGCGGTGGTACGCGACGCCGACACCGTGGCGGCACCCCGCCCCGATTTCGTGTTCAGCGCTGGCGACACCGCCGTCTGCGTTGGCACCGATGAGGGCCTCAGCGACGTCCGCGCGCTACTGACCGGTTGATGCCACTGTGACGTTGCTCGCGGCGTCCTCCGCCGAGGTTGCGGTCGCCTTCATCGAAATCGGCGCGATCGCGATCGGATTGTCGTTCCTTGCGCTCGCCGCCGGTCGAGTGGGAGTGAGCGCTGTCCCGCTGTATCTGATCGCCGGTCTGGCGTTCGGCGAGGGAGGCATCATCGACGTGACCGTGGCCGAAGGATTCGTGGCCACCACCGCCGAAATCGGTGTGCTGTTGCTGCTGTTGTCGATGGGGCTCGAGTACTCCACCGACGAACTGCGCAGCGGTATGCGCTCGGGCGCGCTTCCAGGCATCGTCGATGCCATCGCGAACGCCGGACCGGGTGTGGCCGTTGGTTACATCTTGGGCTGGTCGACCCCCGCGGCCATCTTGCTCGGCGGCATCACCTGGGTGTCATCGTCGGGCATCGTGTCCAAAGTGCTGAGTGATCTTGGCCGCATGGGTAACCGTGAAACACCCGCCGTGCTCAACCTTTTGGTATTCGAAGACCTAGCGATGGCGGTGTACCTGCCGGTGGCAGCAGCGCTCGTGGTGGGCGGATCTCCCGGTGACACTGCCGCCACCGTGGCCATCGCGTTGGTTGCGGTTGCTGTCATCATCGGTCTCGGCCTGCGGTTCGGCGACGCGCTCAGTCGCTCGCTGTCGATTGGCAGCGACGAGACACTGCTGTTGGCCGTCTTTGGGCTGACCCTCGTTGTGGCCGGGTTGGCCCAGCAGTTGCAGGTGTCGGCAGCGATCGGCGCGTTCCTGGTGGGACTGGCGCTGTCGGGCGAGGTGCAACACCGGGCCGCCGAATTGATCGGGCCGCTCCGCGACCTGTCAGCGGCGGTGTTCTTCGTGTTCTTTTCGTTCCGCATCAACCCCGCGGACCTCGTGCCGGTGCTGGTGCCGGCGATCCTCTTGGCGGCGGTCACCTCGGCCACGAAGTTCGGCACCGGGTGGTATGCCGCGCGTCGTCTCGGCGTGGGCACACGTGGCCGGTGGCGTGCAGCCACGGTGCTGATTGCACGCGGTGAATTCGCCATCGTGGTCGCTGCCCTCGGCGCGTCGCTCGCGGAGGGCCCCGAGATCGCAGCCCTTGGCGCTGCCTATGTGTTGATCACTGATGTGGTTGGGCCTGTGGCGACGAAGTTTGCGGACCGTGGCCGCCGGTCGCCGATGACAGTCGATCCGCTAGCCCGCTGACCCGAAGTTCACGTCGCTGCGTCGCTGTTCGCACCGACTCGACATCGCCAACAACTGTGACCGACCGCCGCGCCCGCGTCACCGCGGTATACAACAACTCACGTGTGGCCAACGGCGATGTCGCTGAGGGCAGCACGACCACGATGTGATCGAACTCCGAGCCCTGGCTCTTGTGGATGGTCATCGCGTGCACTGTCTCCATCGCCTCGATCTGGGATGGTGATACTCGGCGAGGCCCATCCGCTCCGGGGAACATCACTCCCAGGCCTGCCTCATCACGGACCACAATCCCCAGATCGCCGTTGAACAATCCCCTCATGGCATCATTCGCGGTGATCATCAATGGCCGCCCCGCGTACATGCCGGTTGTGGCCACGCCTGAGGCTGTCATTGCATGTTCAATCTCGCGGTTCCACCAGCTCACGCCTCGGCGCCCGCGACGGTGAGCACACAAGATGCGTCGCTGGCCAAGCGATGCCAGCGCCGACGAGATATCGCCGGCCCGCGCCGCACCGGCAGCGTCGACAGCGCTCTCCACAATGTCGGCAAGGACGCCATCGGCTGTGGGCGCGTGCAACAACACGGCAGGGCCGTCCTCATGCCACGGCTCACTTGGTTCGCGCAGCAGCGTTGCCGCCATGTCGGCGTCGCCGGCGCGCACCGCCGCAGCGAATCGCCCAATCTGGCTGTGTGAGGGGAACCGACGACTCTCCACAAGTGTGGCCACTCGATCTGCGACCGGGGCGCCCGCACCGACGATGTCGCCCAGAACCGACCCGGCGTCAACACTGGCCAACTGTCCGGGATCGCCCACGATGATCAGGCGGGCATCGGGCCGCATCGCTGCACACAACTGTGCCATGAGCGGCAGCGAGACCATCGATGCCTCATCAACGATGAGAACGTCGTGCGGCATCCGATGACCGGCGTGATATCGCGTGGATCCGTCGCCGGGCCGACTGCCGATCAATCGATGCACCGTGGAGGGTTCAAGGCGTTGCATCTCCGCGGCCACAGCCACAAGGGCCGGATCGGTGCAATTCGCCAGAAGACCGATGGCATCGGCCACGCTCTCGGCCATGCGGGCCGCGGCTTTACCGGTAGGTGCCGCGAGCGCCACCGACAACTCGACCCCATGGCGGTCATACAGAGCAGCAAGTAACGCCGCGACCGTGCGGGTCTTGCCTGTTCCCGGCCCACCGACGAGCACACCGAGGGCGCCACCCAGGCACCGCTGCACGGCCGCGAGCTGCCCGGCGTCAAGTTTGAGGACCCCGGCAACATCATCGATGCGGAACTCGCCAGTCGCCACAGGTGTCGCGGCGAGCCGGGCGACGTGTTCGGCCACCGTGACTTCGTTGGCCCAGAAACGACGGGAATAGATGAGTCCCCCATCGACCACCAACGGTGACGTTGGCTGGTTCGCGACCGGCGATGATGCGACACGTTCGAGCCATGCCACTCGATCAACGGGCCATTCGACGGACAGGGCCGCTGCGGTGGGCTCGATCTCGCCTGGGGTTGCCAACGGGTCATCCGCTCCATCGGCGTCGTCGAGGGAGGCGGGGAATTGTTCATGAGCATGACGCGCCGATACCGCTGAGTGGCCCATCTGAGGCGCACCCACTGCACATGCGACGGCCAGAGCCACCGTTGGATCCGATTCGCCGCACAGCGCGCAGACGCTGGCCGCCACGTGAGCGTCGCCTGCGGTGACGACACCTGCTCGGACCCATGGATCTAGTGCGCCAACAAGGTGTCGACGCGACCAAAGTTCAGCGACCACGGCGCACCTCCGGGGCGATTTCGGCATCAAGTTGAGCAATGACCGTTGGTGGCGCAGTCCACCACATCACACCGGGAACCTGGTCACCGACAGCCACCGGTGTTGATGTTGGGGTCATCCCCCGCACGAAGAGATAGGCCGCACCGCCAATGCAGTCGTCCACGTCGACCTCGGGCAACCGGAAGGTGAGGTAGCGCCGAAGGGCAACCAGGTACAGCACCGCCTGCAACGGGTAGCCGTGGCGTTCCATCTCGCCGATCATCTCCGCCTGGGTGAATGCGGCGTTGTCGCTGATGCGGTTGGTCTTGTAGTCGGCGACCACGTAGCGGCCGTCGACGCGGGCCACAAGGTCGATCGACCCGGTCAGCATGCCCTCGATATCCACGTGGAGCACCCCGTCTGCTGCTGCACGAAACCAGCCCGCAAGCGGGTCATCTAGGGCGAGCCCCTCGCTGACAATCCGGGCGATATCGGCTGCTGACATCGCGGCCAGCGGGAAGAGGAAGTCCAGTTCATCACGGCGATCACCACGCGCGATATCTGCGAGCCGATGTCCCCCCAGGGGACCACCGAGCGGGGCGCGCACTGCATCGGACAGCCCTGCAGCCAACTGCTGCGGAGCCATCGACATCCGCCGGTAGCGCATGGCGTCCATCGTGTTGTCGAGAAGCTCCTCATTCAGGTCGGCGGCAGTGAAGTCGGTGACTTCGAGAATGCGGTGCACCAAGGTGCCAAACGCAGCTGAGCCGGGAACGGTCCGCAACGTCGTGGCCGATTCCGTTTCATCTGGTGTGGGGCCAGCCGGCGCCAGTGGATGAGCACCCTCTCCCGAGTGACTGTCGGTGGGTTCATCAAGGCCACCGGTCATAACCGGTGGTTCAACAATCCCATTGTGGCGGTCGTCGTCGACTGCACGGTTGATGGAGGAGAACGACCACACACGCCAGGTTGTCGTGAGCTCTCGGTCGAAGGTTGCAGCCGCGAGATTAGTGTCGGGCACCGCATCTACCGCGACGTCGACGACGGTGCCAGCGGTAGAGGACACCTGCACGTCGACGGCACCATCAGAGCGGGCCGCCAACGCGGCAAGGTCGTTGTCGCACGTCTGAGCGAAGATCTTCCGCAACGGCTGAAAGCGCCAGGTGTACGCCGGCACCTCCCACAGCACCAGGCGTTGAGCGGCACGCGTGACAGCCACATACAGCAGGCGAAATGCTTCAGCCTCCTCTTCGCCCTTCGCCAACGAATCGATGCTGGCTGTGGCCGAGCCATACACCCACCCGGTATCGATCAACCGATGCCCCCCGACGCCAGTAGCGACATGGGCATGCACCATCGTGCCCTGGATTCGGTCGGCTGATGTCCACAGAAGGGGGCACATCACCACGGGAAACTCCAGGCCTTTGGCCTTGTGCACCGTCATGATTTTGACTGTGTCATCGTCGCGATCGAGGCGACGATCGACGGTCTCGCCGAGCACCGGGTCACCCGACACGCCGGCGAGGTCGTTGAGCACCGCGGCAAGCCGAGCTGGGCTGCAGCCCCGGCCCCCGGTGGCGCGTTGCATCAGTTCTGCGATGTGATCGATATCGGTAAGGTCGCGCTCACCGCCGATGGTGGCCAGCAGACGTCGGGCATAACCCCGCTGGCGGAGTGTTCCCATACATCGCGGCAAGCCACCACGCTGAAGGTCGTCGACGAGACCATGTAGCCATTCGGTGATGGCACTTTGGCCGTCGTCGGTGAGATGTGCGACCTCGTCGGCAGTCATTCCACCGAAGATGCTGAGCGCCACACGGCGCGCTGACGACGGCGACGTGGGTCGTTGCATTGCCGCAATGAGAGCCGCCCAATGTCGGCCACCGGCTGAGTTCACAACGGAATCGCCTCCGCTGACCGACACCGGAACCCCAGCGCCACGCAGTGCGCTGGCCAACACCACGGCATCGTTGTTGGAGCGCACCAAGATGCCAATGTCGTCGGGCCGAACGCGACGCGGTGCGCCGTCATCACCAGCGATCGTGACCTCGCACAAGTGTCGAGTGACCTCAGCCACCAGGTCGTCAACGGCGAGTTCCCTCGCGGGGTCAGCAGTGATTTTGCCGCCCGGTTCCACCGGACCAAGCGCTCGGATGATGAACGGCGACGACGACCGCGGGTCGACGACTCCCGACTCGCCAGCCCGACCGGCATCAACGGACTGGAACACCACCGATGGATCGCCGAAGGTAACCCCGGCCATCATCGCGTCGAGGCCGCGCAATAACCCCTGATCGGATCGCCAGTTGGTAGACAAGGTGGTCACCACACCGCCGGTCGTGGTCGCGTAGTTCACGGCAGCGAGGTAGGCCGACAGCTCCGCACCACGGAAGCGATAAATCGACTGTTTCGGATCGCCGACGACGACCACCGGGGTCGCCGGGCCGAATGCCGGGTCGAGAAATGCCATGCGGAAGATCTCCCACTGCACGACGTTTGTGTCCTGGAACTCATCGATCATCACCAGGCCGTACCGAGAACGGAGTTCTGTAATCAGGCGCGGTCCGATGGTGGGATCGTGGAGTACCTCGTGAGCATCCACGAGCATCGAATCAAAAGTGCGTCGCCCCCAGTGTGACCTCGTCGCTCGCACACGCTCCACTGCCTGATCGACAGCATGCGCCACTGCGGCCGTCACCGGGTTGTCGTCGGCCAACATCGCCACCTCGGGGTTGGCGAGTCGCCGGCTCACTGCGGCAATGAACCGCTTGAGATCGACGGTGGCGATGACGTCATCGTCCGAGAGCCCTGCCGCCAACACCAGGTCGCGCACAACGTCGGCGACGTCGTCGGCATCGGTAGTGATGTCGGCCTGCGGTGCGCCGGCAATGGCCAACAACCGCTGGCAGAATCCATGGATCGTCGACACGGTGGCCGCATCAACGTCGGTGAGAGCGGCAACAAGGCGCTCGTGGCGTGCCCGCCGGTCATCAGCGCTGCCCGTCAGCAGCAACTGATCGACCGGGTCACGATCGACTAGCGATGCGGCAGCAGGATCTGCCACCACGGCGGGGTCATCAAGGAGAGCGACCCCACGAGCGATGCGACGACGCAGCCTGCTCCGCAGTTCGGCCGTGGCCGCCTCGGTGAACGTGACGGTGCAGAGTTCACGTGCTGTGATACGTCCATCGGCGATGGCGTTCACCGTCAACGCCGCGAGGGAGAACGTCTTGCCGGTTCCCGCAGACGCCTCGATCACGGTGAGCCCAGGTGCGGGCACCATCGAGATATCGAACGATGTTGCCGTCATTGCGTGACCTCGGTCCCGGTTCGCGCAGTGACATCCACCGCATCGATCAGCGGCAGATACACCTGTGCGATCTCGTCATGAAGCGCCGGCAGTGCCAACAGTTCATCGAGATCGATATCGAAGAAGAGTTGATTCCATGGGCGCCCTCGTTCGCCGGGCCTCACCCTGTTGCCGTTCCATGCCGCAGCACACGCTTTGTGGTTGTTGGCTGCTGTTGCGGCGGCAACACCGGCGAAGAACGGCAACGGCGTGCACAGCGCACGCTGATGTCGATCGATGATGAGTGTGACCAGATCGGCTACATCGGCATCGGGGCGAAGCCGTATCTGTTCGCAGACCGCATCGCTTTTCTCGTGGCGATACAGCAGCGACACCCACGTGGTGGTCGGTTCCATGTGCGCAGCGAGCACCAGGTTGACCATGGCATGAAGTCGGTGTTCGTCGGTGATGGTTGACGCCCGGACATCGACCAGAGCGGCGACACCGTCGCCACGAACCACGCCATCGATTTCGCCCTCGATCACCACCGGTCCCACTTCGGGCACCTCGATCGTCGTGCGTACCGGCAGTGCCACCGCATCCATCGGCCGACGTGCCAGATCAGGAATTCCAAGATCTGCAGCATCGGTGACGAGCGCCATGGAAAACGCCTCAGCTGTCTGACGAGCAGCGGCGAGTGCATCCTTGGCGAAGCCAGCGGGAGGAATGTCGCCCGCCCGAGCCAGGTACGTATCCCAGGCAGTGGGTGACGCCCCGCTCAGCGCCCCATCGACGAGACGCTGGCGCAGGTTGAACTGATCGAGGGGGTCGACAGCGAGCGGAATGTCGACATTGAGCTGCTCTTCTTCACGGTCGGACATCGCAATACCGAGGCGATCGTTAACAAAGGTTCGCACCGGGCTCGACACCGAGCGCTGCAGATCACGTGGTGCCACCAACGCGACCGGTGGCGCCTCGAGTACCGGCACCGTGACAGCAATGTTGCTCTGATGACGGCGAGCGAGGGCGGCCTCGGCGGCGGCCGTGTCGTAGCTCCACGGAGCATGGCCCACGAGAGGGTGCGGCATGAACGCAGACTCGCTCCACCCCTGGCGAGGATGATCAATGATGTGGTCGTGACCCCCGGTCATCACCTCGACAAGGTCAGAGAGTTCCTCGACCACTGTTGCGGGCGGCAGCTCGGCGCGTGACCGCACATCGAACCCGGTGGAGCACACGATGAGATGGTCGCCAGCGGCCATGACCGCGTCGAGGACCTGCGCGCGGAATTCTGCTCGCGGGTCACGGTCGCCAAGGCATGGCGCGGCAGCCGCAAGGTCGTCGGAGCGGTGTGTGGACGCAGGTTCCACGCCGTGGTCCATACCCAGCAGGCACACCACCCGATGCGGAACGCCGCGCAGGGCGGTGAGCGACGACACGGTGATGCGTCCCGTATCGAAACGCGGTCGCCCCGCCGTAGATGACAGCACCCGCCTGACCAAGAGCGACATCTGCGCGGGATCCACCGGGGTGGTACACCGAGCGACCTCGATGGCGTCGGTGATGTCGTCAACAACCCGGTCAAGCGCACGCCATGAATAGGTGCGCTCATCATCAAGCGCGACGAGGTCGTCGATGACATGGCGCAGTCGACGGATCCACACATCGGCGGTGTCGGACTCGCTCAGTTCTCGGTATGCACGCTCGAGAGTGTCGGCGATACCTAGCGCCGCGCCCACCAATGCAAGGTCATCGGTTCCGGCTCGGGTGGACGGGGCGACCCCCGCCACGAGCTCGGGGCCAGCCACACCGGTCAACCCGCCCATCATCACTCGATCAAGGGCATCGGTGAGTGTGAACGCATTGACCCCACTCACACCGGCATCGGTGTGGGACATGGCATCTAGACCCCATCGAGCATTGGCATCGACGAGAAGCTCAACGAGTCGAACGACATCGTCGGCGCTGAGGCCAGCACGTTCACGAACGGCATCTGTCGATATGAGATCGATGAGGTCATCGATGCGGAATCGACCGTCGAGCATGGCCAGCACAGCGATCGCAACGGCAGCGACGGGGTTCTCTCGGCCGAGGGAACGATCGGCGATCTGTACCGGCAGCGCGGGAAGACCATGAGCGGGGTCACCCGCAAAGGTGCTCTCCACCAAACCAGCAACGGCTTCGACGTCAGGGGTCAAGATCACGATGTCGCGTGGCTCCAACGGAGCGCTCCCCGTTGATGCGGGCTCGTCGAGAAGGTGCAAAAGGTGATCACGAAGTACCTCCACCTGCCGGCCGATGCCGAAGGTGCGATGCCACACCAGCGAGGAATCTGTTGAACACTGTGATGGCGCGATGGCATCGTCGGCGATGTCGGTTTGGACGCGAGCCAACAGCGTGGTCGACATGCTCGGAGCCGTCTGCGGCCCAACAACAGTTCCGTTCGCCGCCGCTGCCATATCGAGCAGCAACAGGTGCCCATCATCAATGGGGCGACCCCACGCACCAGCGAGCCGATGCCCCGTGCCCGGACGAGGTACGACATCACGGGCGACCGGATGCCGCAGTGGTTCAGCGACCATGCCGAGAATGTGTTCCCACCGCGCCGGCGACGTTGTGGGTGCAAAGACTGCGATATCGCGATGACGTGAGGCGGCGGCCAGCACTTCAAGATGGGGATGCGGCAACGCGGTGATGCCAAAGATCGACACGCGCGGATGAGCGCCCGACCCTGGCGTGCCCTCGGCGAGGGCATCCACCTGGTCGCGGAGAAGTTCCGCGTCGGTCACTCCCCCAAGCCGTGTCCGCACGCGACGCCAGAGGTCGGGCTGCCAGGTATGCAACCCGTCGAGGTCGTCGATGAGACCATCGACATCGTGGCCCTGCCCCCAGTGCCGCGCCATATGCGGCCGATGCAAGGTGTACTGGTCAAACAGGTCGGCAATGGCTCGAGCCCGAATGACATCGGGGTGCCCATCCGCCGCCAATTCGGCAAGGACCGCCCATGTGAGTGTGGTTGTCGACCATCGACCGCGCTGCGGAACATCGGCGTGTTCAATGGTGGCAACATCGACGACATCGTCGAGTAACTCGGTGATGAGCGCACCGGGGTAGACGAACCGTACGTTGGCGCACACACCGATGCGACGGGCGATGACATGGCTAAGCCAGCTGCGAACACCATCGGTTGGGACAACAACAAGCTCCTCGGCAAACGGGTCGGCGGGCACATCGACAAGCCGATCGATCAGCCGATCGGCGAGGGGGTTCAGCCCCACGTCGACATGAAGTTCACATCCCACGATTCCCACAGTACGCATCGGGTGTGTCAACGCGGACCGCTCCGCTTGGTGTGACGCGTCGTCGTTCACGGGGTGCGGCCGATGCCGCCATCGAGAGTGAGCATGCCCGCAAGCCGTCGATCGAGAGAGTTAGCCCTCCACGTCAGCATCTGACCCGCGAGTGATGAAATAAGCGCTGGATCGTCAACGACCACCGACCCGCCCGGATCGGCGGCCAGGTCAAGGCACCACTGTGACCCGTCACCGAAGTGCACAAAGAGATGATCCTCGGTGCGAACGGCGGCAAGATTCGCTCGTTCAAGACGCCGATCCCAGGGCCACTGCGGGGCAACACCCATCAGGGTGTACACAGACCTCCAGTCGTACTCCCAGTGCGTTGCACGTCGCCAGTGCGCAGGGGTACTCCCGTCAAGAAATGGTGTGAGCGGGAAGCCGTCGCACTGCAACGGCACCGGCACACCGACCGCTTCGGCAATGGTGGGCAGCACGTCAATGTTCTCGGTGAAGGCATCAACTGTCGACCCATGCGCATCAGGTCGACCTGGATCTCGGACAATGCACCCAATGTGGTAGCTCGACGGGAAGTACCCGAGCTTCTCCTGCAGGCCCTGATCACCGAGTTGCTCACCATGGTCGGCGGTGAGCACGATCATCGTCGTTTCCCATTGACCGGTTGCAACCAAGTGATCCCAGACCCGTCCGAGTTGATGATCGACTTCGCTGACCATGCCGAAGTACTGCGCTCGCATATGCGCGAGTTCCGAGGGATCAGCCGGAGCGGTTGCCTCAGGAACTGCAAGTACGAGATCGTGATACGAGTGGCGCCGCTCTGGAATCGGGTGCGGTTCACCGGTGTCGGCGGGGTCGTACATGGTCGAGAAACGCCCGGCTGCGGCATACGGAGGATGCGGACGGAGATACGACAGGTGCGCAAACCACGGTTCGTACGGGCGAGTTCCTGTCGCATGCCAGTCGATGAACCGATTGGTGAGATATGCCGAAATGGAGTGGTCTGCAGGGCGCTCGGGTTCGGCCGCGAGCACGTCGATGACCACGTCGTGGTCGGGCCGATGGCCGGTGTGAGCGGGCACGTCGTGGCCACGTTCACGCAACCAGTCGAGCCACTCGGCACACCCTTGAAACAGCGCCGCTTCAACCTCGAAACCATCGAGCACACCTTCATAGGTATGCAACCGGGGGTCCTCGGGGCCATCCGCCAGGGCTGGGTCGAGCGACTGATCGGTGTAGCCGAACAGCGTTGGGACATAACCGGCGCGTCGCATCAGCCGAGCGATCTGATCGAATCGATCGTCGAGCGGCGCACCATTGGCGACCACGCGATGATTGGCCTGATACATGCCGGTGTACAAACTGGCGCGGCCTGGCCCACAGGGAGCGGCCTGGGAGTGATGCCGTGCGAATCGCACCCCCGCCGCGGCCAAACGATCGAGATTCGGGGTCCGCACCAACGGGTGCCCGGCGCACGACATCGCGTCGGCGCGGAACTGGTCGAGGGTGATCAACAACACGTTGGGCCGGAGGCCGGACATGTGCCCGATGGTAGACACTGCCCGAGCCCCCGGCCCGCGTGCTCGTCAGATATTCAGTTGAATGCGCTCGGTCAGCCATGTAGCCAGGTCGGCGGCCTTCATACCGCAACGCTGAGCCCGCAGGCATGGTGCTCTACACGTGCCGGTAGCATCGCTATGCGTCATCCCGCCCTCGTAGCTCAGGGGATAGAGCATCGGCCTCCGGAGCCGTGTGCGCAGGTTCGAATCCTGCCGAGGGCACCCTTGAAAACACGGCGTATGCAGGCCAAACGCTGATTTTCCGTGATTAGGGCATCTGCCACTGACTGCCGTTATCTGCCCCTGTCAGCCACTGATTCGGTAACCAGGCGGCAATCGGGAGGCGCTGCTGGCTAGCCGGAGGGTCTCCGGCTAGCCAAAGCCCGACCTGGTAGCGAGCGGCCTCAGATGACGCGACGTCGGCTCATCAGGAGCACCGCCAAGCCGAGAGCAATCAGCCATGCCGGGAACATCAGAGATGAATCCGATCCGGTGGCAGGCAGCATTGCGGCCGTCACCGTAATCGTCTGACGGAATCCCGACCCATCACCGTCAATGACGGCGAGCGTGTGTTCGCCAACTGACAGATCTAGCGGGATCGCACCACTCAGAGTGACCGAGCCAGCTGCACTTGCAACCGCTGTACCAAGCACCTGCGGGTCTGATGCCACAACCAGCCGCACCATGTCACCAGCGGTAAAGCCTCCTACGGTCACATTGATTTCGCCACCGGCGGTCATCGACGGCACGTCAAGAAGAACACCTTCTGGAAGTGCCATCACCTCAGCCAGCGACGGCACAGCAGTTGTGCCTGTAGGTGCGGTAGTTGTTGGTGTCGTTACCGGCGTCGTGGCTTCGGTGTCCGAGTCTGCGTCACCGCCGGAATCCCCACCATCACCACCGGAATCCCCACCATCACCAGCATCGGCATCACCACCGGAATCCCCACCATCACCAGCATCGGCATCACCACCGGAATCCCCACCATCACCAGCATCGGCATCACCACCGGAATCCCCACCATCACCAGCATCGGCATCACCAGCGCTCACTGTGACCTCGGCTGGGTTGCTCGCCCATGATGTGCCGAAGCGGTTCGTCGCGGTTGCGGTCACTTCATAGTCGCCATTGGCGA
>Ga0181604_10000154_pt1 | contig 60970 bp, 16 predicted proteins | sample 041ome_12_FD_148663 | JGI IMG/M metagenome (GOLD analysis project Ga0181604, IMG submission 148663) | Coastal salt marsh microbial communities from the Groves Creek Marsh, Skidaway Island, Georgia - 041410US metaG (spades assembly) | ecosystem: Environmental > Aquatic > Marine > Intertidal zone...
TCGGCTTGGGCTTGGGCGTTGGCTTTTTAACCACCGGTTTAGGTTTGGGAGGTGTTGGTTTTGGGGCAGGTTTTTGCACAACCGGCTTTGGCGTTGGTTTGGGCGGAGTGGGGTGTGCCAGTGGCACAGGAGGAGGAGATGAGGATGCCAGTTCAAACACATGAACCACTTCCGGTTCCTTTTCACAACTGGGGATAAAAGAGTAAATCATCAGGAATAGAGCGAGTAATCCATGCCCTATTAATGCATATTTGAAAGCTTTACTTTGCGTTTCTCCAAATCCAAACATTCTTGATTAGTGGCCGTGGTTGAAAAGGTTATACTGCAGTCAGAGAGTTGACGAGGAGCTCTCCGGATTTTTAAGCACACTCTTTAAAAACTTGTTAATGGCCAAACGATATTTTTGACCACCAATCTCGGGGAGATCGTTATGATTGGCGTCGGTAATTTCGAGAAAAGCTTTGGGTTCCGGTAGGTGTTCAAAAAGTTTTTTCCCGTGACGAAAGGGAACGATCTCGTCCTCACATCCGTGGATCACCAGAGATTCAGTTTTGATATGGGGAGCCCGGTTAATGCTTGGGAACCGATCCCAGGGAACGATGGGGATTTCGGTGGCCGTACGAAATGCGGTAATGAAGGGAGTTTCCAAAAGCAAACCTGCGACTTTTTCCCGGGCGGCCAGATAGCAGCTCGGACCAGTTCCAAGGGAGCGTCCCCATAGAACAATCTGGTTTTTATAAATTTCATCATCCTGAATTAGTTTTGTGAAGACGGCATCAATCGCTTCATAGCATCCTTGCTCACTGGGTTTGCCCGAGCTGTGACCATAGCCTGGATAGTCATAACTTACACAGGTGTATCCCTCCTCAACCAGCGGAGAGATGGCATTTTCAATCATTCCAAGATCTTCCCCATTCCCGTGACTGTAGAGGATGGTTCCCTTACTTTCTGCAGAGGGTTTCCAGGTTTTGTAAGCAATCTGAAGACCGCTGGGAGTAGTTAAGAAACCGATATTTTCGTCCTTTTCGTAAGTCGGGTTGGATGGAGCCGGGAAAAGTAATTTATCCGCAAAAAGTAGACCCCACACACATAAAACCACATAGAAGAAGCCAAAAATGACCCCCATTCGTATCCAAGGGAATGCAACCACCGCTTCAACGATTGAAGATAGACTTATTGATCCCATAATCACCAACTCCATTCTTAACTAGATTTATAAAGTAAGCTGTGTTAATGATTTGGGCGATGAAAATTTGTTGCATTGGAGCAGGATATGTTGGCGGGCCGACTATGGCGATGATTGCCCACAAGTGTGCAGACACGGAGGTAACCGTTGTCGACCTTAATGCGGAGCGTATTGCCGCATGGAATTCCGGCCATCTTCCGGTTTATGAACCGGGTTTGGAGGAGATTGTTTCCCAGAACCGGGATAAGAATTTATTTTTCAGTACCGAAGTGGATGACAAGATCCGCGAGGCAGATATCATTTTTATCAGCGTTAACACCCCGACCAAGGACTATGGATCTGGTTGCGGTCAGGCTGCTGACTTGCGCTTTGTGGAGTCCTGTGCCCGTGGAATTGCCCGGGCGGGGGGTGGCGATAAAATCGTTGTGGAAAAATCCACCGTTCCTGTGCGCACCGCCCAGATGGTGAAGGAGATTCTTGATTCCGCAAATAATGGGCATAGCTATCAGGTAATTTCCAATCCCGAATTTTTGGCCGAAGGCACAGCGATGACCGACTTGGAAAATCCAGACCGTGTATTAATCGGTGGAGAAACATCTGATGCCGGACAGGTAGCCGTGGAAAAAGTGGTCAGTATTTATGCGCAGTGGGTGCCCCGTGAAAGGATTATTACCACCAATCTGTGGTCTTCCGAACTTTCCAAGCTTACCGCCAATGCTTTCCTCGCTCAGCGGATTTCCAGCATCAATGCAATTTCAGCATTGTGCGAAGCCAGTGAAGCAAATGTGGATGAGGTGGCCAAAGCCATTGGAACGGATAGCCGTATCGGGCCAAAGTTTTTGAAGAGTTCGATCGGGTTTGGCGGTTCCTGCTTCCAAAAAGATGTGCTCAATCTTTGTTACCTTTGTCGGCACTTTGACCTTCCTGAGGTTGCCGAGTACTGGGAGCAGGTAATCCGAATGAACGAGTACCAGAAGGAACGATTTGTGACCCGTCTGTTGGACTCCATGTTCAACACCGTCTCAGGTAAACGGATTGCCATCCTCGGCTATGCCTTCAAAAAAGATACCAATGATGCACGTGAATCACCCGCCATTGGAATCTGTGGGCGGTTGCTCGAAGAAAAAGCAAACCTTGCCATTTATGACCCCCGAGTGACCAAAGCGAGCATTCTTTCGACCTTGGGACTGACAGATGAACAGGCAGAAGGTCGCATAGAATTTTGTACTTCCTCCGAGCAGGCATGTGATCAATCCCATGCCATTGCACTACTGACAGAGTGGGACGAATTCAGGAATTTGGATTATTCCTCGATCTATGCAAAGATGCACCAGCCTGCGATTCTTTTTGATGGCAGAAACCTGCTCGATCTGGAAGAGCTTCGAAAGATTGGTTATCGGGCACACGGCATTGGCCGGACCTAACCTGAGTGATTAATTAAACGAGCGATTCCCGGTTTGGCCGGCCGCTCCGCTTGCTTGCCTGATCCAAGACACCGTTAAGGAACTTGCGCGAGTTATCTGAGGAGAAGTCCTTACTGATTTCCAAAGCCTCATCAATTACCACCACTGGTGGGACATCGATGCGGTAGAAGATTTCGTAGATTCCCAGGCGTAAAATAGCCAGATCGGTCTTGGCGATACGGGAGAATTCCCAGTTTGCTACCAACTCGTTAATCAATGCATCAATTTCCTCGAGCTTTTCGAGAATGCCATCCACCAGTTCAATCGCATAACTAAAATAGCCTTCTTTTTTCTCCAGTCTTTCCAAGAAATCATTGAGCTCCGTGGCAACATCATCAGGCGGGTTCATTTCCCACTGATAAAGAAAGCGAAAAGCGGCGGTGCGGTTTTGGCGCCGCGGACTCCACTCTGGATTAACGATTAGATCTAGATCCATTTTTGTCGGAGGCTTGCCATTTCCAATGCAGCGTGAGCAAATTCTCGACCACGATCCAAACTGCCAGTGATCCGTTCCTCTGCAGTGTGGAGATCATCCGTAACAACGATTCCATTAATAATAGGAAGGCGGTGCTGTACCACAAGATTCTGGATGGCATGACCGGCAGATTCGGCCACGAGGTGGTGATGTGATGTTGAGCCCTTGATGACCACACCCAATCCGATCAGTGTTGAAAAGCGTCCACTTTCTGCAAGGAGAGATAGTCCCGCGGGCACTTCATGGGAACCGGGAACACGCTCCACCACAACATCGGCTGGTTTGCCTTGTTCTTTAAGAACCTCCAGCACACGCTTGAGGAGATGCTGAGTTAGGGACTCATTAAAGCGTGCACATACAATTCCGAAACTAAAAGGAGACGGGTCAATCACAGGTACGGTTGGAGAATCTGTGCTCATATGAAAAATGATTTAAGAAAGAAGAGTACGCTCCACAATTTCCAATCCGTATCCTTCCAAGCCAACCACCCGTCGGCGGTCTCGGGTAAGGAGTCGGAGTTTTTTGATTCCTAATGCGGCCAGGACCTGTGCACCAATCCCGTAGTCACGGAAATCCATTTTTCCGGGATTTAGTTCGGAGCCCACGATTTCCTCTGCATCTTTTCTGCGGGGTTCCAAGTAGATAAGGGCACCGGATTTATTTTTGGCGATGGCCTGGAGAGCTTCATCGATGCCGCTGCCTGAGCGACCCTTGGTAGTGAGACCGAGAGCATCGGTCAGTACATTGGCCGACTGTACGCGAACCAGGGTGGTGGAACGCTTTGAAATCTTGCCAAGGGTGAGTGCATAGTGAATGCGCCGGTCAAGCACGCTGGAAAACACATGCAATTGAAAGGTTCCATGCTTGGTGGGGAACTCAGACTCGCTGATTTTTTTGATTAGTCGCTCCCTTTGGTGGCGATACTCGATCAGGGAAGCAATCGAGATCAGTTTCATGCTCCATTTCTTCTTCAGTTTGCGAAGGTCTGGCAGGCGGGCCATGGTGCCATCCTCCTTGAGGATTTCACAGATCACTCCGCTTGGATGTAAACCGGCAAGGGAAGCGAGGTCCACCGCTGCCTCGGTATGACCAGCCCGCTCCAGTACTCCACCACTGCGGGCACGAAGAGGAAAAACATGTCCGGGTTGTACCAGTTCCTCCGGATTTCCGGTAGGATTGGCCAGAATCTGGATAGTTGAGGAGCGGTCAAAAGCACTGATCCCGGTGGTGATCCCCTCGGCGGCATCGACGGATACAGTAAAATCGGTGCGCTGGGCCTCGCGGTTATGGGGCACCATACTGGAGATACCCAGTTTTTTCAGCTGGTTACTGAGAAGAGGAACGCAGATCAGTCCCCGGGCATGAGCAATCATGTGGTTGATCGCTTCGGGTGTGACCTTGGATGCGGCCATGACCACATCACCCTCATTTTCACGGTCTTCATCATCGGTGACAATCACCATTCGACCCTTTGCAATCTCGGAGATTGCATCTTCCACTGGGTCGAAGCCGGAGTTTTTAGGAGTAGGCATGGTGAAAAGAACTTATTGAAAAGATCACACTAGTTGTATTCTAAGATTCCTCAATCTTAATTGATGCAGAACTAGCAGGAATTTAAGCAGATTCTGGGTTTTCGAGAAGAGCTAGAAATTCATTTTCATTAAGCACGGGAACCCCGAGCTTTTCGGCTTTATCCAGTTTGGAACCAGCTCCCGGACCGGCCACAAGATAGTCCGTACGCTTGCTTACACTGGAGGATGATTTACCCCCCAGCTTGTCTATTCTCGATCCTGCTTCTCCCCGGGTCATTTGGGTGAGGGTGCCAGTGAGCACAAAGGTTTTACCTGCCCATGGAGTACCGAAGGATTCATCGATATCAAGTTCAGGAGATACTCCGAGGTCGGCAAAATCTAGAAGGAGTGCCTGATTTTCTGGGTCGTCAAAAAATTGACGGATACTTACGGCCATGATCTCACCTATCCCGTCGATTGCAACTAATTGCTCCTTGGAAGCTTCCCCTAATTTAGGGAGGGAACGGAAGGTTCGGGCGAGGTCCTTGGCTGCGGCCGCTCCCACATGCTTGATTCCGAGGGCACAGAGTAAGCGCCAGAGTTCCTGGTCCTTACTGTTGGCGATCGACTGAATGAGGTTCTCCGCCGACTTTTCCGCAAACCCTTCCAGGGTGAGTGCTTGTTCTTTGGTGAGTCGGTAAAGATCGGATGAGTTGGTACACAGATTGTGCACCACCAGTTGTTCGACCACGGCTTCTCCCAGGTGATCAATGTCCATGCATCCGCGGGAGGCAAAATATCGCAACCTGCCTTTTACCTGCTCGGGGCATGCTGAACTGGGGCATTTCCATGCGGCTTCCCCTTCCTCTCGAATAAGCTTTGTTGCACAGGAGGGACAGGAGTCTGGGAATACGAAAGGTGTGCTATTGCCAGAGCGTTTGGCTAGCACCACTTCCACCACCTGTGGAATGATCTCTCCGGCTTTTTCCACAATGACCCGGTCTCCAATACGGATATCCTTACGAGCAATTTCATCGGCATTGTGCAGGCTGGCACGGGATACCTGAGTTCCGGCAAGTTGCACAGGCTTAAGCCAAGCAACCGGAGTGACTGTGCCGGTGCGGCCAACTTGCAGACGGATATCTTCAAGGGTGGTTTCCTGCCGTTCGGTCTCAAACTTATAAGCAATCGCCCAGCGCGGAGACTTGGCGGTGGAGCCGGCTTCAGTATGCTGGGCAAAGGAATCGAGCTTGATGACCGCACCGTCAGTAGGATAGCCATAGCCATGGCGTAACTCGTCCAGTTCCATGATCGATTTCCAGGCATCCTGGGCATGAGGAACCTGCCGGAAGTATTCCACCGCAGGTACTTGCCAGTCGATCAGAGCCTGGTGAAACTCTGAAAGAGTGTTGAAATGATTTTCGGGTTGGCAGAAACCCAGTCCATAGAGCACGATCTCGAGCTTTCTTTGTCTCGCTTCTTTGGGGTCTAATAATTTAACCGTGCCGGCAGCGAGGTTGCGGGGATTAGCATAAAGAGGGAGGTTCTTTTTCTCCCGTTCTTGATTGATTCGCTCAAATTCCTCATGCCTCATAAAAATCTCGCCACGGATCTCGATTAATTCAGGCAGAGAGGGACCAGGCAGGACTTGGGGCAGGCCGTTTATATGTAGAATATTCTGGGTGACGATGTCTCCCTCGATTCCGTTTCCACGGGTGGTGGCGGTGGTTAATTTTCCGTCTTCATAGGTGAGAGAGATAGCAACGCCGTCAATTTTGGGCTCCACCACATAGGTTAGTTCTCCAGTGCCAAAAATTCTTTGCAGTCGCTGATTAAACTCGAAGAACTCTTGCTCATCGTAGGTGTTATCCAGACTGAGCATGGGCCGAAGATGGCGGTGGGAAGTGAATGCATCCAGACGATCGTCCCCCACATCTGGTTTAGCATTCTTGAGGTCATCCTGAAAAGTGTCTGCAAAAAGACCCAGTGGATCGAGTTCCGCCTGGAGATTATCCAGTTCCCTCTTCTTTTGGTCATATGCCTGATCGGAGATTTCTGGCTGGGTCTGGCGGTAATACAGTTCGTCATGCCGTTTAATTTCGGCCCGTAATTCATCGAGCCTTTGGTTTTTTTCTTTATCGGGTTTCGACATGCTTACGCCTTAATCAGGCTCGAGCACGCCCTTTCCACCCGGTCAAGTGCCTGTTCCAACAAATTTTGCGGACAGCCAAGATTGAGCCGGAGAAACCCAGGGGCTCCAAAGTCTGAACCATCAGAAAGTCCTACCCCATTTTCTTCAAAGAAGCGGTGTGGATGCTCCACCTTTAATTGACGGGCATCCATCCAAAGCAGATAGGTGGCACTCGGAGAATATGGGATAAGCCCAGGCATGGTTTGCATCCTGGACATTGCGTAGTCCCGGTTGGTTCGTAAGTACTCCAGTAGGGATTGGCGCCATTCTTCGCCATCCTTGTAGGCGGATTCAGCTAGATGAAAACCCATGGCTGCTGGGTCAGGCACAATGCCGGCCATCGCTTTTTTGAAGCGGATACGAAGATCTGAATTGGAAATGATCGCGAAGGAACATCCAAAGCCCGGCAGGTTGTAGGTTTTGCTTGGTGCCATCAGGGTGATGGTATGTTCCGCAGTTTCGGGATCGAGGTTACCCAGTGGAATATGGCGAAGGTCAGGATCGAGCAAAAGATCGCAATGAATTTCATCGGAGCAGATGACTAGTTCCCGCTCTCTGGCCCACTTGGAAAAACGCTCCAGTTCCTCTCTGGTGAAGGCAGTGCCCACCGGGTTATGAGGATGGCAGAGCATGAAAATATCCCCCGGTTGGGTGGGGGTGTTTTCCATCTGTTGAAAATCCATCGAAAAACGGCTACCTTCCAGTTTGAGTGGAAGGTGGGTACAGGAAAGATCAAAATTACCTGGAGCTGAAAGAAACGGGGGGTAAACCGGAACATGAGTAAGAGCCTGCCTCGCCTTTCCCTGTTGCATCCGGCAGCAAACATTGAGAGCGCAGACCATGCCGGGTAGCCAGACCAGCCAGTTGGGATCAATTTTCCAGCCATAGATCGATTGGCAGTGACGAACCACCGAATCGATCAGGCCTGGATGTGCCTTTGCGTATCCATAATTTCCGAATGCTGCTTCTTTTTTGGCAGTTTCAAGGACAGCCGGAGGTGCCCGGAAATCCATGTCCGCCACCCATAAAGGAATGATATCTTTACCTTCGTATTTTCCCCACTTTAAACCAGGTTTGCCCTTCCGGTCAGGACAATCATCAAACCATGAGTTCTTGCTCACTTTTCCCCTCCACCCAATATTTTGTTTAAGATTTTACTGCCAAGAGTACAGGTACTTGAGCGTAAGATAGCTGACTTCATGCTCCAGGGAGTATTGATAATCCACGGAGACTCCATTCTGGTAATCAATCCACCAACTTAATCCTGTATCCAGAGTAAAATCATTTTCAGCAAACTCCGACCATAAGCCCCAGTACTGACCACCCACATGGGCGGAGATGGTGGGCTGAATAGTAATTTTCGCACCGGTGAAAATATTCCAGGTAAATCCATCCTCCCGGAGACGTAAGGGGAGTTCTTCGTCGAGGTAGGAAATACCAACACCAAAATAAGGATGAAGCATACTACCTGCTCCGAAGAGATTCTCATTATGAACTAGAATATCTGCCCCGATGTTCCAGCTGGTTCCAGTTTCGCCAACTCCTTTTCCATGCCCATAATCCAGGTACACATTGACATCGGATGTGCTGTCATTGGGGGCAGTGGCATTGAGCCGGAGCAGCCAAGCCTGTTGGTCAGCATATTTGCCGGTATCGTAGTAACTCCCTCCCATGCCCAGATAATATTCCCCGAGGGTATTTCTGGCAGACAGATGAATCGAGAGTAAACCAAGAGAAAGTAAAAGTACAAACAGGGATTTCATAGATGTTATCAAATCAATCGGTTTCTTCCCGTCAATCGACATCTAAGTGTAACTAGCATTAGAGACCGGACTGTTGTGCCCGCTGATGAGAAAATAAACGGAAGAATAGCAAGGTGGACAGTGTAACCAGGGCTACGGAAAACCACGCTACTCCCTGGTAGCCAAGAATTCCCAGGAGCCAGTACCCAAGGAAGGGAGCAAGTGCACCCCTTAGTCCCGTAAGGGCAACATGAGCTCCCATATATCTTGCCTCCATACCCTCTGGTGCGAGCTTGGTCACCCATAAACTCCAAGCAATCTTTGACCCGCCCACACCCACTCCGGCCAGTGCTGCCCCAATAGAAACACAGATGATGCTTTCAGCATTAAAATATACGAGGGTGGCTGAAATCAGGAGCAGGTTTAAGGAAATGCGGTAGGAAAGAAAACGTACGCGGTCGAACAATTCTCCCCAGAGGCGGGAGCTTAGGATGCGGGCAATGGAAAAAACCACCACTGTGACCAGGGCAATTTGTTCATTGGTTAAATGGAGACCACTTTCACCGCCTAGGTATTCGATCCGTAAGGGAAGGGTCATGATGATGCCAAGCCCCATGATCATCCAGGCAAGAAGCATACTGGCAAAAACGCGGTCTTCTTTGAGGAGATCCAAGCTGTCAATCAAGCCTTGGGTATGTTTACCTTTTTTAATGGGCTGGGATGGAATTAGAAAGAGAGCAAGAGCAGAGGCCAGGGATACAATGCCCATGATTCTGAAAATTAGCCCAGGGTCAGCGGATTGGCCATCTAGGTAACTGCCGCCGACGTAGGAAAGAATCATTCCAATTAGGGCAGAGACAATAAAATTCCAGGACAGTCGCTTGCCTCTCTCTTTGGAGCCATAGTTTCTGGAGTACACCTGAATCATGAACCCAGGAAGCTGGGAAAAACAGACCTGAGCCAGGAACAAAGCGGCGGCCAGTAGCCATACATGACTGAGGTATCCCGATGCGAATAAGAGCAGGGAGCATATCAGCATCAGGGAAGCACAGAAGCGGCTGGCTGAGAGCTCGGTCCATACAGCTAGTCTTTGCATATGAGGAACGAGGAGCAGACCAGCGGAAACCCCGGAGGCAAGCACGGCTTTGATCATATCTGGAGCCCCAAGAAAGCGAATGGCAATAAGAATGGCAAAAGTACCAAATCCGACTTCAAGGATCCCTCCGAGGGAACTATTGATTAGATCGAGGCGGAAAGTCTGGGTGGAAACTTTCTTTTTTTCGTTGGATAAAGGCACAGTTTTGGAAATCAAAAGGGCAGAACATGACTGAAAAAGATTCCAAGATCGAATGAATAAACCTTGTTAGAATGAAAAAGGTAAGTTTTGTTAATTTCTGCTTTTTAGAACCCACTCACTTATGAATTCTTTCCTCTTAAGATCTGACAAACTTCTTTTTTTATTCCTGTTCACTATTGGGGTTTTTAACCTGGTGGATGCCAAACCCGCCTATGAGTGGACCGCAGATCACATGCAGGTTGGAGTGCGTTGGCAGCCATCTGCATCCCGTCCGCTGAATAATGCCTATGAGTTGACCCGTCCAATTTTGGCGAAACATAGCAGCTATGTGATGTTCTGGGTGGCCTGGCCCCAGATCGAGCCAAACGAGAGAAATTGTGACTACCAAAAACATCCCTCCGGTGGGTTAAAGATGTTCGATGAAGTGGTCAGTTCGGCCAACCGCGATGGATTATTCGTGGAGTTTGTTTTTTATGGTTTCCCGGGCTGGGCAGCTGAGGTGGCACCCAACGGGGATAAACGACCCAAGCCCGATCATTTCAGTGGTTTTATGCAACGTCTGGCCACCCATTTCAAAGGGCGGGTTCATTCCTGGCAGCTTGGGCATGAGACCAATTTAAAAAGCATTCTTCCTGGTGCGGATGTTGAATTCCTACACAATGAGATTTTTATCAAAGGAGCCAAGGCAGTGCGTGGCGTTTACAACCAAGATCCAGCTCTTCCTGTGCTTATCTCGACCTCAGGAACTTCGCCCTGTGAAGGATGTCCGGTAATTGGTGGACTGGATGGCCGGGGTGGCCGGGCAGTTAATGATTACCTCGAACAAAAAGTGAAGAACCATACCCTGATGGAATTGGTGGACTGTTTGAATATCAATGTTTCCGACCATCATGATGGCTATGGAATGATGGATGGGAGTTTTGTGACATCGACCTGGGGGAATTATGACCTGTTCCGCAAGAAACTGGATCGGGAGGGATATTGGTGGAAACCGATTGTTTCCGCGGAGGCATGGGTGAACTGGGATGATGGTAACCTGGGTACCATGATACTCAGTGCCGATGTAAATGGGGATGGGGTACGGAATGAAATCGATGGGTTTTACAAGACACTTACCCTGATGGGGAAGTGTATGGAACGGGGAATGAATGTCATGAATTTCCTTTGGACTGATAATGAGAGCCCCTGGTCGATGGGGTTGACCAAGAGAAGAGACTACAATGGTCGGGTGGGAGAATTGAGGCCCGATCTGGTCATTCCTGCAAGCGATGGTGGAGCAGCGGTAATAACCCGCAAGGTTTCGCTACGTGGCAGCGACAATAATTTCAAGGTCGCCGATGGGCAGGGAGAAATTTTCACGATCGAGGATTATCAGGTTCCATCCGATCCCAATCACTTGATGTACTATGTCTGGGAATGGTTTGCTCAGGCAGGTGGGGGACGGGATGAAGTGATCCGCCATGCCCTGGCCGGGGAGGTTGGAAACGATCTGATTGTTTCCGGGCAGGGATATACCGGCAGTGAGCGCTACCGGGTATCCACCTGGAACCGTACTCAAAAGAGGTTTACCAACCTGATTTATTCGAGTGGTGGTTCGGGTACGACTCCTGCAGAAGTTCGTATCCCTTCGACTGTACAAGAAGGAAAGCGCTTCAATCATGCTAAATCACGCAAATCTTTTCAGGGAGAAGGTTTTAGGAATGGATCTTATTACAAGGTGGATATTACCACTAAGAATATTAATCCGGCCACGGGGGAAGAGGAGGATGTTGAACTGATGGAACTTGGGCCCTATCAGGTAAGGGATGGCATTTTGTCGGTTAAAATTCCCAGAATGAATAAATTTACAAGGGTGGATTTTATTCCTTCTAAAATGGGAAAGGGTAAGAGATAAAAGATATGAAATATTTCCTCAGCTTCTTGTTGTATACAATTCTCGGGATTAGTTTGCCTGGGCAATCTGAACGCCCGGGAAAGCCCAATGTTTTGCTGATGCTGGTGGACGACCTTGGCTGGCAGGATGTGATCTGCTACGATGTGGATGAACCGGCTCCCTACGAGACCCCAAATCTCGATAAGTTGGCTAAACGAGGAGTGCTTTTTACCAATGGATATTCTCCATCGCCGGTCTGTAGTCCGAGCAGATGTGCGATCATGAGCGGAAAACACCCTGCCCGCACCATGAGTACTACGGTGGCATCGGGTAAACCACCCATGCCCCATCATCCACAGAATTCTTTCATCTCGCCCTGGTGCCGGGGAGGAATGGATACAAAAAATGTGACCATTGCTGAGGCTCTCCAATCAAACGGGTATAAAACTGGTCATGTGGGCAAATGGCATATCGCGGTGAACCATTATGCTTTTCCTCAGCCCGTGGATGAAGGTTTTGATTTTTCCTCTCACTATCCAGATAATCCACAGGCAAGAGGGGTACAGAGTGGTATGCCTAACCGCCTAGAAGCATTTGCCACAACAAAAGAAAAAGATCCCTACCGCCTCGATGAAAACGGATATCCCCGGGATCATGTGACCGAGGAAGCCCTGCGCTTCCTCGCAGATAATAAGCAGAATCCCGTGTTTCTTTATTATGCGAGCTGGTTGGTACACACTCCAATCCAAACAAGGAGTAGGCAGCTCCTGGAAAAGTATTGTGAGAAACTCGGAGTTGACTACCCAAAGGACCCCAAAGGATGGACACTGGAGGGCCAACGCAATCCCTACTATTGTGCGATGGTGGAAACTCTTGATTATTATGTTGGGAAATTAATCGGATATTTGGAGAGAACCGAAGATCCCAGATGGCCGGGACATAAATTAATTGAAAATACTTATGTGATCTTCAGCTCCGATAATGGAGGAATGGAGGGCTATTCCAATATCGTGTTTACGGACAATTATCCCTTGGATAAAGGAAAGATTCATGTACGCGAGGGTGGCATCCGTGTGCCTTTCCTTATCTCCGGCCCCAAAATCGCCAGTGGGCTGAAAAGTGAGGTGGTGGTAAATGGGCTCGATTTTTATCCCACCATTCTTGGCTGGACTGGCACACCCAACACTGCCAAGCAAATCCTAGACGGAAGTGATTTGGGTTCTTTACTTGAGGATGATCCAAGTGATGCCACCAAGGTTGTGGATGGGAGAACTAATAAGCCAAGAGAGTCCATGTTCTGGCATTTTCCCAATGGATATTGTCAGCAATCTGCCCATCTCAAAAATGGATATAAATTAATTTACAACCATCCCTATGAGAGGCAGCGGGTCGAGCTTTATCAATTGTATGATGCGTCGGGTAAGCGCGTGGATTGGGAAGAGGTTAAGGATCTGAGCAAACAGCAGCCAGAGATCGCTGAATCGATGAAAAAAGAGCTCTTGGCTTTCTTAAACGACATGAATGCAGGAATGACGAATTACAATCCAAGCTGTACGAAGATCAAAATGCCTGGTGCAGGGAAATTCGTATCCGTCATTGATCAGCAACGGACCAACCGAAGGGTGCGTCTGAGATATCAGGAAAATGGGGCAAAGTTGGTCACTGCCCGGGTGATTTACTCGTTTAATGGAGACGATCGGGATAGCGAGTGGTTTCCTCTGGAGGCTAAAATTATTCCTGGTAGTGGAAAGAATCCGGCAAAGGTGGAGGCAACCTTACCGCCCAAGGCGACCCATTATGTTTACAACCTAGTTGATGAAAACAATTTCATGGTTTGCCACCCCAAACTAAATAAGCAGGACTTAGGGGGTAGTGCCCTCAGAGTGATCAAGTAAGATCTGATCAATCTCCCGACTTTGCGGAGAGAAGTGTCTGATCAGGACCGGAACCTGGACTCAAAGGATTTTTCCGATGCCTCGCTACCGATCAGGATAATTTCCCCATTTTCGCAGAACTTGTCGTTGGGGGAAGGAGTGATGATCGTACCAGCATCTCCTTTGATGGCCACGATACTACACCCGGTTTTTTCGCGGATTTTGGAGTCCTTGACCGATACACCGGCAAGGGATTTTGGGGTCTTTTCACTGAACACATCCAAACCTTCGGTAATCATGAGTATTTCCGCCCGGTTGAGCAGGTTGAAAATGGTGTTCGCTCCCATCCAGTCCTGGGACATGACAAAATCTGCGCCTGCCCGGTGAAGAGGCTCGACATTGCGATGGAGAAAGGCCCGGCTGACGATCTGGATATCCGGTCGCAGTTTACGGCAGTAAATGGTGAGGTACATATTGCTCTCATCATTATGACTGGTGATGACCACAGCAGGTGCCTTATTGATGCCTGCCCGTTCCAAAACTGATTTTTCGGAGGCATCCCCAAGGATGGAATTGTCGACCATGCCAGCTTTCTTTTGATCCGTCTCGATCACACGGTAAGGAACATTCATTTCGTGCAGGGTCTTGGCAGTTTCCCGACCCACGCGGCCAGCTCCTATTATGATGACCGGGGCAGTGTTGGAACTAAAGTTGCGAAAATCATGATCGTATTTATCAAAACTGCTCTGGGTACCAGCAAGTAGGAGCACGGTGTGGTTGTTGAGCATGGTGCCGGGCTCGGGTGTCTCAAAATTCCCTCTTTCCCAAACCCCGACCACATTGACTCCATATTCCTCGCGCAATGTGGTTTCCTGTAACTGCTTCCCTACCAGAGGAGTGCCATGAACGGTGGCCTCCGCGATCAATACCTCGCCAAACGATCCGATCACATGAGTGTTGTTATCGGTACAGGAAATTCGGCGGGCAAGGAAGCTACCCATCTGCTTGGCGATACGGATGACATGATTGGCTCCGGCCAATTCGATAATGTCCTCCGAACTTGGGTTGTTGCAGGTTCCCACAATCGGTAGCTTGGGGTCCACATCCCGGGCCCGGAAAGCAACATTGACATTACGAATGTCATCGTCAGTGGCCACCACCATGGCGGCATTTTTAATTCCGGCCGACTGAAATGTCTCGGGGTCCTCAATGGAGCCAAACATCACCGGAATTCCCATGTCATGATATTTCTGGGCTTCCTTTAGTTTATCGATAACCAGAACAAAGGGGTAACCAAACTGGGTCAACTTTTCCATCAGAGCATGACTGATGGAATCATAATGAGTGAGGATGACATGTTTTTGCTCGCCAGGATCATATTTTTTGGGAACCCGGGCACCGGATTGATACTCCACAAAAGGTTTGTAGAGAAACTCCATGAAAGCAAAGGGAAGCACAATAAAGAGGTAAAATACCCCGGTAAACATCACCGCCATCGAAAATAATCTTCCCGTGCTTCCAGAGAAAGTAATATCCCCATAACCTAAAGTGGACATGGTGGTGAGTACCCAGTAGAAGGCTTCTACCCAGCCAATGTGAGAACCTCCACGCTCTTCGCCCATAAAGGAACGGTATAAATTCATGTAAACAATCACGAATACCGCCAGGACCAAAAAGAAGCGGAAAAGACGGGTCGCATTTTTGCGCCGGTTTCTTTCCCTGAAAATAGAGGGCATGAAATGGATCGAATCTTTCATGGCTATTTCTACTTCCTTAGATGGAATATGGAGAGGGTGCGAGAATGTTTTGCGCCCAAAATCATGGATCACCGAATAAATCGCTTTCGGGTTGAAGAGATCGTCCGAATCGAAGAATGCTTGGGGGGTGATTAAACTTCTCTTCTTATCTTTCTCTATTGCGGTCCTCTTGTCTGCACAGGCAAGAGACAGATGGGTGAAGATAAGGCAGGCTAACCCTTTGTCCGAGGAGGCAAAAGCATCTGACTGGCCCCGTTTTAATGGATTGGGGGATGATGCGAAATCATTTGAGTCACACCTCGCACCTCAATGGCCAGAAACTGGCCCCAACTTATTGTGGTACTTAGAAAAAGGGCAGGGGTATGCATCCCCCGCGATTGTGGATGGAGTACTGGTCCTTTTTCACCGCATGGATGGGAAAGAAGTGGTGGAGGGGAGAAATTCGGAAACCGGGGAACCTATTTGGGAATACTCCTATCCCGTTGAATATCGCGACCGTTATGGTTACTCTGCGGGGCCGCGAGCCAGTCCCGTAATCAGTAAGGGGAGGGTCTATTTGCATGGGGTGACGGCATGGCTGGCCTGTCTCGATCTTTCCACCGGCAAATTGATTTGGAAGCGTGATCTAAGAAAAGACTATCAAGTTCCTCAGTATTTTTTTGGCAAGGGCTCCAATCCAATTGTGGCAGACGGTCTGCTTATTCTGAATCTTGGTGGACGAAACGGGGAATGTATGGCGGCTTTTGATTGTGAAACCGGTGAGACCCAATGGGTCCTGCAGGATGAATGGGGGGCAAGTTATTCTTCCCCGACTTTAGCCAAAATTCATGACCGTACGGTTTGCCTTGCTCTCACTGGTGGGAAGAGTAAACCAGCCACCGGTGGCTTACTGATTTTTGACCCACAAACCGGTGAGCGGTTCGTTCGTTTTCCCTGGCGATCGCAAAAATATGAATCTGCCACTGCGTGTCCGCCCCTTCATCTGGGCGATAATTATGTATTTCTATCTGAGTGTTACGATAAGGGATCGGTGGTGTTGCAAATAAAACCGGATTTCTCCTATGATGTAGTCTGGGAAGATCGCCGACTTGGGATACACTGGATGACTCCGATTGAGTCAGGTGGTTATCTGTACGGAGTATCGGGCAGACATCAGCAGGGAGCGGAGTTGTTTTGTGTAAATTGGAAAACTGGAGAGCTCATATGGAAGGAAGCAGTGTCATGGCAGGCAAACCTGCTTGGTCGTGATCTGAACCTGCAACTTTTCCGGGCGAGTTTGTTGCAAACGGGGGATGAATTTCTGGCACTCTCTGAGTTTGGTTCTTTGTTGCGTATGAATCTTTCCCACGAGGGTTGGAAAATAAAGGACAAGATCCAGTTATTTTTCGCTCCAGAGACCTGGACTTTACCTACACTCTCGAGCGGACTTCTTTACATTATGCAAAATGATACCGACCGAATGAGCGGAACTTCCAACCGCTTATTGTGTTACGACCTTAGGGGAGAATGAGCAGTCTTTCCGATATGGCGGCAATGGTGGAAGTATTGCCCCTTGGAGGGTTTGATCACCCCTTGACCTACGGGGCCAAGGCATCCCTCTACGAGTCCCTGCAAATTGGGTCTTTAGTTCGCATTCCCTTGGGGGTGCGGCGCATTATTGGAATTGTATCCACCTTATCTCCAAAGCACTCTCCACCACGGGATAAATTACGTTTTGTATCTGGCTTGGTCCAACCAGAGCCAGTGCTGAGTGAAGAACTGGTAGGCCTGGCAAAATGGATATCCACATATTATGCCAGTTCACTCGAAAATACATTGGGTGCGATGATTCCAGCATCGGTACGGGATGGGATGAATGCAAGGACCCGCAAGATGATCGAGGTGGTTTCTTTGCCGCAGTCCGAAGTTGAACAGTTACTGAAACGGTCGCCCAAACAATGGCAGGCTTATTCTTTACTTTCCGAGCAAGGAGGCAAAAAAATGGATGCGATTGCCTGGGGAAAAAAGCACAAGATATCTATGTCTATCCTCGATGGATTGATTCAAAAAGGACTGCTATCCCAGTCGATGGATGAAGTAAACCGGGAGGCTTATGCGGATCAGTGGAGTGAGGAAATATCTGATCAAGTCGACTCTTTGCGGGAACTTACCTCAGAGCAAAAAACCGCAACTGATGAAATTTGCGAAGATTTAGATTCGGGGAAATTTTGTGCCCGTCTCCTGCAGGGGGTTACTGGATCAGGGAAAACAGAGGTCTATTGCCAGGCTATGGAAAAAGCATTGGACCAAGGGGGAGGGGTATTGTTTCTCGTTCCCGAGGTTGCCCTGGCTCCTCAGACCGTTGACCGCTTGCGGGCACGTTTTGGTAAAAGGGGAGAGCAGGTGGTGGTCTGGCATAGTCACTTATCCGCGGGTGAAAGGTTGGATGCCTGGAGACAGCTGGTGAAAAGAGAGGCCAGGATAGTGGTGGGTGCCCGTTCGGCAGTGTTTGCTCCGGTGCAAAATTTACGACTGGTGGTGGTGGATGAAGAACATGAACCGGCTTACAAGCAGGAGGATTCCCCGCGTTATCATGGGCGGGATGTTGCTGTTTATCGTGCCTTTCTGAACAAAGGTGTCTGCCTGCTGGGGTCGGCCACACCCTCGCTGGAAACCGCACGCAATGTGGCCGTTGGGAAATACAAAAAATCCATCCTGAGTCAGCGTATTGACGGTAGGGAGCTCCCACTGGTTCACCTGGTGGATATGAGAAGGGAAGCGATGAAGCAAAAGTCCGCTCCCATTCTTTCCCAGCAATTGATTGAAGCCCTGAGGCAACGCTATGAGGACAGGGAGCAGAGTATTTTATTTCTGAACCGCAGAGGTTTTAATACCACCATGTTTTGCACGGAATGCGGAGAAGTGGAGCAATGCCGGGACTGCAGTATTGCCATGACTTACCACAGGACCGATCACTACCTCCACTGTCATCTCTGTGGCTACCGGAAACCTGCCCCCAGAGTTTGTGGGAATTGTAAATCGATTGAGATTAGCCGCCGTGGGCACGGCACCCAGCGGATTGAGGACATGGTGGAATCAGTGATGCCCAGACGAGCAAAAGTGGTACGGGTGGACGCGGATGTAATGACCAAAAAAAATCTCTTCCGCGAAATTTTAAGGGATTTCCGACAGGGTAAGATTGATGTGCTGGTCGGTACCCAAATGATTGCCAAGGGCCTGGATTTCCCCCGGGTTACACTCGTTGGGGTTATAGATGCGGACCTTCCCTTGCGGATGGAGGACTTTCGGGCATCGGAGCGTGCCTTTCAGATCTTGGTTCAGGTGGCAGGACGGGCGGGCAGGGGAGACCGGGCAGGTGAAGTCTATGTACAGACTTATGCTCCTCATGAGAGCTGTATCCAATTTGCGAGGCGGGCGGAATTGGACGCTTTTCTTGAGGATGAGCTGGCGATGCGAAAAGAGTTGAATTACCCCCCTTACCGACACCTGATTCGCCATGTGTTCAGGGGAAGGGGAGAGGAGAAAACACGCTTTTATGCGGAGCAATGGCGAAAGCATCTGGACAATTCGAATCTCCATGGGCTTGAAGTGAAAGGGCCGGCGGCAACCCCGTTGGCAAAAATGAAAGGGTACTACCGCTACCACCTGTTTTACCTTAGCAGTTCAGTGAGTCAGTGCCTGAGCCAGATTCAAAAACTACGCAGCGGATTTCCAATCGATAGTGAAGTATTTGATATTCTCGATGTAGATGCCCATCAAGTGAGCTAGGAATTAGTTTCCGGCTTGATTGACAAATGGAAGAAGGGGGAGCATAGAGGATGCACCATGAGGATGTTTGCGTTCTATGAGCACGCCGGATCCAGCGGGAATCAACTTATCATTTAAGGGTGCATTGCCCCGGCTGATACTTCTCCATCCTCCTGGATGAATCTTGGCAAATGTGGGAGAAGTATAAAGTAAACCTCCTGAAGTGATCAGGATTTTATCGATTTTTCCATTCACAACTTTTCCAATGGCCCGCCCATTTCTTCCCCCTCCTCCTCGTATGGAGATCTGAACATCATGAGTATATCCAGCACCGGCAGTGCCGGTTTGCCATTTTGCCTGCGCACTGGGAATGAAATCACAATTATTGAAACTACCAACTAACTCAAAAGTATTGGAGGTACAGTTGGTAATCTCCCATGTGCCATTCACGATGGAGGAGACCACTAATCCGTATCCATCCTCCACCCGTTCGGATGCTTCATTGATTTGTATCTTATCCTCGTTGGTAAGTCTACCAGTGACCGAGGATAGATTAACCAAAAATCCATTTTTTAACCCGTGACCTGTGGAGGTTACCACAACATTGCCCGTGGTAGGGTTGGATAGTCCTTCAATGGTACCACTTGTAAAAGAAAAGTCGTTGCCAGTTAAAGCTCCGCCGGCACCACTTCCTTTTCTAACAGAAATTTTTGCTGGTGTGGTAATATTTAAGTTGGAACCATCGTGCCAATAAGTTGTCCATGTGCCAGATTCAAGAACATGAATATTATCCGCTAGATCCTGGTTTGGACTAGAAAGCCAGAGATGCCCATTGGTTTCATTGGCTTCCATGGTGATTGAATTTGGATCAAATAAATCGGATAGCATGATCTCGGAAGGGAATGGGTTGCATACCAGATTCTTTTTACCAAACGGTGGCATTTGCCAGGCACTTGCATTGATATTGGCTAGACCTAAAATAGAAATTTCCGTTTCTGATTCGAGCCTCCTCACAATAATGAAGGATTCATCTGGCATGAGTGCTGTATCCGAAGAAATCTGATCGGGATTGAGGACCTCTGCCCAATTTGTACCGTTATGGAAATGTGGGGTGTAATCCTCATTGGGCGCACCGGTTTGCTGCTCTGGTTCCTTGAGTATATAGACCCAGTCTGCCTGTTCAGAATCGGAGTCCGAATAAAGAGGGGTCTCCTCATAACCGAGCAAGGAACCAAGGGTCCATCCCTGAAATACTTCCACCATGAAACCTGATTGAACAGCGATTGATAAATCAATGTTAGCAGGGTTACTTAGTTCCAGCGTATCATCAGTATTGGAAAGGATTTTGAAGAAAGTACCAGAATGAGTGGAGGCTGAATCGGTGATACGGAGGAAGCAGGGTCCTCCCTCAATGGAAATTTCAGGCGGTTGGATGTAGCCTCTGCCTGAACTAACCACATTAACCCCTTCCAGAGTAAGGGAGTTGGAATTGAATTCAACCTCGGCAAAAGCAGGGGAGACTTGCTCCGCTGTACCGTTAGCTTCTGAGGGAGGGGAGATGTAGACCTGTGGAGTTCCTTTGTAGCCGGAACCCAGACTGATCATCGAAATCGTGGAAACCGAACCGTTCTCATCCAACACTGAATTTGCCCGGGCCCGGGTACTGGCGAGAACACCAGGCTGAAAGGGACCCAACAAATTGCCTGGGTTGGATATGCTAGGGAATTTGTTGAAGCTGACATTGTTTTCAGAGGCAGAGAGTGCCAGCCCCTTATAGATGACTTTTTCTTTGCTCCCGGGTGATACAACCATGTAAGACGGAGCGGTACTGGTACCATTTTTTAAAGTAATTGAAACGGAACCGGCAAGATCGCTGGAATTTTGCCCGAAACACCATTCAGACAAAATGAAAAATAAAAGGACTGAAAACAGTCTCATAGATGCACCATTGATCTGAGCAAAAAAAGTCATTAAATATCTATTACTTCTTTGGTTTTCCTATTTCTTTACCTGCTTTTCTCCAGCCTGAAATTCCTGCGGATAAATGTTTTATATTTTTATACCCTAATTTCTTCGCAGCTTCAGCTCCTCTTAAGTAGGCACGGCAACTTGGTCCCCCGCAATATGCAACCACAAGAGTTGATTTATCTTTGGGTAACAGGGATGCCAAGTTGGATTGATTAGCAGAGAATTCAATGGCTCCGGGAACATGGCCTTTACGGTAGGATCCAGCACCATTTACATCGAGAATGGCTACTTTTTTTTCTTTGATTGCTTTTTCGAGATCATTGACGGTGATATCGCAAAAAGGTGAGCCAAATAAACAAAGCAGTGGAGTGAAGAGAAAGACGGGAATAAGTTTTTTCATTATTCGATGATTTGTTTGATGTGATACTGGGTTATTGTCCGACTACTCGAACACGGAGAAATAAAGTGTTTACAGCACTTCGGGATGAGCTTGCAGTGTAAGTTACCCGCTGCATGCCCTCTGCAACCTCTACTTGATTAATCAAGCGGGTATTTGCAGTGGTCCAATTGACCATATCCTCACTTGATTCAACCAGGTAGGTAAAGTTTTCCCCTGTGGAGTCTACTGGATTGGTGAATCTCACGAAGGAAAGTTGTGGTCCATCCTGAAGTGTACGGGCCTGTTTTGGACCGCCTGAAGCAGTATCAAAGCCCAGGGAATCCATACCGAATGCACGCTCATACAGATTGCTGAATCCATCGCCGTCGGAATCGGCGTGCATTTGATCAAATTCAATTTCGATTTCTGACAAGGATTTTGTGTTATCCAATCTCATCTGTCTTTGGGTGAACTGATTTCTTACCGCTGTAAAACGGGGGTCATTCCTCCGCTGATCCAACCATGCCTGACGATTGGGTTTGATTACTTCAATGGATCGGGTTCTGGTCAGTGCAGAAGCAAAATCGGCATCGGGCGGGACATCAAACATCAACTCAACCTCACCAGTCTTTCGGGCAATGATTTTGTCCATGCCAACCACCTTGACAATATCCGGGTTTGAGCTGGTGATCTTAATTCTTTTTCCATTATTGGAATAGATTCCAGACAACAATCTGGGTACTGAATCAAGAGGGATAGGAGGAAGTGGACCAGTCTTCTTAAAGTCGCTAAAGAGGATGGTTGGTCTGGTTCTGCCGGATATGTCGATCTCAAGCCTGGTCAGTGGTGCGGGGTTGACAAAAGCATTTCCACTTTGCTCCGCTTTAATGACAACGGTACCTTCCTTGCCGTCAAGGGTAACCACACCCTGAGCGTCTATGGTTGCAGGACCAGATTCAATGGTTAGCACAACGGGTAACCTGTATATAGAGTGACTCTGGCCGGATGATTCTGCACTGGCACGAATCACAAATGGAGGGTCTTCCTTAACTTTTTCAGAAACTAACTCAATGGTGATATTCTGGTCATCCTTTTGAAAAAGAGGGTCATTGAAGTCTATGATTTGTAATTGAACGCTTTGAGGTTCCGCAGGGAAAAATCTGCTGTTTCCTGGTTGGTAGGCGGTAATGGTTATCATTCCCTCATTGATCACTTTTGCCTGATTGTCTGCAATGGCCAACTTGGTTGGATCACTGCTTGAGAAAATGACCGGTAATCCGGACGAAGCGAGTGCACTTAGGGTGAAGTCCTGGTCTGATTTCGCACGGACTGGTAGGGATGGAAGATCTCCTTCCACACTTTCCTCAATACCGAGCCAGGTAATCTCTTGAGACCCACCAAAAGATGCAGGGTCCTGCGAGTAAGGGTGGAGTTCAGGGAAGCGCTCGGCAAGACCCCACTTATGTCCCAAATAGCTTTCTATTTTCTGTCTGTTTACAAAATTTATCTCTTCTGTAAAAACGATACTTTCAGCAATATAACCAGAGAATAAATGGCCAATTTTATTAAGAGGTTCCGGGTTTAAGCTGCTTGCTGCAGATCCCATGAGTTCCCCATTGACCCATAGGTTTTGGGAGTTAGCTTGCGTTCCCAATACACAAACGGACCAGGAAGTCGAAGGAATAGAGGAGGGAATGAATGGATTCTGTGAATTGTAGTTTAGAGTGAACAATCCATACTCGTTCGTGGTAAAAAGATCTCCTCCGAAAATCTGGCTTTGTCCGGTTTGGTTTTGCTTGGCTACCATAAAGAGATAAGTCGGATCACTAATACTGATTTGCAAGGCAAGAGAATGGCCTTCCGTACCGGAGAATTCAACCGCTGGTTTTCCATTTATAATTTCATGATTCCATCTGGGCATCCGGGTGACATTCGCTTCCACTGGACTATTGTTTCTTCCGGACTTATCTGCCCAAAGGCTTATCCGGTCCAATGAAATGAAATCATTTTCATGATCTGTTTTTCCGTCGTTATTTATATCCGTGGCATCCAGCCAGAGTTGCATTCCCGGTACAGAGTCACTGAAAAGGTTTCCAAATCGGATTGAAAAAGACTGGGTAACTTCCTCTGCGGGGAGGAATTTCTCATTTCCTTCCTGATAAGCAGTGACGGTAAGAGTCCCAGCGTTTCGGACGGTTACGAAATTATCTTTCAATGAGGCGAGGGATAGATCAGAAAGGGCAAATTTAACCGGCAACCCTGAGTTGGAACTGGCCGTTAACTCAAAAGGGAAATCTCCAACTGATCGATCCGGTAATTCCGCAAAAGTTATGGTTTGCTCTGCTTTGATGACAGTGATGTTTTGAGAAACCGGCAAAGCTGATTCGTACAAATAATTCCCTTGTTGAAAAGCTGTGATTTTAGTACTCCCTGCTCCAACGATTTCCATGCGGTTAAAATCTCCACCCCCGGAGTTAAAAATCCTGCTTATTTCCAAAGGAGATAAAGGAATACCATAATACCTGAAGTCATCAAAGGTTCCCATGAATGACGAATTGTTATCTCCTAAAGATAATTGGCTGAACCTAAAGCCGTAGGGAAGGCTGTTAATAGTTTCCTCAACCTCCATACTTTCGAGCAGGAGTTCGCCATTTGCAAAAAGAGAGATCTTGGGCAGAGCGGCATCATAACTAAAGGCAAAATGAGTCCAGTTTCCATCTTGTAGAACGATATTTTCGGTATCCAGGGTGGTGACTGAATCATTACCATCATGGTGGAGTTCAATAGCTACTGATCCGTTTCCGTCGCGTTTGATAAAACTAAAGTGGTTCATGCTTGGAATACCCACTTTCGAAAGAAGAGTCATTCTACCACCGTTGCTCGATCCTTCGTTTGGCTTTATCCAAAAGGAAAAGGTGAAGTTTCCATCCAAGCGCACGGGGCCGAAATCTATCCTGCTGTTATTCTGGTCAAATTTCACCCCCTTGGAAAATTTGGCATCCACCCAGGCGGAATTATTTCCGGTGGTAACCAAGTTTTGAAGGGTGCCTGAATTTCTCCGGAATTGATCCAAGGCTTCTGCATACCTCGAGTCATCCAGTTTCCAGTAAGAAATAAGTTCATCCTCGCGGGTCACACTCAGACGGGCGACCTCCGGATCATCGATTTCATAGTAAAGTGCCAGATCCGTGGTGTTATTAAGCTCCTCATCCAGGGAATTACCAGTCAAAGTAATGGGCAAACTCAGGGCATTGAGATCGATAAATTCCTGTTCGAAATCAATCTTTTGTTTTCGTTTCAGACTGACGGTGAGTGAGCCATCCAGATAAGTGAAGAAATATTTATCCGATCGGGCACCGGAAGCGGTTATGGGGTATTTTCCCTCTTCTGTCGGGCTGCTTGTTGTTCCATCGGTTGCTGTTGAGGATATAAGAATTGGTTCAAGAAATTCCGACTCATTATCATCCCCAACCAATCCCAAGAGCTCGTAAGTGAAGTCGGGGTTGGACTGTTCCGGTCTGCGGAAATAATCATTCACTTTTACGATTATTTCTTTTTTTGAAATAACAAATTCGTCCAAAACTTTTGGGGCTGCGTCATAAGTTTGGTTTCCGTCCCCTGGTTGCGATCCTTCCAGCTTAACCAAGCCCGGGGACTTTAAAATGAGAGTGGAAGGGGAGGTTGCCTCGGAAAGCTCAGCAAATTCAAGTCCCTCGACAATTCTTAATTCAACCGGCAGTTCAGAAGTAGCTGTCCAATTAATGTCAATAGGAGGATCACCATAGGTAGCCAGGTTGATTTCTTTGAAAAGAATGCTTTGGGATCCAGGGTTCACAAAAAATGTCATATTTTCCTCATCGCTGCCAGAGGCGTTGGATGCATGAATTGTAACATTGAAATCCAAGCCTGCTTCTTCGGGCACACCATAAATGATACCCAGGCTAGGATCCATAAAAAGTCCGTTGGGTAGACCGCTTGCATTAAAGTCGGTAGGTCCTTTCAGGGTTTCCACTTGATAAAAATATTCCTCTCCGTAGGTCGCAACCAAAGCAGAGCTAATAAAGTTGAATGCATCCTCTCTTTCTTTGGGGTTTAAGGCATGAGCATAAATACGAAAATCATCAATTGCCCCCGAGAACATTTCTGAATTAAGCAGGTTGTCTCCTCCTATGTAGAAAGTAGGACTACCCGTTAAATTTCCATTTGCGTTGATTGAGGGAGTTGCCTCTTCATTGTTTAGGTAAACCCTGAGTTTGTTCCCATCCCACCACAATACCAAATGGATCCAGGAACCCAGTGGAATAAGGAATGATTCTGTATTTCTCCATCGGGACCCTACATAAATACTGGAACTCAGGTAGGCATTGTTTAAGGAGACATTAATTCTGCCGGAGGAAATAATATTGGCATCCGCTTTTTCCGCATTAAGCCAGAAACTTAAGCTGAAGGAATTTTTGAGAGAGTAAGTTTCTTCGGACTCTTCCAAGGTAGTCTGAATGATTAAGTCCTCAGCAAACTTCAAGGCTTTCCCTTTTTTACCTAAAGTTGAGTTATTGAGGAAGAGATCGAAATTAGAGTCGTTGGTGTCCGCAATGCCCACATTCTGATATCCGGATGTATCGGTGATCGTGCTGCCGTCAAGGTTGTCAAAGGTCCAGTGTAATACTGCGTCTTTGGGTAACAGAATGATAGGTACATTATCAAAAACCGGAGGAAAGTCTTCGTAGCGGTGAGTCCCAAAGTCTCCCTCTCCATTACCGTACAGAGACTCTACTTCAGAGTTTGACAATGTTCGGTTATATACCCGGAAATCATCCAGTCCGGGAGAAAAGCGACTTGAACCAGAGAGCAGGTTTCCAATTGTACGAATGCCCAGGGATCCAGCGGTGAAAATAGATTCTTCAAATTCTTCACTACCATTGATGAAGAGCTTGAATCCATTGGGGTAGGAGGTGATGGCGAGATGATGCCACTGAGGATTTTCAGCGCTTCCCGTCAGGGAAGTTGCAATGAAGTCTGGATCTGAATCGATCCCAGACAGAATAAATTGTTCACTTCCTAAAAGAAAAGCTGGGTAAGTATAACCAACGGAATGAAACAGGGCATATTCATTGGCAGTATCATTCGATATCGGATATTCAAACCATGTGGATACTGACCAGTTTGCCTGATTGATTTCGAGTTCATTATAATCAAGATCAATCTTGGCATTTTCGGAGTCGATCGTATCGAAACCGATACCGGAGGTGAATTTCCCAGCATGCCCCAAATCCGCATCGATGACAAAGGCATGCCTAAGGTTTTCCGAGTAATCCTCGACCATCGATCCTCCCGTCTCATTGAAAGGGTAGTACAGGACTAAGCCTTGGTTTACCGCGAACCCAGATTCTGCGAGATCATCCAGCAGACCCCATTTATGAGCCAAATATCCTTCCACCATTTCTCTTTCGTAGGGTTCAAGTAAGCGGTCAAAAACGAGGATTTCCCCTATGGCTCCAGTGAGCATGCCTAGATTAGTGCGAGGATCTAAGCCAATGGTTATTTGCTGGAGGGATTCATTTTCGCCACGGAATACATTCAGCCAATTATAAGTGTTAGCATCGAGGGTCCAGGGGAACTGTCCATCATCTCCCCCAATGATTACACCATCTCCATAAGCACTGGCGAAAATATTGAGGGGACCACTTAAGGTGCTGAGGATACCCACTTTCATTGATTGTCCCGATGAGAATTTTACACTGGGTAAGGAACCAAAGCCTTTTTGGTCATAGGTTGGCATCTGTTCGATAATGTTTTGTGTGGCAGCTTTTTCTCTTACAGATTTATCCACCCAAAGTGGAATGTTGGTTTTATCCAGCACGGAATCTCTTTCCCCATCTCCGTCGATGTCAGTTGCATCAAGCCAGAGAATTAAGCCATCCATGGAATACTTCGTAAATTCAGTATCGATAGTCCGGAAGGACTGAATCTGACTTGCCCAGACTTCTCCGGCAATATTTCTGGCATGGGCTCTGTAGTAATAGGATTTTCCTTCCTCTAAGTTTTCAGTAAGAAATACTTCAAGTTGTCCGATAGATGCGGTCTCTGAAAGGGAAATACTGTAATCCCAGAGGCTGTCATTGTTTTCATTAAGGGTGGTGGATTCAGTTTCCACCCTTTCATCGCCCCAGTAAATCGTAACTTCAGCAGGGTCTCCCCCGACACTTTTGGATGAAAGTTGGTTGACGGTAATACCAAACGGATCCAGAGAAGAGTAGGGGTGTGAGTCTGGGAGGATTTCTCCGTGGAGATTCCACTTGTGGGCAATGTAACCTTCAAGTAAGGATCTTTCCATCGCATTTAATTCTCCTGAGTAAATCAATATTTCAGCGACCTCACAGGCTGAGTTTTGATTGCCAATTCCACCAAGTTGTAATTGCCCTGGTCCAAAAGCCTGGTTGTCAGATTCTCTCGATTCAAAAACTTTGAGCTTACCGTCCAACCATAGGGAAGCTTGGGGGTCACCCGAACTGTCGCTTATGGTTCCAAGATGCATGTGCCACTCGTTATCAAGAGAATTTCCAAAGAATGAAATATTGCCACCTGCTCTCCATACTCCAATTCCTTCCGGATTAAACCCGAAGTAAAAGTCGTTATTTCTGGAGGTGATAATACGGTTGTTTTTTCCGCCGGTGAAACGTGCCAAAGTAATGATGGAGTATCCAGTTTGCTGCAACAGAGAGTCAAAGTCGTACCCAGTCCACATCTGATCATCTTCTCCATCGAAACTTACTGCCGCTTTTCCTTTAAGAGCAAAAGAAAGCAGTCTTGGACCACCGCTTACACCAGTGAAACTACGATCCTGATTGGGCCTGCCTGATTGATCCTGCCATCTATTTAAAGTCTGTCCATTCTGTCCAGTAATTTGTGCAGCATCAAACCATGCTTGGATTCCAGGTATGGTATTTTGATCAAAGTTTTCTCCCAAGGATATTTGCTCTTCAATAATTTCCCCCCCGATGGATTCAAGGTTTGCCCGTAGAATAACAGACTGAGGTCGGGCTTCCATGGCAGGTAGGGTGGAAATTACCGGTTTTTCAACCACCCGGTATTCAACCAAGCCAGTTTCATTAGCATCGCCTGCAAAGACCTGGGAGATTTCAGCCGCGGAAACACCTCGGTCATAGACTCTGATATCGTCGATAGTTCCGAGGAAAGAACCAAATCCATCCAAGGCAAAAGTACCCTGTTGTGCTCCAACAGAGGGCACATCCGAGTGAGCAGGAACAAGCCCATTACCGGATAGGTTAGCAGGTCCATCAACCAGATGACCATCCAGATAAAGTTTTAGAGCTTTGGGAGTTTCGCCATAAGTTACGGCAAGGTGGTGCCAGTCGGAATCAATTTCATTTGCTTTTTTAAGGGTTGAAGATCCGGGAGGTGGTTCAGTGAAGTAGGGGTGTGAGAAATGTAGTTCACCATTGAGACCCCATTTATGAGCAAGATAGCCTTCGATTTTATTACGGTCATCACTACTTAAAATGCTCTCCATGTATAGAATTTCCGCGTAATCGTGATTTCTTTCTCCAATTTTAATTTTGTCAGATGGGTTAGAGCGAAGTGACGATTGGCTGCTCCTTTGTGCAGCTAAGTCTCCGTTTGCATACAATTTCATCTGGTTGTTTGGTGCAGATCCATCATATTCTGCGACAATGATTTTTGGGTTTCCTGAACTTGCATAAGTTTTACCTCCTCCATTGAGTCGGAAATTCCCACCAGTAACCGATCCTTGCACAAAGCCCGTGCCCTGGGTGTGTGGATTATTATTGTTCATGGTTTGGAGAACCCAGGAGGTTTCATTCCAACCCGTTCCACCTTTATTAATCACATTGTGCCAGGTGGTTCCGACTGAGCCTGCCCATTCATAAAGAATAAATAGAGTGAACTGATTTGTGCTATCGAAAGATTCAGTGTTGTCTAGGTGGATTATTCCACCACCAAAATCAAGTCCTGGTTGAGAGTCGGCAATCGCGGTTCTGGAAAATGTAACCGAATTTTTAGTAACCCTGCCATGGTGTCCCTTACCACTTTTATCTCTCCAGAAACCAATCGTGTTTCCTTCACTTGGAGGGCCAATCGCACCAATGCTTTCTCCCTGGTCCATAGTTTCTGTGTCCGAGCCATCCAACCAAAACTTTACGTTCCAGCTATCATCCTGGAGGGGTGTGAAGGGTAATTCAGTGGCAGTATCTTCAATGAGTTTTGTCGTGCTTACTTCAATGGCATTTCCATTTTCCAATACCTGTGCCCTAATCTTCCCCTCGTCATTGACCAGTAGTAGGCCATTGGTGTTCGTTCCTTCATCAAAAATGACCTGCTTGCGGGATCCCACAATGGGTTGACCGGTCACATCATCATTATAGATGGCTAGCATCTCATTTTCATCGAGTGCAGTGTTATAAAACCTCAAGTCATCAATTTTTCCGAAGAAATCATCTTTTTCCAAAGGATGCTTTCCACCAATGTTCCAAAAAAGACTGTCAGATAAATCCGCAGACAACCCTTCAGGTATTTCGGAGGTCAGAACGGATTCCCCGTTGATAAAAAGCTCTATAGTTGAATTCTCCTCATTTACAGAAACTCCAACCTGAGACCAAACGGATTGAACAACCTTCTGCTCGGACTCAACCAACAACACATGATCACGGTTGATATACCTAAAAAATACCTTGCCGTCACCTTTTATGCCAAGTTGAAGCGGACCTCTCCGTACCAGAGTTGACTGAGTTGGGGCGCTAAACAATTCATATTGATTTTGGGCGGATGGATGAAGGGTGGTCAATGAGGGTGGTCCGGAAGCACTGCTGGGTGTGGAGAAGCGGGCCTCAATGGATGCAGTTCCATTGGTAACTGCATGATAAACTGCGATGGAATAATTTCCTTCCTCCAGTTCAATGGAATCAAGGGTTTTATTGTTTTGGTTCTCACCGAGGAAATAAGCGATTCGTTCGTCGGTTTCGAAAAATCCGTTTTGATTTTTATCCAGCCAAAGAGCTGCCTGTTCTTGGATATTATCCAACTCCCATTGGTAGGCACCGGCTTCCTTTGCCTGAAAAATACCGGTAAATAATGTAAGTGCATTTCGGTAATCATCTTGCTCACTGATTTGCAGGGTGTAGAAATCGGAGCCTTGGAGAAGTTTCAATTTCCGGTTGAAATCAAAATCAAGTTCGTTGGCCATGTTCCAATAGTTAGCCAGATAAAATTCCACATCTCTACGGTCTGTATGAGAGAGTTCAGAATTATACAGTAACAGGGCAGAGACCTCTCCTTTACTGGTTTCTTCCAGATTTCTCCACCCACCCAGTCTGATTCTTCCTGGATTGGACCATCTGTCGTGAGCACCGCTACCACCAATCACACCAGGCACCAAATCTTTCCAGGTGCTGCCCTGGTCAAATCCATTCATGGTGGAGGAATGTAAATGCCAGCTGGTGTCGGAATTAGAATTTCCATAATGAAGCCATCCATTGTAATGAAAACGATCATTTTTACCTCCGTGGTAGGCAAAACGCCAATCGTGATGACTGGAAATTAATCTTTCATTATCACCTCCAGTTTGCCGGGAAATCGCAAAAATTGTATAATCCGATCCCCCATAGGAATCTCCTGTGCCAATCATATCATCCCCGTCAAAGTTCACCGTCCATTTGCCGGTGGAGAATTTGCGGGTTGGATTTCCCCATACCTCATCAAAATCGTAGCCCTGACCGGTAACCTTATTTCTCCATTCAATGATTGCGTGATCTGTAGCATTGATTTCAAAGCTATTTTCATCATTTGCATCCATCCAAATGACAAGGCCAGGGATATCCTGCGGACTAAAGGTATTGAGATCGATAGTCTCCTCGTCTTCAAGATAAGATGTTCGGTTCGGGGTCAGGGCCAATAGGTTCTCTATATTGTCGAGGTAGTAATCACTCGCTTCCAGATCAAAGGAAAAGGCATTCAGTTTGCCCAGACTGTTAGCTTGTCCCAACTCATCCGGGTTTACCCAAAGAGAGATTGAGTAGGAATGGTGATGTAAGGATGAAAGAGACTCCTCAGCAGGAATTCTTAAATGGTCAGTAGGGTTGACCAGAAGAAGGGAGGAATCGTGTTTCCCGATTTCGCTCCACTGGGCATCGCCTAGTAAATCACCCTCAAGTTGATCAAAATTTGAATCATAAACAGTTTTTCCAAACCCGAGATCAAAGGGGAAGTGTGCCGCTAAATTTTGATACTGGGTAATGGCAGGACCAGAATAGAGCTTGGGATTAATCTTCACCCATGCCATGAAGGTCCGTCCTTCAAATGAATCACCCAGGTAGCCTGAACTGTTTGGATCTAGATTGATCCAGTCGTCTCCACCATCCAATGTGAGTGCATTTCCAGTGTAGCCATTCACTCTGCTTACATTAACATCCTGCCCCTGTATTTGAGCATTTCGAATGGGGATAACAGAGTCAATTGCCTGTTGGCCCGAATCTTCGTCCAGTCTCCAGAATGCCATCAAGTCTTCTTTGATTTCTGGCTCTCCCGTTGACCAGTCTGAACCATCCGCACTTTCAGCAAAAGCCCGGAAAAAATATCTTTCCCCAGGAACGAGGTTGGAAATACTTGCCTCAAATGTACCTGCAGGAAGGGGAGATCCTTCGTTCAGGGTCAGATTGTTATCCCAGCCATCAATACTTAATCCGCCATCAGCCAAGCCGTAATAGATGGTAACCACAGGGTTTTCCTCATCGATATTGGTGAGCTCTCCATAGATTCTCGCTGATACATTGGATTCAGGCTGTGCCTGATAAAGTTCCACTACGGGAGGTTGGCGATTGCTGGATGAATCAAACTGAACACTGCCATTTAGATGCAAGATTGAGATTTCAGAAGAGGTTAGGCTACGGTTGTAAATCTTGATTTCATCCATTGTGCCTTCAAACGCATCCCGGAAGGCAGAGTTTCCAAAACTCAGGTCTCGCTCGGTTCCGGTCGAGATCGTGGTGGACGCCGGATCAGGATCATCGGGATCCGTTGATTCGTTGATAAGACTTACGGTATTTCCATCAAGATAAACAATAGTTTCCGTTGCATAGGTAGACCCGGTTGGAAAAGTGATAACAACATGGTGCCAAGTTGAGTTATTTATTTCCTGTTCGGTCTTGAGTAAAACCCCACCTCCGAAGTTCAGCGAGATTTTGCCATCTATTAATTCAACGCGCCAAGTCTTACCTATACCATCCGAACCCCAGTCAAGCAGGGTAGCACTTGAATCTGCAGTGTGGATCCAAAAGGAAATAGTCCGGTCGGAGTTCGAAGAGATGCCCTTATTCCCGAGAACTTCAATCAATTGAGTATTGTCTCCAGAGAAGTAAATTCCCTTGCCGAAGATAGAAAAGACACGGTTCCCCTCATTAAAGTTTTCCAATGTTGCAGGAAAAGCACCTGCTCGGTCGAAAGCCTTTGCTCCCTCGATGTTATCAAAATTCCACCAATGAATGAGCCCGTCTTCAGTGGGCTTGCTCCAAGCTTCAGATGAAACTGAATTACTGGCCAGCCAACGGTAGTAATAAGTGGTTCCTAACTCTAGGTTATCGATGAAATGAGAAACCCGGCCTTCAGAAAAATTCCCTTCTAAAGTCAGGTTGTTTTCCCAAAGGCTTGGATTGTTACCTCCGTTTATTGTCCCCCAGAAAAGTGACATGGTCATGGCTTCGCCACCGTTAGAGATAATACTTGCAGTGGCAAGGGCACCATTTGAACTTATATTTCGAGGCTTTACGCTTGAAATGCTAGGCTCAGTTTTCTCAATAACAATGGGATAGACCGCTTGGCTGAACCCGGCTTGGTTGTGGGCGGTAAAATTGAGGTCGAATGATCCAACTTCAGTTGGCATTCCAATGATCTCAAGATTTTCTTCGTCAAAATAGAGACCATTTGGCAAGCCAACCACTTCGACTCTGTCGTAATCACCATTCACTTCCACCTTGAATTGAAAATCAATGGATTCGGAATAGACATCGCTTGCCGATGCAAGTTGGGAAATCTCCAGTGGAGTCAATTTCTCATTGTAGATACGAAAGTCATCGATTCTACCGCTTAGGTATGTGTTTGTATCTTTACTGGAACGCCCAATCATCAAAGGCTCGATGTCACCCGTATTGATGGAAGATCTACTCTCTGATGCTGAAAAGATTCCATTCAGAAAGAGGGACACCTCAACCCCATCAAAAGTGTGGGCAAAATGATTCCAGTTATTTCTCAGTTCGAGGCTATGCGGAATGGAGAAACTCCATCCATAGTGATCACTGACAAAAGAACTAAAACTACCATCTGTTAGGTTTCGGATTCCCCAAAATCTGTCAGTACCATCAAAATTTGAAAAGTGACCGTATCCATAAGCTCCTGCCTTTTCATTGGGTTGAAAAGCATTTAACCAGATCCAGAAAGAAATCGTACGGGAATTCTTGCCGGTAATTCCTATTTCTTCTGCGATGGGTTCTGTCCATGCGTAGCCACTTAGCCCATCAAATTCAATCGCCTGTCCTATTTTTCCAGCCACTCTGGTGGTTCTACCAGCAAGGTTGCCTTGAGCATTTCCGGCAGCATCCTCGAGGGTGAAGCCGGTTACTTCCTCCATTGGCCAATGAAGCTTGAGACTTTGTGGTCTGGTTTTTACCAGTATTCTGGACTTTTTCTCTTTGGCTTGTTCAAAGCCGAGAAACTCGGTGTCCTGACTTTCGATGACAGGTGGAGTAATGGTAATCAGTTTTCCATTGCCTGTATCAAGCACACCTTCCTCAATTGTTCCCGGAGAAGCAAATAGAACCTGGCCGTCTCCCGCTCCTTGATTTGCTCCTAAAACACGGATCATCCCCAGATTATATATATTGCCAGCATGGATATGGATAGCACCACCTGAACCGCCTCCGCCGGGTAGCTCTGGATCTTCATTGCTTCGTCCTTTTCCTCCAGAAGCTGAGAGCAATGCACCGCTTGCAAGATAGAAATCACCATCTGCATCGATCCGGATGGCACCTCCTCCTGCTCCTGAACCCTGGAAGGAGCTGCCACTGGAACCACTGCTTCCGGGAACCAAACTTTCTCCCCGGGCGTTGTAGTTATAGGTAGCACCAGTTCCTTCTCCTGAAGATAAGGCTTTGGCAGCTCCGGGACCATAGCCGGGAAGTGCCTTAGAACTGCGTCCATTCCATGGATTGAGTACGGCCAATCCTCCATATCCCGTCGTCGAGGATGCGTCTCCTCCATCAAGAATGAAGTCAGATGCGGTGTAGAAATCTCCGCCAGCGACGGTTTGAATGACCAATGGTTTGTCGCCTCTGAGGATGACATTTACATCTGGTCCAATATTTACATGGGTAAAAGTGAAGGTGCAAATTTGGTAGGACCACGGATCGCTTTCACCGTAGGAGAAAGTGGTATTGGAAAAAGACCCAACTCCATGTGCTCCACCTTCCACCAGAAAACTACCTGATTTGGTATCAAAAATAAGGGTGCCTTCGTTTACATCGATGGAAGATGCGTAATAATTACCGCCGATAAAAATCGAGCCAGGATTGCTTAACCATTCACCTTCCACATTAACATCCCCCAGTAAGACCTCGGCTTGTGCATACAGTGCAACCCGGCCACCTCCAGATCCTCTGGTCTGACTGGTGCCAGATAACTTTACTCCTTCACCTGCCTTAGCCTCTATTCTTCCAAGGTTTTCAATGGATTGACCATCCAAACGAATAGAGCCACCTGCACCTGAAGCTGATGATCTTACCCCATTACCCCCGTTTGCCGAGAGGATAACATTTGGCTCAATTTTAATCTTACCAGCAGCTTTTAACTGGATTGCTCCACCACCGGCTCCAGATCCATCTCTGCTGGACGACCCACCTGAGCTTCCTCCCAGTAGATCAAGTAAGGTTGGGTTGCCTACCTCGGATGCCCCACCAGAACCGTGGCCACCGTGTCCGGCACCATGCCCTTGCTCGGAAACTTCCTGAGGTTTTCCCGGGCCAATACCGGTCTCCATCCCAGAGAGGGACCCATCGTACCCACCAAGTAATCCAACGCCTCCGCTTCCATCCACAAAGGAAGCATCACCACCATCTGCCCGTAAATCAGTGCCCAGAATAAAATCTCCGGAAGCTGCTTCCAACAGCAGTCCATTATCTCCTTTCAAATTAACAATCAAACTACCCCCAAGCTTGATCTCCTCAAAAATGAAATGACAGACTGAATAGGGCCAGACCGTTCCGTCGGTATGAAGGTAAGAACGATCCTCAATTAATCCATAATGAATGGAACCATCGGAGTGCTCGATGATGCCAAGATTGGTGTCGATGGTTAGGGTGCCACTGAAGTGAAAAAGATTTGCCTGCTCCAGCATTCTGTCAAAACGAATACTTCCACCAGCACCATTTGGGACACCTTCTCCGGGGGCTGAGCGTAAATTATTTTCTCCCTCGTTTTCCAGGGTAATTCGACCGCCCAGAAAGATGCGGCCCCCAGCTCCACCATTTGCTCCGCCGGAGACATCGAGGATTGAATTTTGTGTCAGCGATAAATGATCCGCAGATAGTTTAATGGCACCACCAGAGCCTCCTGCACTACCTCCATTGCCATTTCCACCAAGGGCAAAAATTGAGGCGTCAATGATGAGAGAGTTATTGGCATCAATGGCTAAGGCTCCACCGCCACTTCCACCAGCAGCATCAACGATGAATCCTCCGCCACCACTACCACCTAGCAAACTGGTGATTTTCCCATCTCCATAAGTTTTGCCTGAGTTTTGGCTGGGACGGGATCCAGTACCCCCATAACCTGCACCCCCCGGAGCAGAGGAGGAGGAACCACCACCTGGACCTTGTCCTCTTTCGTTAATTTCACCACCAACGAAGCCACCTGGGCCTGGATTGGGTGATGTTTCTGTTCCACCATGCTTTCCGGAAAGATCAAAGGTGCTGCCAAGGTAACCATTACCGGTAATTTTTATGCTAAGCGAGGCATCCCCCGATACAATAATTTCAAGATCCCCACCGAGGCTCAATTCATCGAAAACAAATTGACACACCTTGAACGGATAGGCATTCCCAAGCTCATCGTAATAATTGAGCTGGGTGACTTCGCCGGTTCTGGTATCACCGTTTGTATGTTCCCATGTGCCCAAGGAAGTGTTAATGAAAAGCTTGCCTGTTTCATATGCAACCCGGTCTTCTGCATCAAACACATCGGTATTGGGTGCCCATGAAAAACCACCGTCATTGGAAGCAAAAGTACGATAGAAATAAGTTTCGTTGGGCGAAAGTCCGGTGATGTCACTTTGAAACTTTCCATCATCTACTACCCAAAACTCAACTTCTCCCCATTGATGTCCCCAGCCCTGAAATTCAGGTGCTAACCGGATGGCTTGTGTTTCCAGATCATCTAAAGAGAACTCGGTCCATCTTCCTTTTTCAAGGGGCCCGACTAATTGATCAATCGTCTTGAGATAATTAAAATTCAGCTCATCATCTGCAGCCTGCACATTGATTAATTTGAGTTCATCATCCCGTGCGAAGGGCTGGAAATAAATTCTGGACTTATTTAGGTTCCATCTGCGGTTGAAGCTGAAAGTGATGGTTGGATCCACTCCGTACCAGGCCGTCCATGTAGAACGCCATCCGTCTTTGGGTTCCAGCCCATCAACCAGTTTACTGGCTGGGTAACTTGCCCCGCGATCATTAGGCTCGGGTACAGCTTTAACATTGATTTCGTCGGATTCTAGTTTTCTGAGACCTTTTCTTATCCGTCCCAGATTGATTGAATTTTCCCACATATCCAGATTGGTTCCACCATCCGTATTGCCCCAGACTAAAGTTATTTCTGCTGCTGGTTCCGAAGGGACAGGCCTCTCGTTCCTAAAGGGGTGAGTGGGGAGCAGGCTACTTTCTAATCCCCACTTGTGGGCAAGGTATCCCTCAATCTCACGGACGGCATTGGTAGGCAAAACCTCATTGAACACTAGCAATTCTGAGAAATGTCCTTTCCAAAACCGGTTGCCAATCGGATTTTTAGAAAAGTTAGACGCACGAACCGGACCATCCGTTGTGATGCTGATAATGCTAGGAGTGCCAGAAAGATAGTCCTGAATAAGTCCATCTTTCCACTGTCCGTTTTCCTGAAAAGATCCATTGATTAGATTAGGGTCAGTTAGGCCCTCGAGTAATGAAAAATCAAAATCATCGATATTGTTCTCGGTAAGGGAGAGGAATTTCCAGATGGTTGAATCTCCGGTCTGAAACCCATAATTCTGAGAATGACCAAGAAGGAAACCACGGTTTCCAGAGACTCTTTTGGCAACAAGAAAGACGGATCGGATTGAGTTGATAGGCCTTTCAAATGTCAAAAAGTCATTGCCGTCAAACTGGACAATATTTTTACCATTCATCGCCTCCATCCGCAGACCAGGCTGGCTTATCCCATTGGATTGTGAAGCATCGTTTCCGTTGCCGGATTGATCGATCAGTGAAGTAATCGGAGTGGGCGGATTGTAAAGTGCGTTAAACTCGGTTTTGTAGGGGTGGTCATTGGCTAGTCTATGAGCAAGTCCCCATTTATGTGCCAGATACCCCTCAAATTTCTCCCTGGTATCGTCCGAGGCGTCCTGGAGCACAATAAGCTCACCAATTTTCCCATCGAATGGCATTTTGTTTCCGAACATACCAAATCCCGCCCCGATGGATGCGTATGGGTTGGTGTCGAGAGGATACTGCTCCGGATTTGATAATTCAGAGGGAGTTTGTTCCGTACCATTGAGGAAAAACCTTGAGGAATTATAGTCGCTTGATTTTTGCCTGCTCCAGGACTGAATTGTCGCAGTGTTTGGTTCAACGGGGGAGTAATTTACTTCCCCTCCATTGAATCTCCAGCTTCCCGGCGCCGTAGCAATGATTCGTGCGTGAGCTTGCCCACCTAGGTGAAAAATAGGGGAAGTACTGAGCCATTGATCAGAATCAGGAACGCCCAGTAGTTCAATTTCCGCTAGTTCAATTGCGAGGGACTCATTAAAATCACTCTGATTATTTAGGAATGTAATTCTGTAAGTAGTGTAATTCTGATCATTCTCAAAAGCTATTAGTTGTTGTTCTTTCGGTCCAGGGAAGGAGGGGATTTGCTCCTCGCAAATTAGCGTGTAGGAACCATTCGATTCCAGGCCTTCCAAGGAGAAGAGGGCTGGATCTCTTGACCTATTGTCTTCATCGTTACCCGAGGTAAAGGAAACTGCGGTAACCCTGCTTGCATAGAGTAAATCAAAATTCATTGTGGACTGGTTACCGTCTGGATGAAAATAGGAGGTGGACAAGTCCTGATCCAAAGCAAACAAAGGACCTTTGGTTTCCTCATATTCCTCGGGTGCTGCGGTTACATTATTTTCCTCGCGGTTTAGGCTTACCCGTAGGGAGTCAGTAATGGAGACGGCGAGGATGGTTAGGTCCGGATTTTTATTGAGCCCGAATCTTGACTGAAGGGAAAGAAAATCCTTTTCTCCATCAAAATCAACAGCGGGTAATCCATTAATCGCATTTTCAATAATCGCGGGGCGAAGCAGCAATTCCATCTGTGAGAATTCATTTTCGTTGGCCCGGTCTTTCCATTTTTTGACAAAATTTTTGTTGATCGTACTGGAATCATTGGCATCAAACCATGCCTCCAAGCTATCCTCATCGGATGGAGACCATACAGGTGGTGAACCATAATATGGATGACTAGGGTCAAGGTTGAGCATTTGCTTCCAACGATGGGACAGGTATCCCTCAACGGTCAGTCTTTCTTCTTCGGAAAGTACTTTATTGAAAGCGATAAACTCGCCAACTTCACAGGTGGAGAAACCGCGGTTATTTGCATTTCCCCCAAATTGTAAAAATCTGGGATAGTGATTGTTGGCCGGAATGTAAGCCCCGTCTGAATACTGAGTAACTGGTCGGGTATCGAGCCAGGCGTTAGCGAGATCTTGATCACCATCCACATCCGCTGCGATGAGATGAAATGCTGAGTCAAATCCATCGATCAAATTCCCACTCGGTGGAGATTTATCGATTTCAAGGTTAGAGGAGATACTTATATTTGAGGTGACCCCGCTTGTCCGATTACGCATGACAATTCTCGAACCAGAGATGAAAGAATAGTAGGCAGTGGATAACTGGCTGTTGATCTCGTTGGTAAGTCCGCTTAATGCATCTGTCGTTTCTGTTGTAGTGGTGGTGAATTCACAGGTAATGCCACCAGTGGAAACTTGAAACAACTCACCAATAGATACAGCAGGGTTTGCGAGAGTAATGTAATGCTCCTCGCGAGCGGATGTACTAACACCCGCACCGAAAACATTATATCCAATGAGCTGTTGACCAAAACCAAAATGCCAGGGTCTTTTTATGCGATCAGAAATAACATAATTGCTTACTTTACCTGGATCTTCAGAAGCATATCGGGCAACCGCAAACATAGTAAAGTCACCGGTGCTGGTATCCCATGATTTTTGAGAGTAGAGGGAGTCGCCACCTACTTTCGCTCCGTCTGATTCAAAATGAACAACTTTCAGATCGGTACCATATCCATAGTCAACCAAACGCGGATGCCCCTGAGCGACCATATCATACCCGTTGCCACTTTTATCCGTCCATTCCGCCACATCATCATCGCTCAAGGTTATGCTGTCAGAATCATTGGCATCCAAATGGAAAACAACTTCCTGCACCACACTCGGAGTCCAGGGAATTGGATCAGGAACGAGATCGGGGTCGTACTCCACACCATTGGCTGCACTGGTATCCAGCCATAACTCAAGCCCAGGGTAATCCTGTGGAGAAAATTCTCCGGATTTGAGTATGCCTCTTCCTGGATTGATTAACTGTCCAGTCAGGGAAGCCGTGGATTGGCGGAGATTGGCAGGTCCTAAGTTGATGGCGATTGGACTACTGGTTGGTCCGGTAAATCCAACAGGAGTTACTCCGTCAGTAACAATTTCTCCAAAGGATGGAATTTCTACACTCCAAGGATGGGAAGAGGGTAGTGCAATGCCCCACTTATGCCCAAGGTAACCTTCGATTAGCAACCGATCACTCTCTTCAATCTCTCCCTCGAAAAAGAGAAGTTCTCCAATTTGGCAGTTTGAGAACTCAACCTGAGCATTTTGCCTTGTCCATGCACCAAATGAAAAATTTCTTGGATTGAACCAGCTAACATTTGAAGCGCTGGGAGATCCGTTATGATAATTTCCTGGTATAGCATCATTCCAGATATATGCACTCGGGTCGGTGGATTTATCTACACCTTCATGAATAACTTCAAAAAGATGGAAGCTGTAATCTTTGCTAAATCCTTGATCTATCCACCCGTGAAAATAGTAACGACCAATTCTACCATCGTGATGCCCCATTAACCAATTATCCGAATTTCGGCTGTTTGTTGATGTGGATGTGATGACTCGTCCATTCAACCCCTGGGTGTAGCGACTTACGGCCAATGCAGAATATCCGGTATTTCGGAAGGACGAGGGAATCGAATTTGTTGCGTTTTGTAACCAGTCATTGCCATCAAATTCAACTACTGCAATGCCTCCATGACCATCATGTGAAATTTTGGGATTATTGGAATCTGGACTCGATTCAGGGATAGACAAATCTTTACTTGTCTCTTCTTCATTATCAGATTTCCTTGCCTTGTTTTTCCACTGGTCCACCGGAGTGCCCTCTGGATCGACGACATATTCGGTCCTGTTTTGAGCAAGCAGATCATTGGCATCGAACCAAAGGAAAAGGGAACCAGGCAAATCGTCTGGGATGGGAATACGGTTTATGGTTGTTTCTTTTCCGGTCCAGTGAACTCCCGCTATGTTTTCTGAATATAAGCGGACAAAGTATCTTTGATCAGCGTCCAATCCTTTTAATTGAAAACTGTTAGGCCCGAATCCTTGCCTGCCAATTTCAATACGATATTGCCACTCATACAGGTTGGTTCCTCTATCCTCAAGATCGACCACGGCAATCATGCTTGGATCATCTCCTCCAGTTGCCAGTACATCAAATTGCAGCGTCAGGGTAGGGGTGGAATCACTGATCACTTCACTCAATTCAACTACGGGCAGACCGGCATTAACATTAAGAGTGATTTGTTGTTCAGCTATCGATTGATCCAGATAATACGCTTCGAGATTTATTTTATAAGTACCAGCCTGAACAGGTATTCCTGAAAGGTTTCCATCCGCCGGATTAATACTCATTCCTCCGGGAAGTCCGGTGGCGAGGAAGGCAAGGGGAGAACCGGTTGCACGGACCGAAAGCTCAAAGTAGGATTCTGCTGGGGTTTCAAAAATTAAATCAGGTAAAAGGAAAGATTGCTCCCCCACAATGGTACCGTACACGGGAAGATTAGCATGTCCTGACTGATTGTCATAAGAGGCTTTGATCCAATCCGCTGATTTAGGTAATCGGGATAACCTGAACTCATCCAATGCAAAAGGTAGAGTGCCTAATCCAAATCTCCATGGTGCGGAGCTTGGGGAGGAGGGGAATCCATCTTCAGGTAAGTCTTCGCGGGCAACCAGTTCACCGTTAAGAAAGATATCGAGTGAATTGTTTTGGGTATCCACTTGAGAGAAGAGATGCATCCATTCTTCAGTGGTAAGCGAAGTGTTCGCATCTGCCTGTAAGCTCTGTCCGGATGGTAGCCTGTGGGTGTTTTGAGGAGTAAGGCCCAATAAACTTAACCGTTCGGTCGGGCCGTCCTGAAAGAGTGTGACCGAACTAATACGGTCACTAAGATTACCGTCGAAGGTTAGATGGTAGTACTTGGTCTGCTCAGTATCAGCTGGATCAAGTGTAATCCAATTGGATAAACTGTCATCATCTGATTTTACTTCCACAACCAAATTGGTTGTGGTGACCCCACTTGGTACCCCATGGGATAACATTAAGTTATAGGGTTCCCCTTCGTTGAGCTCGATTGATTGTGAGATGGTCAGGTCTGATCTGCAGATGGCTTCATCCACGGAGAAGTTGCCGTCCTGATTTCCGTCAAACCAAAGAGAAGCATGATCCTCTTGTCCAATTTGGATTCTAAATTGATAAGCTGCTGAAACCGGAGGAGTAAAACGAGTCATGAATGAGGTCATGAACCCGCTGGATCTGTTAATGCCCAGATCAAGGGTTTTGAAATCATCGGCGGAGCTAAAACTCAGTCCTGTGTTATTGGGGCCATTACGGAGGATACGGCCGCCATCAGGTTCGAGGGCTAGGAAATTTTGTGGAGTATCAAAGTAGCTGTCTTGAGGGGTTTCGTCATATCCTACCCCCCAAAATGCTTCATTTACCCGTTGCTCCGGAGTACCATCCAGCCAGATCCACCCAGAAAAAGCAAAACTCCCCAAAGCGAGGTTTTCCAACGCTGAATTAAGAGGTGCCGAAAGGTAGTTGTCAGGCTCTCCGAATAACTGTCTGGCATTACCGGCAAGTCCTGATTTTCGGCTCAATCCATTTTGATCGGTAAGGTGATTTCGGTATGAAGTTGAGTCAGAGAGTATAGTACTTCCAGGAGTTGGTCTCATATGCCACACACCTAAGTAATCTTTATTCCATGCGTGCCCATTGATAGAATAATCAGGTGGGAACTCGGCGATTGCAGGGTTTCCCCAATAAGCAGTAAAGATGGTCTGATTATTAAATTCGGGGACTTGAACCCAGGCAATAAGCTCATTTCCAGCTAAGTCAAAAGTTTCTATTTCATAGGCATATTCTTTTCCGCTTGGATCAAAGAAACGAAGATCGTTGCCCGAATTGGAAGCAAATTGTCTAAGATTGAAACCTGTGATTGAACCATTCATTTCAATTAGCATCGGGAAATCGTACAGGGTGCTTGTGCCAGAATAGTTTGTGCAGTTAAATTCCATCTGCTTGGCAAAAACCGAAGGATTAAAAATGCTCATTTCTAAAGTTTGAGTGTCCTTCCCAAATTCATTTTCAATGATGAGGGTAACTTGATAGCTACCTTCCTGAACGGGAGATCCGCTGATCTCTCCGGTTGTACTGTTTATGGACAACCCTGCGGCAAGACCAACCGCGGTAAAACCACCATCGTTTTCAGGGAATCTTGTAGCAGTGAATGAAAATTCCTTGCCCACGAATGCCTGCAGTTTTTCAACCGAGAGGATAACGGGCGGTCCGCTCACTGTACCGGTCTGGATAAAGTTGTTTTGATCGGGTCTTTGGTTTTCGTAAGAGGCCGAAATCCTGTCCGAGGATTCCCACATAGTAGCCATTCTCAATTCATCAATTTTACCGAACCATGGATCGATTCCATCCGTACTTGAACCAATTCTAAATGATTCGATATTTGTGCCAAAAGAAAGATTGTTACCGGTTTGGTTCACGACCAGAGAGCCGTTTTGGTATACTTTTGACCTGCCCGTATTATTATCAATTTGTAGAACCCAGTGAATCCATTGGTTTTTGTAGTTTGAAAGAGGGTAGGTTGTATCATCAAGACTGCCGCTACTGCCCGTCATCCAATGAAGTGCACCATCCGATCCGGGCAGAAGAATTTTTAAGTGGTCCCCAGCAGCAGAATTTGCATGAAGAAGGGTGCGGTTGCTCAATTCCTGGTCCTGATTGTAGGCCCAGAATGAAAAACTGGCCTGCTTTGTTTCTGGCGAGAAGTAGGAAGATTGGGGCAGTTCAATGAATGTCTTTTCATCCATTAATTTAATGGAATTACCCACCACTCCAATATCCAGGTGATTTGTCCCATTATAGAGGGTTCCATGGAAGCCGGATGCGGAATCTCTAATGATCTGATTTGCCTGTTGATCCATCTTCCAAACTGCGTGGTATTCCCTCCAAACCTCACCATTGGAACAGTAGTCGGGTAGTTCCTTGATCGAGCTATTACCCCATACTGCAAGAATAGATGAGCTTGAATGGAGTTCAGGAAGCAATATCCAAAAGGCAGAAGTGCCATTCGGGTTCCAGTTGATCACCTCAAAAGGTAACTCGGTCGATTTGTTTCCGCTTAAAAATCGTAAATCTTTTCCATTCTCCTCCGCAAACTGTTGGTAATTAAATCCATTGATAGAGGAATTAAGCTCTAGGAAAAGCGGGAAATTATACAAGGAGTTACTGCCCGAATATCCACTGACATTGAGTTCCAATGCGTATTTCCATTCATCAAAATTGGTTACCACAAAATCAATTTCTTTGAGGTAAGTTCCCGCTTCGTTAGTAGTGCCTAAAGTGACTGGGAAGGTGCCTTTGGTCAGTGCCTGGCCAGTCACTCTTCCGGTAGAAGCATTTAACTCAAGGTCACTCGGTAACCCAGTGCCTGAAAACGATGAGGCTGGACGATTGGTTGGAATAGTGAAATCTTGCTCCACTCCAAGGCCAATGGAATAGGGACTATTCAGTAAAATTTCCGGACGATTCTCAAAGACAGGAGGGTTGTTTTTGTAAGGGTGGGAATCTGTGATTAAGTCATTTATCCCCCACTTGTGAGCTAAGTAACCCTCTATCATCAATAGCCGGTCATTGGACAGCCCCTGATCAAATAAAAGGACTTCTGCGAGATCAAATTTACCAAACATGGCAGGGCTTTCACTTCCATTCGCACCAATAATTAGATCATTTTCTCCGCTGGATTGAACTGTTCCTTCATCGCTAAATTCAAAACCTTGAAATCCATTTATTCGAACCATCCTCTTGTCTGCGGATTTACGGGTAGAAAAAATCATATAGTTGTCCGACCACCTTAAGTTGGATGACATTTCATCCAAGCCAGCAGTTCCCCTGACTCCAAATCTTGGCATTCCTGCACTGTCGCTTTTTAATACCCAGCCGCTGGTTAGATCCCACCCTTTACTGATAAGCGTGCTGCCAGCATTCAAGTCATTGGCACGGACAAGTAAAAATACACTACCCTCCGAACCCAAATCCAAATCATAGGATTCTTCGGTCTGAAAATCTGCCACCCTTAAGTACTGATTTTCGCCATCAAACCGAAGAATATTCTTTTGGTTTAATGCATTTGAGACGAGTGTGGGACCATAGCCGTTGCCCGCATGGCGATTTTTGCCTGATTTATCGATCCATTCATCGACCTTGCCTCCAAACGGTTCATTCTCTCTGTTTCCATCTCCATTAATATCAGCTGCATCCAGCCAAAGAAGAAGGTCAGTGTCTACCCAGCTATTTGCGGAGAATGAGAATGAACTTGCGGAAAGAATACCAGCGGTTTCAGACCAATGTGAACCTGCATCATTTTCGGCAAGAAAACGATAAAAGTACTGAGTACCTGCCTCCAACCCATCGATAGGCGTGGAGAATGTCCCCATCTTTATTGTACCTAGATTTACCTTGTTGTCCCATGCATCAGCAGAAGATGAGTTAATATCTGGATTATATCCGCCATCCTCATTACCCCAGAACAAAGTCACTTCGGGATCCTGTCCTCCTGTATGCTCAAATCCGGTAAGGTCACCCGAATAAATAGAATTAATTTCTTCATTGCTCAGAGTACGGTTGTAGATCCTGAGGTCATCAATGATTCCATTAAAAAACTCGAAGTCTTTAGGAGTGCTTACAGGAGGGCTTGATTTATACTCGTGATTATCTGGGAGTTTGCTTTGCAGATCCCATTTGTGTGACAAGTATCCCTCCAGTTCCAAATGCCGATTGGTGGAAAGAACATTTTCCAGTACAATAAATTCCGAGTAATTCGTTTGAACACCACCCCAACTATCTGGGGTAGGTTTTCCTCCAATTGAAAGCGGCTCGTTTGTGGAAAGAATACTACCAGTATCATTTGACTGGTTGATGACCACAGTACCATTAAGCAGAGCCTGCCTTTTTCCTGAAGTTCCATCATAGGTAAGAACAAGTAGCATGGGGTCATGAACAAGATTTGAAAATGCACCACTGATTTCAGGAGTGTCTCCTCCGGTGGTTCCATTGACTCTAAACCTGTACCTTGGTGGGTTCAGATCTGGTCTTCTGCTCATAAAATGCCAGGAACTGTTACTTGCATTGTTCAGTCCACCACTTTTACCAAACCAGAAACTCCAGACATTTATAGATTTCTCCTCAAGTACTGCATAAACGGAAAGTTTGGACCATCCATCGAATTCTTCGGTGCTGTTTTCGATGGTCATCTTTGTAGTCCTGTCAAAGTAAAGAGTGGGTAATTCGTTAAACCCAAATGGTTGCCAGGTTGGGGTACCAATCGTGGAGATTGCGTCGTGACCATTTCCACTTAAGTCCTTCCAGACGGCAATATTATCTCCTTCACCGGAAGCCAATGTGGAGGCCTCCTCATCAATGTAAACAGTATGCCCGTAGCGGGCATCCAACCAGAGCTTTAGGCCTTCCAAATCAATAGGATTAAATTCTTCCATACCCAGTCGGTTTCCTCCAAGGATATGAAAAGAGCGGTTAAGATCTGCAGGCACTTCTCCTGATTGTGAGGAAAGATATTTTCCATCTGAATAAAAGTTGGTCAGACCATCCTCTTCAATAGTAATCGCGAGGTGTTGCCATTCATCTAATTTCCATAGCGAATCCACCAGCAATTCACTGTCATTGCGGTCTGATGGTTCTACCCGATTACTAAAAGCATAAAGATGCCAGGTGTTTCCTGAGTTAGCCGGGTCGATGGTGAATTCTACATCAGTTCCCTCGGCTACATAGGTACATTCAACCAACACGCCATCTGAGTTTTGATTATGGTTTTGATCTTGATCGACCGTAATCGACCCAGGTAAATCCGAGCACGAAAGTTCGCAAAAACGGTTGCCGCCCCAAGATTGGCTGTAAATTGAAAAGCGATAAGTTTGATTGTCGGTTAACCCGGATAGCATAATTTTTTGAGGATCCCCAGAGTACTTGAATCCTTCTTTCAGAATATTTCCTATAGATCCGGAAACACTTGTGTCCGTAGTGCCTGAATGCGATGCACCAAAACCAGCCGTTATAGCCCAGCCATTTCCTGAACTGGCTGTTGTGCCCTCGAAATTTACTCCGTTTACAGTTTGGTTGGTTCCGTGAAGGTTAACCGCACAGATGTATTCATATTCACTGGAGATATTGGAATCCGCATCTCCACTCAGGGAGGAAACTGTCCAGCCAAGTTGATTACCAAGAGAATTAACCACTGTCCAATTACCAGTAATACTCCTTTGTGAGTTTTTAAGAAGAAGCGCATTAGTACCGTATTCGTCATCTGCAAAATCAAGAATTCTTACCTCTTCTCCCAAGCTTCTCAACTTAAACCAACCTGACAAACTCATAGCACCACCACCCAAATTAAAGGATCCCAAATCAAGGTAAGACTGTTGCTCACCCCAGAAGGATAAGGCCGATCCTAGCTCCTCTGATTTTGACGGAACCCAGGTAACTCCGCCTTTTACTCTCCCCAGAGGGGCAGTTCCTTTGTCGTCCTTCGTTTCGGTGCCCTGTCCTTCATCAAAACGCCAATGTGCATGCAGACCATCATTATTGGTTGGAGTATCAAGATGGATAATTTGGGAAATACCTCCATCCGAAACAAGGTTTCCACGGATGATTGCCGAGACTGTAGTTTGTTCGAGAGGTGGAAGCACTTCGACAGACGGAAATCCAATAGTTCGGAAGACCACGGCATTCTCCGACCAACTAGTTTTATTGGTAGTTTTGGCTCGTATTCTGAAAGAGTAGGTTACTCCTGGGCTAAGACCAGTAATTCTTTGTTTGCCTGCTCCGAGTTGCTGCACTTCTCCAATTTCGTAGCTCGATTGCCAGAGCCCCTCGACTTCGCCTTGGTCTTTGGTCCCCCAATAAAGAGTTAGCTCTGGAGCCTCGCTGTCATAGGAAACTAATTCAAAGTTCAAATCAGCACTTTGGGCGGTGATATCTGTAGTTTCTAAGACCTTAACATAAGGACCAACTTCTTCAGTCAATGTAGTGAAGGATAGCACATCGCTTGCATTGAAGGAACCCTCCGAATTTTCGAGCCTGGCTTGATAAAAGTATGTTTGATTGCTTTCGAGTTCAGTTAAAAGAAAGGGTATCTTTTCATTAACAGAAACAACCGAGATGTTTGATTCTAAATCGAGATTATTTTGATCCTGACCATAGAGGAAGGTTAGGTTTGCATCCTCCCCCCCATGACTTGTGATATCAGCCTGAAGCAGGGCGGATGTGGAACCAACCTGACCAGCAGCAAGTGTGATCACGGAAGGACTGCCTGCGGAGACATTGATGGTAAAAGTACTACTAGTTTCGCCGAATCGGTTACTAGCTTCAATCTCAACCGAAAAAGTTCCTGCTCGTTGCGGGTTTCCAGAAAGCTCCAGGTTTTGATTAAGCTTCAATCCTTCTGGCAATCCTGTGAGGGTATATTCAAGACCTTGGACTAGATTGAGGTCAATGGGGGTGAAGTCATTATTGTAGGTGAAATTGAATTCACTCAACTCTGGAAGGGTTGGGCTTGTGTATTTCGAAAAGATTCCATCTTGAGCTTGTGAAACAATATCGATTTCAGGGTTGGTTCCTGCAGAAACGCTAAGGTTGCCTTCATTCAATACACCTGAGGATATCAGGGTTATTCGACCACCTCCGCCTGGTCCTCCGCTGCCATTCGAATCTCCTCCAAATGCTTCGAGTCTTCCAAAATTGTAAAGGTTGGCGGCTTCAATACGAATGGCACCACCCGCACCAGCACCTGCATTTCCAGTTCCCAATGACTCCGCATTGCCGCCATTAGCAGAGATGGTTGTGTTTGTTTCCAGAGTGAAAGTACCTCCAGTAACAAACGAGATTGCACCACCGCCACCACCTGCATTGACATTCCTGCCTCCGGATCTACCACCACCGGAACCGCCAACTAAATCGGTGAGGTTGTCGTCTCCGTAGATGTTTCCTACAGGACCATTGTTTTCTCCAATAGATCCATATCCTCCAAAACTTCCTCCTGCACTGGAAATAGCTGAGTTTTCTACACCAATACCACCACCAGGTCCCTTCCCGCTCAAAACTGAGTTTGAGCTGTTGGGGAAATCGGTGTTGCTTAAACTTCTTCCTGAATTCCAGCCACCCGCACCGGATCTTCCAGAATAAAGACCAGCCTGTCCAATTGAGCCGTTCAATTGGATGTCGCTGCCTATGGTTGTGTTTCCATTTACAGTCAATTTGAGAGCATTTTCCCCACGGACAACGACAGACACTTCGGCACCAATCACAATTTGATTAAAAGAGAATTCACAGACACTAAATTCAAAGGGCTGTCCATCGACCTCGATTAATTTGGTTGTAACGAGACCACGTCCTTGAATCCCGGAGTTGTGTGTCCACGATCCGGCTGTATCGAAAACCAAAGTTCCTGACTCAAGGATTAGGTCTCGGGGCGGAGAGGTATTCTGGGGGCTGGTGAAAATTGTTCCTGGTAAACCAGCAGCAGCTTCGGAGTTCTCTTTGCCCCCTTCTATAAGAACCGTGCCCAGATCAATTTTTCCATCCGAAATTATCGCAATTCGACCGCCTCCCCCGGCACCGCCTCCCTGGCGGAGATAACGGGCACCAGTTTCGCGAATGTCTGCCCCAGGGGCGTCGCCACCTCTGACATCTAGAACGCCCCGATTTTCAATGGATGAAGCGATGAGTTTAATGGCTCCTCCGGAACCAGCTCCGCCAGAGAAGTTCGCTCCAAATGCCGGATGTACAAATACCGTTCCGCCTCGTAGAGAAATAATTGTTCCTTCGGTGATTAAAATTTTTCCAGTGGCGTTTAGTTCGAGAGCACCACCGCCGGCACCTGCCTCCCCAACATTTCCAAGACCACCACCTGAACCTCCAATCAGTGGATTGAGAGACGCCGAACCATACTCAATTCCACTTGCTCCTGAAGCTCCTGCTCCACCTTCCCCACCGAAAGATGCCCCGCCACCAACTTTTCCTCCAATTTGTGCTAAACCTGTAGAAACTCCTTTGCCCGGTCCATTCCCTCCGTCATAACCTCCCAGATTTCCTTGACCCACTCGTTTTCCAGCGATGTTGGAATCTGCGTAATAAGCACTGTATCCATCGGTGAGAGTACCCCCTTTAACATGAGGGGTAGTTGGTAAGAGGGATCCATTCAGGCTTTGCGAGATAATTAAATCGCCGTCCACTTGAATGGAGAGAGCATTTTGGCCTTCTAGAATGACCTTGTCCAGGTTTGATCCAAGTGACAGGGGTTCGTCGAAACTAAAAATTGCTTTGGTTAAAGTCCAGGAAGACCCATCGGGTGCAAAATACAAATTCTGAACCAAGGTGGGTTCTGTAATCTTTTCTTCCCCCTCACCCAGTCCCCTGTCCCAGAACCAACCAGCACCTAGACCGTTATCATCCAGCCCGGTATGAATACGCAAGGTTCCCTGATCGTAGGGCAGGGTAGTGAAGTTTCCGGTTTCTGACCATGCCGTATGTGTTCCATTATCAGCTTTGAAACGATAGTAGTAGGTTTTTCCACTGTCTAAACTATCAATGGTAATGGGTATTTGACCGTGTAGGAAATGTCCGATTACATGGTTAGCTTCCCATACTCCCTCGGTATCGCTTTGGTCGGTACTGCCGTAATAGATCGTCACCGCACAACTGGGACCTCCAGTGGTAATAAGTTCGCCAGAAAGATTGGCAGTTCTCCCAGACACTGAGCTTACTATGCCTTTGTCAATGATTGGAGCCTCTGCACTGGAATTGGAGAAGATAGTTAGCTGAGCCGACGAACTACCAGCTGCATTGCTTGCAGTTAAAGTAAAATTAAAAGTGCCAGTTTGATTAGCTTCGCCTGACAAAATTCCTGTTGCCTGATTAAATACAAGACCCTTTAGGTCTGTACTGTTTATCTCGTAATAGGAGGCAGGAGGGTTGCTTGATATCTGAAAACTGGTCGGTACTCCATTAATCACTGTTAGGTTTTGATCACTGGGCATTATCGGAGCCTGTAAATGCTGAAGATCCTGGCTAAGGAAATTTTTGTCCAACCGCTGGCTTTCAAAAGATAATCTTGCCCAGGCGTGACTTCTGCCTACATCGGAGATTCTGGTTTCGTCCATCCTGCCGTCCAGGAATGAGCCATCTGGAAATCTGCCGATGCTTAATTCAGAGTCACTTCCTGTACTAACGGTGCCATCAATGGAGAAGGATGGTGCGTCGATTAAACGGCCGTTTAAGTATAATCGACTGCGATTAAGATCGCTTCCATTTCCGGGGTAACTAAGGAGCAAATGATTCCATTCCCCATTTCCAATGACACCGGTTCCCTGTCTGCTTCCGTCATTATTTTGGGTGAGTACAAGTGGACCTTGTGAATTCCATCCGAAATTCCACCGGTCACCAGTCGTTCCCCAGCCAAGAATCACTGATTCGTTTTGATCAGATTTTATCCAGGTCTCTATCGAGCGTGCGTTAGAGCCAGTGATCGAATTGAAAGTACTTACAGAGAGATAAGCGGAATCGCCGTCAAAACCCATGGCGTATCCGCTTATTCCAGTTGCATTCCTCTCTGGAGATCCATTGGAGGATGTGACTAGGTTTTGCGAAGAAGAATCTGAGAAGTCAGAAAGGTGCCAGACTGCTGCATAGTTGCTCCAAACGGAACCATCTGTGCGGAAGGAAGGAAGGGTGGTATTTGTTTCATTTCCCCAATAGGCAAATAGTTTGATATCGGGGGAGATTTTATCCACTTTTACCCAAAATGTGGATTCGCCAGAGGAGGCATTCCATTCATCCATTTCATAGGAAAGAATCTTTCCTGCCTGATCATAAAATCTCAGGTCTCCTCCCATATTTGAATCAGCAAAAGTACCAATGGAGTATTCGGGGTGTTGGCTTTGGCTCAACCGAACCAAAAGAGGGAAATCTTCCAATCCTTCAGACATCCACTTCAGTCGCAGGTGATCCTCAAGGTTACGTCTTTCAGACAAATTAAGGGCACGGTTGTATAGCAGGACTTCAGCAACTTCAGCTTGGGCAAAGTCACGGTTTGCTCCAGCTCCACCCACGGCGAAACGCTTGGGGCGTGAATCCCTAGTTAGGCTGATGGTTCCGTTAAATAAAGAGAATCCGTCTCTCCAAAACTCAACATTGCCATCACCATCAAGCAATCCAGTGAGTAGGTGCCAGTCCTGATCGCTGGAAGGACTATTGGAAAGGATATCAGAGCCCATTTTCCAGTAGGCGGATTTATTTTCGCCCAAGCCAAAAACCCAATTTGTGCCCACTGATGCCAATACTGCCTGGTTCTTGACTCCAGTATGTCTGATCAGGGCGAGGAAGGTATAGTCATTTAAAATAGATTGAAAATCAGTGCTGGAGTACAATTGAGAGTAGCCATTGAAAGAAACCACTTTTTGTTGATCCAGTTCTTCGCTTACAGTTACAGATGGATCACCACGATGCTGATCCAAATGCCTGCCCTTACCTGAAGAATCCAACCAGGATGTAAGAACAGTGGCATTCTCTTCAGTAATCTTTGATGCGTCCAATCGGAGCGCGAGACCAGCAATATCGAAGGGAGTCTCTGCTGATAATACTCCGGTGGGAGAAAGTTCTAACTTTGCGGCATATTGGGTTGGGTCTAAAAGCAAAACCTCATGAATTTGCTGAGTACTGAATGCGGGGTTGGATGCAGTGATGGTGATTGCAGTAGAGTTTCCATCGTTCGGAATACCACTGATGATTCCTGTGGACTCATTAAAGTCCAGCCACTCGGGTGAATCGCTAATATTTAAGCTAAGTGAATTTTCTGTTTTAATGAGAAATTCAGAATAAATACCCCGTATCCACCTGGACTGATTAGCGGAAATAAAAACGGGTGTATGCGGTTCGTAGGCGAGGTTGATGGGGGTATCAACGAAATTCTCGAGGAAGTAGGCAGTGGAAACAGATGATCCAAGCACGGATAGAGTTATCTCAGCACTTGATGAATTGTCATCAGGTGTGATCGCCAAAGAATAAACTCCACCAGAAAGTTTTTCGATAGAACTTACAGAAGCATTTCCCGAGGTGATCGAAGTATTGTCTTCAGAAAAAGAGCCATCGAGCTCAACCGGGGATCCATCTAGAAGAAAACGGGCGGTAACAGTAATGGGTAGTTCAAACTGTCCAGAAGAGCTTAGCTCAATGGTACGATTGTGAAAATCTCCCTCCCCAAGACCATAAATCTGTTTTATTTCATCATTGGATAAAACACGGTGATAGATGCGAAAATCATCGATCTCGCCGATGGAGAAATCAAGGTTATCTGCCTTGCCCAGCCTAAAGGGAGAGGAAAGAGGGAAAACTGAAGAGGAGGAAAAGCTGGATGCGATATCAGGTTCACCGTTTAGGAAAAGCTGGACGGTTCTGGAATTCAAATCGTAGCTTAAGGCAAGATGGGTCCACTGATGAAGAGGTAAGTAACCGCGTGCATGAATTTCATCTTCATTTTCCCCCAACAAGTAAGATTGAGAAATTCCTGTAAAAGAGAAGAGCGGACGATTTCTTTCCAATGTCCAAGAAAGCCCCTCCGATTCAATCTGGAAGATATGAAAGTTTTCATGACGGGGGTAGACCCAGGCAGAAAGAGTGACTGATGGATAGTCAGCAGATAGACCTGCATGAGTTACGGACCTTCCATTGGATAAATCAAAGGAAAGGGAGGAAGCAAATTTTCCACTACTGTTCCAGTCAGGGGTGCTGGTTGTTCCATCGTTTGTATTTCCAGAGAAATCATCGGCATTACCGTCTAATTTCCACCAAACCAAGAGGTCGGATTCTGCAACTCGGTGAGGACGGTAATCGATCGACTTTGTAATGATAGAGTTGGTTGATCCCAGGGAATCAGTAACGACATTTTCATTCAAAGTGATAGATAAAGTTCCGCTAGAGTAGGAAGTGGGTGAGAAAGATAAGTGGAAGGTCTGGTTATCTTCCGTTTCAGTGGAACTCCAGCTTACTCCACTTAAGCTAAGATCGGTTGATGCATCAAAGTCATGTATTGGCTGGTTAAAAGTTAGGGTGGCATTAATTTGATTATCGTAGGTAGGAGAGTTGACTGCAAAAGAACCTTGTGGTCCCCAGTCCCCCAACCCATTCCCGTATAATAACCCTATCTCAGTTTCATTAAGAGGCCTGTTCCAAATTCGTACATCATCGATTTTCCCATTAAATGGATTTGTTCCGTCAATGTCTGCCCCCAATACTAACCGGGAAGAACTTTGCGATAAGCCAAGGGATTTCAGTAACGCAGGCGTACCATTGAGATAAATTTTGCTTTGACTGGTTGCAGGATCAAAAACTCCCACAAGGTGAACCTTCTGTCCCGCGTAAGCCAATTGTGGGGTAGTGGTCTCCAGTTTCCCAGTTCGCACGAAAGGGTTGCCGGACTTAAAGCCTAAAGACCAGTCATAACCTTCATCCTTCGTGCTCAAGAGAATGGCTGGGTTATTGACTATTCCATCCACGGAATTTGGGGTAGTCCAAATCGCGATGGTAAAACCGGAAGATCGTGCTGACTGATCTATTTGAAATGGCAGATCTATTCTGTCACCATTCAATTCGATGGCATCCCCGTAATTGGCGCTATTAATTTGAGCGGGAGGAAAAAGTTCAATTTCACCAACGGACAAATAGGTTAGTGGATGTGTGCTTGGAAGAGAGTCACTCAGTCCCCATTTGTGGGCAAGGTATGCTTCGACTTTTTGCCGTTTAGAAGTGGGGAGCTGATTGTCGAAAGAAACCACTTCAGCAATAACTCCATTCCAGTCCCGACCACTCGTGTAAAAAGCCCGGTCGATACCAATGTTGTAACCAGTTATTGATATTTTTGAGTTAGAGGATGCGGAAACTAAGAATGGTGAAGACATGGTTGCCAAAACCTCCGATATTCCCGAGCTTGAACCGTTTAAATAGAAATTGTCGAACCAATTTGTGGTGTAAAGGCTGGAGGTTCCAGAATTGCCGATAATTCCGATTTCTTCATCTGAATTTGAAGTTCCTGTGAACAACCCATCATAACTATTGAATGTCGCTCCACCGTCCCATCTTGCTACAATGAATAGATCCTGCCAGTTGGCAAAAGATGGAGTAGCATTACTCATTCTCGAGTTTGAACCGAGCGTGATTACATTCTTATCGTTTATGGTGTCAGAGTTGGTTGTTGTCTGAGCACCATTGGGGGAGAATGCGTGGTGGTTGTTACCGCTCTTATCGAACCACTGGCTTACCAGGTTTGATTCCTCAGTAATGGTGGAGGAGTCGTTTGCATCTAACCATAATAACAACCCATCAAGCTGGTCAGGAACACTGCTGCCAGTAGTTTCGGTGAAAGTTATCCGATAGTAACGGTAATTGGCAGTCTGGGATAATGGGTAAGTTCGTTTTTCCCATTCCGCCCAATTGGTTTGATTGTCAGTCGAGTCAAGTTCCTGCCAGGTTGAATTGTCATTTGAACCAGCAAAGATCCAAGCCTTGGGAGATTTTAAATCCTCATCCGCATTTTGGGAATAGATGGCATAACTTCCGATTGCGGTTGCCGTGCCCAAATCATATTGAATGTACAGAGGCTGTCCGTTCCACTTTGCCAGCCACTTGTCGTTGGAGCTTTCTAATTGGTTATCAAAAGCATTGGATTTCGGGTAACTGGTGGAACTGGCTTCTGATGTGGTAATCTTCGAGTTGTCATCCGTGGTTGCATCAGATGAACGGTAAATACCATGGCGGAGGTTGCCCGAGTCATCAAAAATGACAGATCCATCTGTTCCATCAAAAGTATACCATGCAACCAAGCCATCTTCGACGGAGGTAATCGTACGATGCTGAAACTCGAAAGCTCCGGCTTGGCTCAGGTTGCCGTCATAACTTATCGCCCCGTGATCAATTGACACACGGATGGTGGAGGGTTTTTCACTGGCATTGAGTTCATAAGAAAAAGCTGAGGAGTCAAAATTCAAGACACTGGCACCAGAGGCATTGATTTCGGATAACTCCAATCCTGAAACTGTGAGGTTGTTTTCATCTTGCCAAAAACTTATGGATTGGGATGCCGGGGATAAGGAAAAAGGAGAGTCTCCATAAAATTGGGGGCGAATTCCCAGATCTCCGGATCCAGAACCGTAAAGAGAAGAAATTTCAGAGTTGCTAAGTGCAAGGTCATAAATCCGTACTTCATCCAGCAGAAGATTTCCTCCCATGGACCAGGTGATTGCCTCAGGTGACCCCATGTATAAATCGCGATCATCGAGGTCTTCCCATGTCATTGCGGTTGTGAGGTTCTTTGAGCTTACCTGATCCCCATTAATAAACATTATCAACTGTGAGTTGGTCAGGGATAATGCGTAATGAGTCCATTTTCCCTGCTCTGCAAAAGAGCTTACCTCATCCCATCCATTTTCGGTGTAAATCAAACCGTATAGCTTAAGGTCGTCTCGATATTCCAAGCGAACCTGACCATTGCTTAGAATGGTACCTTCTGCATCATCCAGGATTTTCGCCCATAATGAAAATGTGAAGGATTGATTGAAGGAAAAATCATTTCCTGAGATCACAACCGATGCTCCAGGAGTTAGCTTTAGGACTTGCGAGAATTTCCCAGGCACTCGTTCGCCTAGTTTTAAACTGGCATCGATTTGTCTGGGGGATAGATCGTAAACCGTTTTGGAATCGTTGCCTTCAAAATTGTACCACAATACGAGATTATCCTGAGCAGTTACCGGAGGAGATTGATGAAACCTGGTCGAGATTGCTCCGGTCAAAGTGGTGCCATCGGTCCCGGTTGCAGCCTGATCGGAAATGGAAAGGGAAATTGGAATCCCCGGACGGTCAGGAAGAATGGTAATTTCGAAGCCACCAGATCCATCTTCCGAAAAATTTCCTAAGCTCGCTCCCTCAATGCTGATATCCGATGCAACAAAACCAGTAACATTTACTTGGTTTCCGACCTGGTAAAAACGAATGGTCCCATTAATTTCTGTGCCGGAATGATCTGTACTCATATCAACAACAGGAACAATACCCAGATCACCTGATCCCAGATTCCATAGGGCGTTTACATCCGCTTGGGAAAAAGAAGTGCCATAAATTCTCATTTCATCAATTTGGCCCTCAAAATCGGCACCATTATCCTCATTCCAAGAGCCAATTCTCCCATCGTTTCCTTCCAGAGTAATCAGCGATGTGGGAGAGGTTGATTGGGAAACAAGCTCGCCATTTAGGTAGAGCTTGCGGTTTTCTTTATCCATTACTGCCACAAGCAACTGCCACTGGTTGGCTATGCCAATGCCATCGGTTCCGCTCGTGCGATTGTATAAAGCGACAGGGGAACCTAAAATAAAAGAGTAGGTTCGGTTACCAACACCAGCTGTGTTTACATCGTACCATAGCCTGGAGTGATTAGTCGAACTTCCTGCGGCGGAAAAAATAGTGGCATCCTCGGAATCCAAGGAGGAGCCGGTTTGAGCAAGTTTGATCCAGGCACTAAAGGTAAGGTTTTCTGCTGAGTGAGCACCCCTTACACGAGGCAAGTAGAGGTAGTCCCCAAATCCATCGAGGGTGATAGCCTTTCCAAACCTGCCTGCAGACAAATAAGCATTTCCCATAAGGAAACCGTCGTTTCGGCCTGCACCAAGGTCAACTACCCGAGTATTGCCGCTTGCTTCAGTAACCGTATCTTCAAAATCCCATCGACTGATCAAGTCTTCCTCGCGATAAGCAGGTAGATAATTTTTAAACTCAAAAGATAATGCCTCAATTTGTTTTCCGGTGCCAAAAGTAAAAGGATCACCAAACTCTTTGGCGGGGGGAGTGGACTTGTATGCGTGACCGGCAATTAAAGAATTCTCCAATCCCCACTTGTGAGCCAAATAACCTTCGATTGACTCAATCTCGCTATCCTCCAAAGCTTCATTGAAAATAAGCAATTCCCCTAGATCTCCCTTCCAGGTTCGACCACCGATATTGCGGTCATTGGTAAAATTGGAAGCCTTTAGATCCGAATAAGATCTCAGAGATACAACACTTAAGCTTTGTGGCAGAGGGGTTCCTTGAGGATTTGTAATTACGCTACCATTTTCTCTTAGGGTTCCCGCATAGGCCGTACTTGCGTGACCACTGTGCAGATAGTTATTTCCTGATGCATGAAAATTGTAATCTCCACCGCTTCCAGACCCGGTCCAATCTCCAAGCAGGAAACGATTGGAGTCAGTACCATTTTTTTTGACTACCCAGAAAACGGTTCTTATGTCGCTAATCTTTTCCCAGTCATGATATTCCCCTTGGGCACCACTGTAGGTCATTAAGGGTAGACTATTCTGGGAATTTGTGCCCCAAGTAGGAGAGCCTTTGGTTGTCGCGTGATTTCTTTGGTTACTCTTATCTGTCCAAAAAAGCTTGGCAAAAGAGGTGCCCGGGATCCAGTGTTCTCCTTCAAACGAGATGGGGCGGGCAGCCCTGTATGCATGGCTGGCGTCGAGATTATTTCCAATGCCCCACTTATGAGCAAGGTATCCCTCGTAGATGGATCTTTCTTCGTCAGAGATTACCCCTCGAACCACAATCATTTCACCGAGGGTAAATCTTGGATTGTAGGATGAGTCACCACCATTGCCTGGGAAGAAGAAGGAGCCACCTATGTACCTCACCTCATTACGGGGGCCAGTGAGAACATTTTTTCCATTGCGAAAAACATTCTGTTCACCCTTGGAGACCGAAAATTCCAAGGTGGTAAGGATTGGAATTCCACTCTGTCCAACCCAGACACTTTTACGGTTGTCCGAAAATCTCCAATAAATACTTCCGTTGTCCCATGGGAAATGGTCTCCCCAATCCATATTAAAAGGAAATGTGGTACGGGTGAATTCATCCACCCGCCAGAGCAGCATGATAGTAACATCACTTACAGCACCACTGGCAGCACCATTTTCTCCGGCTGGATTCCATCGGCCACCATTTTGGTAAGCAGTGAAACCCTGACGCTGTCCGTTTTCAGAATAGATTTTCAGGCCGGTTCTACCACTTAAGTGACTGTTGATGAATGTTGGTTTGTGATTCCAGCTTTTCATCTCCACGGCTGGGTTGACTTTATTTGACCAACTTTCCATCTCATCCGTGCCTTCCACTTTGGTTATGGTGCTGGCGTCAGAAGCATCCAACCACAGCATTAACTCATTTTCCGATTTAAAAGAGAAAGACCCTCCTTGTGGATCGCTGGAATCGAGCCACAAGCTTAGGCTTTCGAAGCGCACTGGAAACTCCGGAATGCTCAAGCTGTGGAGGGTAACATCTTCATCCATGGCGACCGATATGCGATAGGAGGAATTGTCCTCTGTCGCATTGAGATCGCCAATAGTTCCGTGGGGAAGAGGAATCCATGAAGCCCCAAGTCCATCTACTTGGACGGGTTCAGCATCCTGACCAAAAAAGAGGTCGAAAATCTTCGGGTTGTCACCGGAAGTTGAGTTCTCTTCGATTCGTAAGGAGGTAAACATATCTCCATATCCCCCCCCGTAAATGGATCCTATTTCGGCATGCGATAGTGGGGCGCCGTACACGCGAACATCATCGAGGAATTCGGCAAATAATTCATCTCCACTTGAATTCCCAATGTAATAAAGATCGCTTTGCTCCCGGATACTGATTTGACCAACAAATACTCCATTCAAAAAGTATTTGGTCCGGCTACCTTCGCCCAAAACTGCGACATGGTTCCAGTCATGGATTAAAAAAGGTTTCAGCGAATAACCCGAGCTGACAAACCTGGTGGCATCATCCATTTGATCACCATCGATAAATCCCAGTAATTGATCAGATCCACGAACGGATAAGTAATGATCAAATTCGACATCATTTTGCTTGTCCTGCCCGCGGAATAGTGTGGATCTCGAGTTTAAGGTTGGAGGAACAAAATTTTTACACCACGCCGTCAGCGTCCATCCGGAATCATTAAGCGTGAGTCCATTATCCTCGATTTTCATGCGTCCATCGTCGGTGGTTTTGTCAAAAGCTAAGCCCTGGCCAAATTTTCCATTTGGAGTTACCCAAGCGTCATAAATCGTCGCCAGGGTGGCATCAGCATTATCACTTCTAACCTGATTGGTTCGGAGCGAGTCCCGGTTGAATGACCACCATGCATTCAGAAGGTCTGATCGGGTCGTTGCCCTGAAAAGTTTTTTGGAAGTGGATGAACTGCTTACATTTGGTTGGCCGTAACCATCGGTAAATATATTAGGATGAAAAATAATCGCTGAGCCTCTGTTTTCTTCCACTAACTCATAGGAAAAAGACCAGGTGTAGTTATCATCACTTTGGATGGATTCTGGGATGATGGAACCATTGTTTACAGTAAAGTGAGAAGAATTAATCTCACTCGCAGGGAATGGTTTTCCTCCCCGGGTAAAAGATAGGGTACCCTGACCAAGAGTTCCTTCTATTACTGGATCGGTTGAGATCAGCGGAACAATAGCCACAT
>Ga0181604_10000168_pt1 | contig 58097 bp, 50 predicted proteins | sample 041ome_12_FD_148663 | JGI IMG/M metagenome (GOLD analysis project Ga0181604, IMG submission 148663) | Coastal salt marsh microbial communities from the Groves Creek Marsh, Skidaway Island, Georgia - 041410US metaG (spades assembly) | ecosystem: Environmental > Aquatic > Marine > Intertidal zone...
ATTCGATTTCCCGAATCTGCCCTATGGCACCTATCTGCTGACGTTCTCCAAAGACGGATGGCTGACCCAGAGCCGCGAGGTCACGGTGTCGACCGGCGACGTGGCGATCGACGTGCGCGATCTGTTGCCATCGACGGCGATCATCCAGGGTGCGGTCTCCCAGCAGGTCACGTCCGGCAGTTGCTCATATCCCGATCCGACCGCGGGCGACGCGGAACTGGCGGTGGGCAGCTGCGGCGGTGTGGGGGTGAGCGTCATTGGCGAAACCGGCACCTGGCGCACCACCACCGCCACCGGTGATGGATCATTCCGCCTGTCGGGAATCCCTGCCGGTGAATACACCGTCGAGTTCGAGCGCTACGGCTATCTGCCCGAGTTCTACCGTGTGATCGTCGGCCCGGGCGACACCATGACGCTGCCCGATGACGCGACCTACGACGTGGAGATGGCGGCCTACCGCGGCCCCTCGAACAGGTCGCTGCAACCGCTCGATGATTCGTCGATCGCGCTGCGCCTTGTTCCGGCAACACCCCTTGATGCCGGCCGGGTCACCGGCATCATCCGCTCGGTGCTTGACGTGGAGACGCCGTTCGATGAGGCCTTCGGCGATGGCGGTTGGTCGGGACCCTGCGACGCGGATATCGCACAGGTGGCAGTGATTGGCCAGCCCGGACTCAGTTGTAAACTCGTCGACGGCGGTGGGTTCATCCTCGAGGGGGTTGCGCCAGGGGCTGTTGACCTCACCGTTGACTCACCTGGTTTCGGGACGACCACGACCACGGTGCAGGTCAGCCCGACCGAAGATACACGAGCTGGTCTCATCGCTCTGACGCCGTTGGCCACCCTCAGCTTGAACGTGGCCGGTGCAGGTGATCTGCCCGCGAGCGGTGTCGTCGCCTTCGTCGCTCCCACGACTGACGACGTGCCAACTTTTGATGGTTCTGATGGTGTCAGCGAATGCACGGTGGCACGGCTGTCCGACGATGCCATGTGGAAACAGGTCATCGAGGTGCCCGAGAGCGCGTCGTCGCTGACAGGGCTCTGCGTCACGGTCGATGGAGCGGGTGACGCGGTCTTTAGTCGTGCCCTTGGAACCGGCACCTACGACGTCATATTGCCGGTGAACGCGGAGGACCCCACTGACGAGACCACCTTGGCCGGCACCGTCCCTCTTGACCACGTGCAACTGCAACGCACCATTGACGTGCAACAGGGTGAGAACGCGCGTCTGGATCTGCGGCTCCGCCGGTACGCCGTCATCTTCGGATCGATTCAGGAGCCGAACGCAACCACCGGCGCATACGACAACATCACCCCCGACAACCTTCCCGAGTTGGAGGCCTTCCCGTCGCTTGACACCGATGGTGAGTTCGGCACTGCAGGAAACGGCATCAGGTTCTGTCAGGTCTGGGGTTCCGACGCACCAGATGGCACAGATGAGAACGACTGCCGACCCTTCGATGATCCGGATGCGCAACCACGACTCTCGATTGGTGAGGACGCGGGCCTTCCTGATGGATTGTTCCGGATCGACCGTGTGTTGGCCGATGCTGGCGACGTGCGGCGCTCGTACCTGTTTGAGGTCGTCACCGAGTCGGGGCGTTTCGTCCGGTCCCCGGCGCTGAACACGGCGATCGACGGGTTGACCTACGGCGAGGATCGTTCGGTGTCGGCGGTGGTGTCGCCAACCGCAGAACCGGCTCGGTTGAACTTCGTGTGGAGCAAAGCCGGCACCTACGTGCCAGTCCCCGAGGCTCAGGTCACTGTGAGCGGCACCTCGGACTTCCGTTCTCTTGAAGTCCCCCCGTATCGCGAGTCGGTCGAAGTCGTCTGTCCGAGCACAGCCTGCAACTCCACGGCGCGTGGTGAAGACGATCGCCTGTTCGTGATCTCTCCGTCGGTGTCGGCATCTGCGGAATTCATGACGACGCCGGCGACCGGTGATGACGCCGGCAGCATCATCTTCGACAACGTCTTCAGAACCGGCACGCTCACCGTCAGCGCGGAACGAACAGGGTTCAACGCCCTCAACCAGACGGTGGCGCTGGCATCGGCTCGTGGCGATGGCGCTCGGGTGGTCATGGTGCCGACGCCGCGTCCAGTGTCTGGCACGTTCTTCATCGAACCCGCAGCCAGCACCGAGTTGTTGAACAGCATGACGATGACCTTGACCCCGGTACAAGGCGGCTCGTCACTTACCGCAACAGCGACCGCGGTCAACAGTTCATCTCCGGCCGCGGGCGCAACGGTGTCGTTTGCCGAAGTGCCGCCGGGGGTGTACGACATCGTGGTGGCCGGTGACGGTCTCGTCACCACCGAGTTGGGTGAGTTGGACATTGATCCAGAGTCGTCGGTCCGAGCGTTCGATCTGAACGGGTATTTCGATGACGACCCCGCACTCGATCTTGCGGCGCGCACCATCGAGGCCGAGAAGATTCTTGTGGTCAACGTGGTCGAAGACCCACCGGGTGGTGTGAGTACGGCCGCTGTTCCCAACGTCAGGGTGCGCTTGTTCGATGCCGACAGTGCGCTCGTCGGCATTGTCAACACTTGCACTGCGAGTGAGGACGATGGTGGAGCCGTCGGGTGCGAAGCAGCAGGCGAAGCCCGTTTCACCGGCCTGGGTGAGGGCACATACACGGTGAGGGCAGCTGCGCCGAGCGGTGACGGCTACATCACCAGTTCAGACGTCACGGTCAGCGTGACCAACGGGGCCCTCGATGACAATGGCGACCCAACGGTGGTGACGGAAACCGATGTGACGGTTGTTCGCTTTGGGGCGATCTCGGGTCGAGCGCTCGGCCGGATCGACGCCGCATCTTCGGGGACATCACTCGCCGGTGCATCGGTGACGCTGTACGAAGTGGCCGGTGGGCTTCGCTCCACAGAGGTTGCGTCAACAACGAGTGGCTCCGATGGGTCATACTCGTTCCCGGCGACGGTAGAGGTTCCTGCGGGTTCCTATGAGATCGGTATCACCCTCGAGGGCTACACCGAAGTCAGCGTGTCGGTCGCCGTGGCTGCTGGTACGGAGACCAGTGTTGCTACGTCGAGTACCACTCTCACTGCGAATCCTGCGGATGTCACCGGTCAACTCACCGATAGCACGACCTCGTTGGCGCTGCCGTTCGTGCGCGTGAAGGTGTTTGGCTCGTCGTCGTGCGCGGACCCGGGCTCCTCGTCGACGGCACCGGTTGATGTTGCCGGGGATGATTGCGCGTGGACCATCGACGATTCGGATCCCGCCCTCGATGGCACCCTGCCCGTCGACGGTTCGGGGGTGGGCACCTTCACGCTGCCACCGCGGCCTGTCACCCTCGAGTTCGCTGAGTACGCCTGGGATGGGTCGGCGTGGAGCCGGACTGAGCGCCCGGTGCTCGAACGCAGTTTCACACCCGTGGCAGGCGGCAACCTCGACGTTACAACCACGATTGCTCCCGCGGTCGGGTCGCTGTCAGGAACCGTGAACCTGCGCAATTATGACGGCGCGGCAGTGTCGTCCGGTGCTGGAGCCAGCGTGGCGATCTACGTCCTCGATGACGACGGTGACCCCACTGGATCCGCGGTTGCGGGGCCGGTCACCGCGGGCACAGGTGGGTCGTATTCGTTTGCCTCATTGGCTGTAGGGAACTACGGGCTCGTGGCAACGTATGCGGGCTACACCGATTCCGCGGTGCAGACGATCAGCGTGGTGGCCGGTGGCGCGGTGACAGTGCCAGCGGTCACGCTCACCGCAACCCCGCGGAGTGTGACCGTGTCGGTGGTGTCTGGTGACGACGGAGCGTCCGCGCTGGGCAACCTCTCACTTCAGGCAACACCACCGACTGCAGGTGTGTCGCTCACGACGCAGACTGCGGTGACGAACACCAGTGGCGAAGCAACGTTCACCCTCGCACCGGGAGTGTGGTCGATTGCCAGCACTGATGGTGCAACCGCGAACCTCCAAGTCGGTGGGGCAGGCGTGGCGAAGCATCTCGATACGTCCGCGGTGTCATTGACCATCCCGGCCGGTACCGGGTCGTTCGACCACACGGTGGACAGCGGTGGCCCGTTGATCAGTTTCGTCAAGGTGTCCGGCACCATCACCGGCGCGGACTACGTCGGTGCGACCGGCTCGGCGCTGACCGGTGCCGATGTGTCGATTGCCGACGTCGACCTCGCGGTATCCGCTGCGGGCGCGTGGTCGGCATTCGTGCCGGCGTCGGCAACGGCGCGGAACCTGTCGGTGGCTGCAACAGCGACGGGATATGACACTGGCACCGCGACGGTGAGTGTGGCCTCGTCGGCGGTGACCGGTGCAGATATTGAACTCATTGCGGCATCGAAGACGGTGACCGTTCGAGCGTCATCTGGAAGCAACGATGCGGACCTCGACGGCCTGTCGTTGCTCGCTACCCAGCGTGATGGGGTGGCCGTCACGCCAATCACCGCCAGCGTGACTGCATCAGATGGCTCCAACGACGGGGAGCGCGTGTACACATTTGTGGGTCTGTCGCCGGGTGAGTGGACAATTGAGACCAGCGGTGGGGCTGATCTCGCGACTGCTCACCTCGATGTGGTGGCCGCCGATGGCGTTCGGGTCACCGTGGGGACAACCGACATCGATCTGAGCGATCCGATCATCGACTTCATTGAGGTCACGGGCACGGTGTACGAACTGCCGTATGCCGCAGGCACTCCGACTGCGTTGAATGGCGCCACGGTGAGCGTGGACTCCGACACGTCGGTGTCGTCGGTCTCGAGTGGCTCTGGCACATGGAAGGTGCGAATTCCTGAACGAGCGACGGCGCGGTCGGTTGCCGTGACCGCCACGTCGGGCAGTCACGCCTCGAGCAGTGGAACATTCACTGTTCCCGCTGCAGCGGACAATGCGTCGAATGCTCCGGTGACGGGTAGCGACCTCAACCTTGTGGCCACGCCACGCAACGTGACCGTGCGGGCCACCTCCGGTGGAAGCGGATTCCCTCTGGAGGGTCTGAACCTCGTCGCCACCCCTCCGGGCGGGTCAGGGCTGAGTCCGGTCACTGCGAACACCGTGACCGGAGCGCAGGGCTTCGCCACATTTTCCAACCTTGCTCCGACCACGTGGACGGTCTCGTCCACGAATGGTGCGGACGACACCTTGCAAGTCGATGGGGTTGATGTCGCTGAACATCTCGATGCATCTGGCGTGACTCTTGAGGTGCCGGTCGGGACCGGCGTGCACAACCACTTCACGTCGACGAATAACTCGTTGCTGCAGTTCGTCACCATCTCGGGCACTGTGTTGGCTTTGAATGAAGCTGGAACGGCCACGTCACCACTCGGTAGTGCCGTCGTTGCTGCGAACAGCGACGGCGACGTCACGGCGACGACCGACTCGTCCGGCAACTGGTCCATCCGTGTGCTGTCGGGTTCCTCGGGGCTGCAATTCGATGTGACCGCCACCAACTACATCACCTCGGTGATCACCGGCGTCAGCACGGCGAACCCCAGTGGTCGCAATGTGACCATGACCCCAACCTCGGCGGCGGTGAGCGCGACGTTCTCTGTGGTGTCGGGGTCGGATTCTTCGACGGCGGTGACCGGGGTGTCGCTCACGTTGACACCATCGAGTGGCTCGGCCGTCACGGCATCCGATGATGACAGCGACGGCGAGATCACTGTGTCGGGCCTCGAGGTGAAGGATTACGCGGTGACAATTGTTGATGCCAACGGCGACGGTGTCGCTGATGGTGCCACGGATCACCTCGCCACCGGTCCGCTCGACCCCATCACCGGAGAGGACACGGGGAGTGGTCCACGCACGGTCTCGGTGTCATCGTCGCTCGGCACCCAGACCATCGAGCTCGCGAAGCTCGATACATCGATCACCGGCACCATCGGTACCGCCACCGACGCCGCACTTGCCGCATTGAACGGTGCCACGGTGACGCTCACGTCCACGGCCGGCCCCACAGTGTCGTATTCGGCCACGTTGACAGGTAACGACGTGGCGGCCGAGTCCCTTGCGGTGGCATCTGATCGCCCATGGACCGTCACGGTGTCGAAGACCTCGTATGCCGACGCCACTCGTTCAATCGCCACCGGTGGATCGGGCGCTCTGGGCCGCGTGACGCTCGCATCAGCGACCCGGACCGTGTCGGGTGCCCTCACGGGTCCCGCCGGTGCCACGGTGACGATCACGGCGAGTGCGCGGGGCTACGCCGATGCAACGTCCACAACTCAGGTGGCCATCGATACGGGCACGGTGTCGTATTCATTGGCTGGTTTGTCCACCGATGTGACCTGGCGCCTCGACTTCTCGGTGACCGAAGCGGGAACGACGACAACCGTGTCGCGGTGGGTGGCCAACGGTGCTGGGGATGTCACCCTCAACCAAACGGTCGGCACAGCAGCCGTGGCGTCGATCACCGTCGTCATCGCCGATGTCACCGATGCCGGGGTGCGTACCGGACCGCTCGACGTCACCGTGACCCTGACAGAGGACACCACCATCAAGACGATCGGTGCCACGGGTTCATCGGGCCCAACGGGTGAGGTGTCGGCCACGGTCACTCTGGTGAAGGGCGTCACGTCGGGCGCGCATACGTTCGCCAACCTTGTGCAACCCGCTGCAGGCACCACGGTGGATAGTGGGCGTTTCACGGTGTCGCTGTCGGCAACGAACTATGTGGCGACGGCGGTGGACGACATCAGCGATATCGATCCGACAGATCAGACGGTGCTGGTCGAGGTCAAACCGGTGGCGCGTGACGTTGCGGTGACGCTCACCGCGGGAGGCGTCGCGTTGTCGGGTGCCTCGCCATCGCTGGTCAAGGGCGATGTCACAGCTTCGATGACCTCGGTTAGCAATGTCTACACATTCGCCGATACCGAGTTGCGTCCGGGCAGTTGGACGCTGACGGTGCCCGGCTACGCCACGCAGACCATCGCTGTGCCGATCGGGTCGGGAACCTACAGCACCACGGTGGACCTCACTGCGGTGACCGGTGCGCAACTTGCGGTCACCACTCAGCCGGTTGGTGATGGCAGTGGCGCTGTGCTCGCCACCCAACCGGTCGTAGAGGTGCGCTCCGCCGATGGCTCAACGGCCACTCTCGATGATGCCACGGTGGTGCGTGCGGCAATTTCGTCGGGGGCGGGCGGAACCCTGCGCGGCACGACGAGTGCGGTAGCCAACGATGGTGTGGCCACCTTCGGGGATCTGCGCCTCGACGGTGTCGCCGGTACGGACTATGTGCTGACGTTCACCGCTGACGGACTGCCACCCGTGCAGTCCGTCCCAGTACAGGTCACGGCGGGCGTGCCCACCGATGCTGTGATCTCATTGGGAGCCACCGGTGTCGACACCGATGCTGCAGCAACGACATCGGTCTCGGCGACGCTCGTCGACAGCGGCGGGAACGCAGCGGCGTCAACGGGCACCGTGACCATCACTCAGGCCGGCGCGAGCCTGACAACTGTCGAGTCCTCGGGTACATATTCAGCAACGACCACGGCAACGGGCACTGCCGGTGCCATCACAATCGCGGTGACGCATGACGGCGACATTCTCGGCGGTTCGGTCTCATTGCTGACCTCACCTGGTGCACCGGGGTCGCTGGCGGCGTCGGCGGGGAATGGCGTGGTGCATCTGGTGTGGGCTCCGCCCGCATCCGACGGTGGAGCAGCCATCACTGACTATGTCGTCGAGGTCAACACCGGATCGGGCTATACGACTGTGGCCGAGGGCACCTCATCGGCGACCAATGCCCGCGTGCCGGGTCTCTCAAATGGTACGGCCGTCACCTTCAGGGTGTCGGCCACCAACTCGGTGGGTACTGGTGCGGCTTCGGCCACGGCGTCGGCCACTCCGTCGGCCTCGGCAACGGCACCTGTCATTACTGCGGTCACCCCGGGCAATGGCCAGGCCGCGGTGGCCTATGTTCTCGATGATGATGGTGGCGTCACCGTGGACGACATCGAAGTTCAAGTCGATGGCGGCACATGGACCGCGCTCGGGTCGACAACCAGTCCGCTCACCGTGACCGGTCTGACCAACGGCACGGCTCATGTGCTGCGGTTGCGCCCGGTCGACGCTAGCGATGCAGTGACCGGTGATGCGTCGACGGCGGTCACGGTGACCCCGCGCACCACGCCCGGAGCACCCACATCACTGACGGTGGATGCACGCGATGAAGAGCTGTCTGTGGGCTTCACCGCCCCCGCCTCGACTGGCGGTGCAGTGATTACTAACTACGAGTACAGCCTCAACAGTGGGTCCACCTGGGTTGCGTTGAGCCCGGCCGATGTGTCCTCCCCGGTGACGATCACTGGCCTGACCAATGGCGTGGCCCAGACCGGCATCAAACTGCGCGCGGTGAATGCCGCCGGAGCAGGAACCGCGTCGGACGGCGCCGCATCGGGTACGCCGACAACGAATCCAACCGCTCCGGTCGTGTCGTCGGCGAGTCCGGGTGATGGCGATGTGGACGTGGTGGTGGTGGCACCCACCCTGTACGGCCAGAGTGTGACCCGGTACGAGTATCAGATCGATGGTGGCGCGTGGACATCCACGGGCGGTACGGCCACGTCGTTCACGGTCGGCGGCCTCACTAACGGAACGACGTACCTGGTGAGGGTGCGCGCCGTGACGTCTGCGGGCAATGGTGAGGCTTCCGGCGGCTTCACGGCCATGCCGTATGCCACGCCCGCAGCACCCACATCGGTGTCGGCATCGGCGACGAACGGTGGAGCATCAATTGAGTTCACCGCGGCCGATAGCGGTGGGCCAGCGATACGTAACTACGAATACAGCCTTGACAGTGGCGCATGGACACCGATCAGCCCCAACACGACCTCGTCACCGCTGACGATCTACGGCCTGACGAATGGCACCGGGTACAGCATCACAATTCGCGCGGTCACCGATCTGGCGAACGGCACCGCATCGTCAGCGGTCACCGTCACGCCGGTGGCTGTGGCGAGCGCACCGCAGGCGGTAGCGGTGAGCCCGGGTGATAACCAGGTGGTGGTGTCGTGGAGTGCGCCAGCTGACGACGGCGGGTCGACAGTGACCTCCTACACGGTGCAGTACCGGTTGTCGACGGCGACTGAGTGGACGTCGGTGACCGGGGTCAGCGCATCACCGACGACAGTTAGTTCGTTGACGGATGGTTCGGAGTATCTGTTCCGGGTGGCCGCGGTGAACGGTCAAGGAACGGGCGCCTATTCGGCAGCGGTGGCGGCCGTGCCCGGTGCAACCCCGGGAGCACCCACGATCACCGGTGTGGTTGCCGGTGACGGTGATGCGGAGGTGTCGTTCACTGCAGGCGACGCCAATGGTGCCACCATCACGAACTATCAGTTCAGCGTTGATGGAGGAACGTCGTGGACGGCGTTGAACCCGGTCGACACGTCGAGCCCGGTGACGGTGACGGGACTGGCGAATGGCACGGCCTACACGGTGCAGTTGCGAGCTGTGACCACGGTGGGCACGGGGACACCGTCGGCGGCATCGAGTTCATTCACCCCGACGGGTGCGCCAGGTGCACCCACCGGATTGGCGGTGAGCAGTTCCGATGGTGATGCCGTGCTCACGTGGACGGCACCGTCGGCGACAGGTGGCGCGGACATCACCGACTACATCGTGCAGTACCGGGCCACTACGACGACCACATGGTCGACGTTCAGTGATGGCACGGGAACATCGGTGACAGCAACGGTGACCGGGCTTGACTCGGCGATCGACTACGCCTTCCGGGTGGCAGCGGTGAACTCTAAAGGCACTGGTGACTACTCCGGTGAGGTCGTGCTCGTCGCCGTGTCGTCGGCGTCGCTGTCTCAGTCGACGATCAGCGCTGCCGACAGCGTGATCGATGACTCCGGGTCCACAACGGTGACCGTCCAGTTGGTTGACTCCCAGGGCCGCAACCTCACGGCGTCGGCGGGAACGGTGGTGATCAGCGCAGATAACTCAGCCACTGTTGGGTCGGTGACCGATAACGGCGACGGGACCTACAGCGCGACGGTCACCGCAACCACTGCTGGCACCATCACGGTTTCGGCCACCTTGAACGGTGAGGCGATCAGCGATACGGCCACCATTGAAGCCGCTGACATTCAGTTGAGGTTCAGCGCCCGTGCGCTTTCGACCATCAATGGTGGTTCTCCAACATCGGGCTCCACGTTGACCTCGTGGAACTCCTCGGTCGGCGCGGTGACATCTTCGAGCATCGTCGGCGACCCCACCTATGTCACGGACGGTGTGCAATTCGATGGTAATGACGGACTAGTGACCTCGTCGACAGCGTTGTTCAGCGGGTCATCTGATGACCTGACCTTCTTGTACGTCGTCAGCCCAACGTCCGTCGACGGTGAGGCGTTCATCTTGTTTCAAGAACACACGAACTGTGTGGACAACATCGAACTCGGCATCGATACCGGGCTGGAAATAGGCACCGGCAACGTGGGCCTTCATCGCGGCTGTTCCGGTGCTGTGGTGTCACCGTCGGGTGCAATCGGTACGTCAGGTGGGCATGTGGTCGTCACTCGCGTGCTGGCAACAGGAGAAACACCCGACAATGTGAAGATCGACGTAGATGGATCGTCGGTGACGGTGTCGAGAAATGGCAGTGGCTGGGCGGATTCCGATTCGTATCCGACGAACACCGAGGATGGCTCCTACCCGCTACACATTGCTCATCGCGGTGGGAGTTCGTCCGCCCACGCTTTCTTCAGCGGCACATTGCACGAACTCATCGTGTTCACCGATGCCCTCAGCGATACCGAGGTCACCGACATCACCGCCGCGTTGATTGCCGAATACGGGCTGTAGGCCCTGAGAAACGCACTACGGTGAACACATGAGCGCTGAGGACACCTCAACTGACTCGGGTGACCATCGAGGAACAGCTGGTCGCAGCACCTCGGGGACCGTGCGGCGGCGTCGGCCGGTGCGTCGTGGTCCGGTAGATGCCAGCAACGAGTCAGGTGACGAGTACGTGAAAGTGCGCTCGGTGGCCGAGGAGCCGGGGGGTCGCGTCATCGTGGATGACGGCGCCGAACCCGACACGTTGACCCCCGACGAGGTGACGTCGAGCCAACCGGTGGAGCCTGCGGCCGCTGCGGCGACCAGCGGTGACACCGATGCCACCTTGGCGCTCGTGCTCGACGCCGTGCGATCGTTTCTTGAAGGCCATGACGGTCTTGGCGCCGAGCACCCAGTCACCCAAGACCGTCTCGAACGACTTCGGCGGGTGGCCGTACTTGTGGAGCGACCTTCAACCGACCACTAGGTCGCTCAGTTCCGCACCACAGTGACGACACCGCTGATGCCGTCGTCACCGATGGTCAGCACTTGGGTCAGCACGGCTCCATCGGGGCCATCGAAGATGCTCTGCATGGTGACATCGTCGTAGAGGCGTTCGCGGAACACCCACCCGTCGGCTTCCAGAGCCAACCTGGTGGCGCTCGCCAACACCTCACGATCGCTGGACGTCGACACCGTGAATTCGGTGACCGTCGTTGACGAGGTGGCATTTCCGGCCATGGTTGTCGATGCTTGAGCCCCGGCGGGGATTGCTCCGGCCGGCACATCGTCGGCAAGTCCGGTGACCACATCGGTGGTCACCGGTGACCCAGACGCGATCGTCGTAGCCGAGGCCAGAGATGTGGTGCTCGTCGCGGCATGGTCGTCATCGCCCCCGCATGCACTGATCGCAAACACCGTCACGAACAGGGCCGCGCGGGTGCATGATGAGGGGGACCGCGTGGCCATGGCGTCATGGTAGCGATGCACACCATTGGACATCAGCGTCCCAACACACCTCATCAGAGCGATGTGGAGATGTCCGACTAGTGTGATTTAGGTGAGTAGTACCTCCGAACCCGCTGCGCGGGCCCACCGGTGGGCACTCGTTGTCGAAGACGATCCGAACGATCTCGAACTCGTCGACGAGGTGCTGCGCCGCGAGGGATTCTCGGTGATGGGTGCCCCGTCGTGCTCACGAGCGAAAGAACTTCTGCGGTCACGCAGCGTGGATCTCTGTGTGATCGATCTCGGGTTGGAAGATGGTTCAGGCATGGAACTGCTGGTCGATGTGCGACGCGATTACGACATGCCCATCGTCGTGTCGACCGGCCAGGCCGATGTAGAGACTGCGGTGGTGTGTTTGCGCCTCGGGGCGGATGACCACATGGTGAAGCCCTACCCGGTGGCGTTGTTTGCCGCACGGGTTGCAGCTTTGCTGCGCCGCACCGGTTCGACACCACGGACGGAGATATTGGACTTCGATGGTCTTCGCATCGACCTCGTGGCCCGTGAGGTGATTCGTGGCGACACACCGGTGGTGATGCCGGCACGAGAATTTGATGTGTTGGCCTTTCTGGCCACGCACCCTCGGCAGGTGTTCACTCGTCGGCAACTGCTCGAACAGGTGTGGGAATCCTCGCCGGAATGGCAAGACGAGGCAACGGTCACCGAACACATCCGCAAGATTCGACTGCGGATCGAAGACGACATCCGCCGGCCACGGTGGATTGCCACGGTGCGGCGCGTCGGCTATCGCTTCGATGGGTGACGCTCTGCCGCAGCGGCAGCGTCTCACCGATGGGCGAGATAGGCGCCGAGGCCAGCGGCGTGCGACAGGTCCCAACTGGCCGCCACTCTGTCCACGCCGATAGCGAGCCGGCGTCGAATGAGCGCGGTCACGATGTCGGCCGTGGATGTGGCGGGGTCGACCTCGCAGGCAAGGCGCACCAGCTCGCGTGTGGCTCCTGAGTCGCCATCGGTCACGAGGGTGCCGGTGAGGGCCATTGCGCCATCGGACCAATGGGTGGCCACCGCGTCGATTCGGCCGGTGCGGTCACAGGTCACGAACGTGTCAGCTGACCATGCTCCCGTACCCACCACATCACCATCGATCACCCCGGCGAGGCCCATCATTTCGCTCATCACACCCAGACGTGCAGCCAGCGCAGATCGCACCAGTTGCGACCCGGGATGCACGACCAGAGCCGCGGTCTCATCGAGGTGGCCGAGTGCGGCGCGAATGGCGCCCGCAGACCCGGTCGTCGTCGGCACCTGCACCACCGCGGTGGGGATGTGAGGGAACCGCAGCGACACGTCGTGGGCAAATCCGTGCTGCTCGGCGAGTTCGTCGGTGGCCACGAAGACCAGCCGGTCGGCTAAGTCGATCGGCAGGCCAGCGGTGGCGCGGGCATAGGCCGGCATGCCGCGCATGGGGACGAGCGGCGCGGGGACGTCATAGCCCGATTCGCGGTAGCCGTGGTAGGCGACGGCGACGTTGACCAGAATGATCATCAGCGTCGGTCCCCCTTCCTTCGGCTGTCTCCGGCCGCGCGCGCGTGGATTCCGGAGGCCACCAGAGCGGATGACGGGAATCGAACCCGCGTTCTCAGCTTGGGAAGCTGATGTTCTACCATTGAACTACATCCGCAGACGCGCCGAGTCTACCGGTTGCGACGCGGAGGCTTTCACCGCTGACGTGGTCACACGCGGCACGCATCGATGTGGTCGATATCCATGCGAAAGGGTCCGTCTACACCGTCGGACAAGATGATGCCAACCGACACCAGCGAGGACATCTCGAGTGGGCTGGCGTCGCGTGGTACACCGAAGGTGCGGGCTTCGGCATCAGCACTGCGCACCACGACCTCTGACCATTCGTCGGCGATTGCATCGGTGAGTGGCAGGTAGTGGGTCACGCGCGGGTCCCGATCCGCTGCAGCGTCATCGACCTGGAGTTCATAGCGACGTCCATCGGTGCGCACGCGGAGGCGAAATTCGGTGGCATCAGGAGCGACATCAACATCAACGGCACCACGCACGGAGGAGAACCCACCACCGTTGGTGTTGATGACCCCGCTGAAGGTCAACACGCCGTCACCGAGTGCGCCCTCGCCGATCGATTTGCCGCCCATCACACCGTCGTTCACGATGATCCACGAGTCCGCGGTGGTGAAGTCGGCGAGCCGGACGCAGCGGGTGTCGACAGGCTGGTCACCGGCGGCGTTCGTGGTGGGGGTCGGCGATTCGTCGGGTTCGAGTTCTGTGGTTGAGGTGTCGATTGCGGAGGTGGTGGTCGGCACTGGTGCCGATGTTGTTGGTGATGTGGTCACTGTGGTCGTGGTCGATGGTGTCGGTGCGGACTTGGGGGCGGTGTCGGTTGTGCAGGCGGCGGCGATCCCCACCAGCGCCACGACGGCGACGCAGCGCAGCGCGGCGCGCGACGAGTGGCCCAACGACATCGACTCCATCTCTTGAGTTTGGTCGGCTGTGGTGGCCGCCGCCATCTGTGAGCGACGACGCGAATGAAGTGCCGGCCGGCCACTAGGGTGCGTCGCGTGATTCTGTCCGACCGCAGCATTCGCGACCAGATCGCCGCCGGTCGCATCGTGATCGAGCCCTACGACGACGCCCTTGTGCAGCCATCGTCGATCGATGTTCGCATCTCGCATCTGTTCCGTGTGTTTCGGAACCACACCGCCGGTGTGATCGACGTGCGCCGTGACATGACCGGGTTGACCGAACTGGTGGAGATCCCCACCGACGGTTCCGAGGCGTTCATGTTGCACCCGGGAGAGTTCGTTCTCGGTTCCACGCTCGAACGAGTCGCCGTGCCCGACGATCTGGTCGGTCGGGTCGAAGGCAAGTCGAGCTTGGGTCGCCTCGGCCTGTTGATTCACTCAACGGCAGGGTTCATCGATGCCGGGTTCGACGGGCACATCACCCTCGAGTTGGCGAATGTGGCCTCGTTGCCGATCACGTTGTATCCCGGAATGAAGATCGGGCAGGTGAGCTTCATGCAGATGACAACACCGGCGGAGCGTCCCTACGGCAGTGGGGCGACTGGTTCGAAGTATCAAGGTCAGCGCGGGCCGACACCCAGTCGCTACTTCGAGAACTTCTCCTGAGCGTCGCGGGCCCACAGCGCCGCACCCACCGCGCCGGCATCGTCGCCAAGGGTGGCGAGCACCACCTCAACCGCTGGCCGGTATTGAGCACCGAGCACCGTCGAGGCGATGTGCCGACCGATGGCGGCGCGGAGCGGTTCGCCCAGTGAGGACAGTCCGCCACCGATCACGATGCGTGCCGGGTCGAGCACCATGATGAGATTCGCGCAACCGAGAGCGACCTGTGCCGCCACTTCATCGACGATGGCGAGAGCTGCGGCGTCGCCGTTGGCCAACGCCGTGGCAAAGGCCGTCGGCGACAGATCAGAGTGCAGTTGCAGTTCCCCGGACCCCACCGCGGACCGAGCATGGCCCATTAACGCAGTACCCGACGCGGTCATCTCCCATGGCCCGTGTTGGCCGGTGTGATGGGCGCGACCGTGCTGGTCGATGACCATGTGGCCGCTTTCACCGGCAAAGCCATGGGCACCCTCGACGAGGCGCCCGCCGACGATCATCCCGGTGCCGATACCTGTGCCTAACGTGACTAGCAGCACGTCGTCGACACCACGCCCCGCGCCGATGCGGTATTCCGCCCAGCATGCAGCGTTGGCATCGTTGCCCATCACCACGCGGTGCCCCAGTCCAGCAGCCACCGTTGACGCGAGGGGGTAGTGCACCAGGCAACGAATGTTGGGCGAGTAGTGCACGGTGCCAGACCGGTGGGCCAGACCCGCCACGGCAACGCCGACCGGGGCCTCGACCGTATCGGCGGCGAGGTGGTCACCGACGAGCGCCACGATGCGGGCTGCGAGTTCATCCGCATCATCGGGGGTCGGAGCTGATGAGCGCATCGTTACCCGCGCATGGTCGTTGTCGTCCACGCTGAGGACGCGGATGTTGGTTCCGCCCACGTCGACTCCGATCAGCATGGCGGCGAGGCTACGGTCAACGACGACCGCTCACCCGTCGTGTGGGATCATGTCGGTGGGGGATGACATCGATGACGGTGCGCAACTATTCACTCGCCGGGCCCGACACGGCAGCGGCACATGCGGCTGGTTTGGTGGATGCCGACTGGTTCTTGCCCACGATCGACCCCGGACGCCTGCGCACCTTGCAACGTCGCAGCAACGCACGCGCTGGCATTGATACGGCCCTGTGGGTGGTGCTGTTGCTGGGCTCAGCGTGGCTGGCATGGTGGTCGCTTGGCACCGACGGCGTGATCTGGTGGCAGGCGATTCCTGCGTTTGCGTTGTATGGGGCGCTCTATGGCGGTGCCGCCGATGCGCGGTGGCATGAGTGCGGTCACGGCACGGCATTCGCATCCCGGCGCGCCAACGATGTGGTGTACAACGTTGCATCGTTCATGCTGTGGCGTGGGCCAACCCTATGGCGATGGTCGCATCACCGCCATCACACCGACACGATCATCGTTGGCCGTGACGCCGAGATTGCGTTCGGTCGCCCACCAAGCCTGGTGCGCACCGCGGTGGCGCTGACCAATGTGCGTGGTGGTCCAGAGATGCTGTGGCGCCAGTTGCGTCACGCTGCTGGGCGACTCGACACCGATGCTCTCGATCTTGTGCCGGCCAGTGACCATCGTCGTGTGATCACCGAAGCACGTGTCTTTGTCGCCATCGTGGGCGCAGTTGTCGTGTGGTGCGTGCTCGCGGGCAGCATCGTGCCGGCGTTGTTCATCGGGGGTCCGACGATCTACGGCGGGTGGCTGTTCGTGTTCTTCGGTCTCACCCAACATGCCGGTCTGCGTGAAGACGTGCTCGACCATCGTTACAACTCGCGCACGGTGCACATGAATCCGGTGTTCAGGTTCTTGTACCTGAACATGAACCATCATCTCGAGCACCACATGTTTCCCAGCGTGCCGTATCACGCTCTGCCCGCGTTACACGACGAGATCGCTGAGCAGTTGCCACCCGCGAGTCCGTCGACGTGGACTGCGTATCGCGAAATCGTCACCACGATGTGGCGTCAGCGCCGCGACCCGTCCTATGAGGCACCCCGTGATGTGCCGAACACGCCGGGCCGCCGTGCACCGGTGGAACAGGGACGCGACGATCTGCGGCGCCGACCCGATGGGACGGTAGATCTGGGGCCGGTCGCGGCGATGTCGATCGGGGACCGACGACGCGTGGACTCGGCATCGGGACCGTTACTGCTGGTGCGTCACACCGACGGCGTTGCATTGGTGTCGGCGGTATGCACCCATGCCGATGTGGCACTCGATGATGGGGCCGTGAACGGGTGCAGTATCGAATGCCCGAAACACAATGCCTGTTTCGATCTCCGCACCGGTGATGTGGTCCGCGGGCCAGCACGCCAGATCCTGCGCACCCACCGGGTCGACATCGTCGACGGCCGAATGATCGGGTCGCTGGGAACTGACTGAATGCTGCTGCCAGGTCATCGGCCCGGCCACGTGTTGTCAGTCGGCGGTGACGTTGAGAGGTGACACCGGGTTGTCGAGGGCGGCCTCACCAGCCTCGATGGCGTCGAGCACGTGAATTGCGAGGTCGGCGACCTTCACGGTGTCCTCATCGGCTCCGGCAGCTTTTGCGCCGTCGTCCATCATGATGTAGCAGAACGGACACGCCGTTGCGATGCGGGTGGCGCCGGTGGAGAGCGCCTCGCGGGCTCGCTCGTCGTTCACCTTTGTGCCGATCGACTCTTCCATCCACATGCGCGCCCCACCAGCGCCGCAGCACATGCCTTTGGTGCCGTTACGCGGCATCTCGACGATTTCGATGCCCTTGATCGACCCCACGACCTTGCGCGGTGCCATGTACACATCGTTGTGGCGGCCGAGGTAGCACGAGTCGTGGTAGGTGATGCGCTCGTCCAGGCTGGCCTGGCTCATATCGAGGCGTCCGTCGGCTATCAACTGCTCAAGAAGTTGGGTGTGGTGCACCACTTCGTAATGACCACCAAGTTGGGGGTACTCGTTCAACAAGGTGTTGAAGCAGTGCGGGCACTGGGTGATGATCTTTTGCACACCCATGCCGTTCAGCATCTCGATGTTGGGCATCGCGAGCATTTGGAACAAGTACTCATTGCCGGAACGTCGCGCCGAGTCGCCGGTGCACATTTCGCTGGGTCCCAAGATCGCGACGTCGATGCCGGCGCGTCGCAGCAGTTTGGCCATCGCCTGGGTGACCTTCTTGTTCTTGTCGTCAAAGCTGCCAGCGCAACCCACCCAGTACAGGTACTCCGAGGTGAGCGGTTCGCCCGGGTCGACCACCGTCACCTCGTCCATGCCGTCAGCCCAGTCAGCGCGTTCGCCCTGGTTCATGGCCCACGGGTTGCCTTGGTTCTCCATGGCGCGGTAGGCGTTGCCGAGTTCGGCGGGGAAGTTCGACTCCATCAGCGACAGGTAGCGGCGCATGTCGAGGATCTTGTCGAGGATCTCGATGTTCACCGGGCAGATCTCGTCACAGGCCTTGCACGAGGTGCATGACCACACCTCTTCGGCGGTGATGCGCTCGAACAGGCTGTTCGCACCGATGGTGATTTCGGCATCGGTGCCGAGCGGCGGTGACACCTGGGGTGAGCCGGTGGCAGCCATCACCTCGCCGGTCTTCAACACGATCTCGCGAGGGTCGAGGGGCTTGCCGGTGGCATGGGCCGGGCACACGCTGGTGCAGCGGCCACACATCGTGCAGGCATCGGTGTCGAGCAGCTGCTTCCACGTGAAGTCTTCCACCACCGAGGCGCCGAAGCTCTCGAGTTCGGTCTCCATCAGGTTGGGCATTGGCTTCATAGCGCCCTTGGGGCGGTCCTTGTCGCGCAGGTACATGTTCAGTGGTGAGGTGAACACGTGGCGCAGCATCGTGACCGGCAAGATCGCGAGGAACACCACGAAGCTGACCACATGAGCGATCCACATCCACTGGTGCCATGTGCCGATTGCCGATGCGGATAGACCGTCGAACCAGGTGGCCATCGGATAGCCGATGAAGGAATACTTTTCATAATCCGGCATGCCATCCACGGCGATGCGGAAACCCTCTGCCAGGAAGCCGGTGAGGCCGATGGCGAGCAGGGTGCCGAGGATGACGGCGTGCTCGGCCTTGGTCTTGATGCGAATGCGGTAGGGGCGCTGCACATAGCGGCGCACGATGGCCCAGATGACACCAACGGTGAACACGACACCAGCGAAGTCACCAACGAAGGCGTATGCCTTGTAGGTGCCCCCATGAAGGAACTTGAGGCTTTCGGGCATCTGGTGATCGATTTCGAGCACCGTGGTCACGCCCATCAGCACCAAGAAGCCGAAGTAGATCATGGAGTGCATGAGGCCTGCAGCGGAGTCGCGCAGCAGGGTGCGCATGTAGACACCGGCACGGAAATCTGCGGCGCGCCGCTTCACGTTCTTCGTGGTTGTGCGACGCTTGGCGGGAGCACCGCGCTCCCAGTTGCGCATGCGGTCAGCGAAGCGGAACGCACCCCACACGACCATCACCGGAATCACCGTGTAGAAGGCGATCTGCAGCGGCCCGGGGATGTTGACAAACACCGTGCGGTGCACAGCGTTGTCGTTCTTCCAGCCGGTGATCTGGGGCAGCACACCCGACACGAGGATGAAGGCCCCCATGCCAATGCCCAGTCCCAGTGACAACTGGTGAGGCTTGAGTCGGCGATCCGACGTTGAAGTGGCCGTGTCGTTATCGGTCTGCGTAGACATAACGACTCCACGCTAGTCGCCATATGAGGGGTGTGACCCCTTTGGCTAGCCGTAGGAGCGTCGATCCATCTCGCGCACCATCCGCGCAAGGTGGGCCAACAGACGTGCGGCGAGCTGCGGAGTGTCGTGCAGGACGCCCATGAAATGGCGTTGGTCGAGCACGAACAATTCGCAGTCGGTGTCGCAGGTGACCGTTGCCGTGCGGGGGCCGTGGTCGAGCAGGCTGAGCTCGCCGATCATTGCGCCCGGGCCCAATTCGGCGACCCGGCGACCGTTGCGCCGCACGGTGACGGTGCCGTCAAGCACGATGAAGGCTTCGCGACCCGTCTGGCCCTGGTCGATGATTGTGGTTCCGGCGGTCATCACGATGTCGGTGCCTGCGCGGGCGATCAGGTCGAGTTCGCGGGTGGTGCATCCCTCGAACATGGGCACTCCGGCAAGGTGGTGCTGACGACGTTTCTTGCTCCCCATGCGACGATGCTAGTCACGTACGCACAAGGTGTCGATGGGGTCGAACGTCAGTGTGTTCCTGCCTGACCGGCCACCTCGGCTTCCGCGGCGGCGATCACGTCGGGGTCACCGAGATAGGTGGCCTCGATCACCACGAGCGCAGAGTCGAACGTGTAGCGACGCGGCACCCCGGTGGGGATGTTCACCTCGGCAATCGCCTCTGACGACACCCCTTCGAGGTGCATCAACAGGGCTCGCAAACTGTTGCCGTGAGCGGTGACCAACACATCGAGCTCGGCGAGTAATTGGGGAGCGATGCGGTCATGCCAGTACGGCATGACGCGGGCAACGACATCACGCAGGCACTCCGCAGCCGGGAGCACCTCTGGTGGGAGGTGGCGGTATCGGGGGTCGTTCAGCGGGTGTTCCTCACTTGCGGTGTCCACCGGTGGGGGCGGTGTGTCGAACCCGCGTCGCCAGAGGTAGGTCTGTTCGGGACCGTGACGTTGTGTGGTCTCCACTTTGTCGAGGCCCTGTAAGGCACCGTAGTGACGCTCGTTCAGGCGCCAGTGGCGTTCCACAGGAAGCCATGGTTGCCCAAGTGCCTCGAGCGCCAGGTTCTGGGTGACGACAGCACGCGTCAACAGCGATGTGTGACTGGTGTCGAAACGCAGTCCTTCAGCAGCCAACGTATGGCCTGCGGCAGTCGCTTCGGCGCGCCCACGTTCGGTCAGTTCCACGTCATGCCAGCCGGTGAACAGGTTGGCCTCGTTCCACACACTTTGGCCGTGACGCAAGATGACGAGGGTTCCGGTCATGGTGCGCAGGCTACGCACCGACAACACATGGGTGCGAGTTACTGTGCGGCAATGGCAGCTGCCGGTAGTTCACAGATACGGCGTCGAGGTGCGGCGTACCTCGTTCTTGCAACCTGTGCCGTGCTCGTTGGGATGGGGCTCATGGGTTCGCCGTCGTTTCCCGAGCGATTCGACGCCAAGCAGATCATCCTCACCAGAGTTGGTGAGCGCGGCCTTGGTGTGACCGAGGTGGTGGACATCGACTTCGGCAGCAACAAACGGCGTGGCTACGAGCGCATTGTCCGCCTCGACTTCGGTGAACCCACTGACATCTCCGCTGAGTCGGACACCATCTCGAATCGTGTGACGACGACCGAGGTGAGGTCGGGGTTCCGAATGCGGGTTGGTGACCCAGATGAGACCCACGTTGGTCAGCATCGCGTTACCTTGAACTACACGTTGCCTGACGCGATCAGTGGCGACACGTTGGACTACTCGCTGATCGACCCCGGCACCGACAACGAAACCGGTCGCTTCGAGGTGGTGTTGCATGGATTTCGATTGGACAACTCGTTGTGTTCGGTGGGGTGGTCTGGCTCGGAGGGCGGATGTGAACTGACCGATACCTCCAGCGGGCAAACGGTGGTGCTTGAACCATTGCGCGCTCTATACGGATTGAACATTTCAGGATCCGTTCAACCAGCCGTGACGAATGAGATGCCCGCGGTTGAGCCCCCGGGGGAACGTCGGTCGCCAGTTGATCGTTTGTGGCGGGTGCTCGTGGTGGTGGCTGTGGGGCTTGCTGCCATCGAAACGGTGTTGGCAATCATGCAGCGGCGGGGTGCGAACATTGTGGGCGTCGGCGGCGCGGCCGCAGCGGCGCACTGGGAGCCTGGGCAACCGACAGAACGGGCGACCGACGAGGGGTTGGTCAACATGGCCACGACCGAGTTCGTGCCACCGGCAGGAATCATGCCGTGGGAGGGCCGCGTGCTGCTCGATGAGTCGGTGGGTAACGATGCGCCGCAGCACTGGGTGTCGTCGATGGTCGGCGCCGGTGCCCTGACGCTGGAGAAGGACGGCGGAGCAGTCGTTATCGCAGCAGGCCCTGGAGTCGATGAAATAGGGGAGCCCGCTGACCGCGAACTTCTGGACCGGCTGCTTCCCGGTGGCGTGGAGCGGCGGATTAGCGGGTCCTACGACAAGGAGATCGCGAAGATCTGGTCGGACATCCGCTCATCGCAACGAGAGCGCATCAGGGCCCGCAAGTGGTGGCGTGGCAGGGTGGCCCGCGGGAGCGCCGGCGACGGTGCCGGGGCTGGTGTAGCCGTGATGTTCATATTTGGACTCATCGCGGTCGTCGCCGGCGCAGAGTCGTCCGATGGAGCCGGCGTACTGAACAGCATGGGCTCCACCGTGATCTCGAGCACGGCCATGGTTGCCCTGACCGCGCTCGTGGCGACATTTCGTGAGCGTGCATCGCGCACTGCAGCCGGGTCCGCCGCCTTCTTGCAGACGGAATCGTTCCGCAGGTTTCTGCATGCCAGCGAAGCTCGCCACGTCGAGGATGCCTACGATCGCGGCGTCCTCCGCGAATATTCGGCATGGGCCGTCGCGCTCGGCGAGGCAGATGCATGGAAGCGGGCTGCCGAACGCATTCAGAAGGCATCGATCACCGCAGCGGTAGCGACCACCATGGTCATGTACGACACGCGCTCCACCTTCACGTCGACGATCACTGCGCCCAGTTCCAGCAGTGACAGCTCAGGTGGTTTTGGTGGTGGCGGCGGCAGCGTTGGCGGTGGGGGTGGTGGCGGCTCGTCCGGGTCGTGGTGACCGCACACCGATCTGCGAGCCTGACTTCATGGAACTCGGCGTCGTCATCCCCCATCACGAAATCGGATCGGACCCGGGGGCCATGCGCGCCTTCGCTCAGGGGGCCGAGGAACTCGGTGCTGGGCACCTGCTTCTCTATGACCATGTGCTCGGGGCTGGTCGTGACCGGCCAGGGGGGTTCAAGGGTCCCTACGACTCCGACACCCAATTCCATGAGCCGTTGGTGACGTTTGGTTTCCTCGCTGCGTGCACACAACGGGCGCAGTTGGTGACGTCGATCCTGATCGCCCCGCAGCGCCAAGCAGCTCTGATGGCAAAACAAGCCGCCGAAGTCGCCATCTTGTCGGAGAATCGGCTGACGCTCGGATTGGGCATTGGATGGAACAAGGTGGAATACGACGCTCTTGGTGTCGATTTCGCGCGCAAGGGGGCTCGCCTCACCGAGCAGGTTGAGTTCATGAAACGGCTCTGGAGCGAGGATGTGTTCAGCTTCGACGGCGAATTCCATCAGATGGAACTTGCCTCGATTGCGCCGCGGCCAACAGCGCCGATCCCGTTGATGTTCGGTGGGTCGGCGCCCGGCGCCCTCGACCGGTGCGCGCGTCTTGGCGACGGCTGGATTCCGTTGGGCTCACCGAATGAGAAATCGGCGGCGTGTCTGGAGCAGATTCGCGCTGTTCGCGCAGAGATTGGCCGAGGTATGGACGGTTTTGCCGTGCAGGCTCAGGCACAGTTCGCTGGAGGGGATCCCGATCGCTGGCGAGGTCATGCAGAGAAGTGGGCTGCGCTCGGATGCACGCATTTGGCGATCGCCACCCACAATGCGGGCGATACCGATGTTGATGGCCACCTCGCCCGCATCGCCGAGTACCGCGAGGCTGTTGCCGGCGTGGTTCAGCCCGTGGTGTGATCCCACAGATGATCACTATCGACCCTGACTAGGGTGAAGCCGTGGCTGACCGCAGCAGTCCCGTTCGTGAGCGTCTGCTTGACGTGACAATCGAACTCATCGACGAGTTTGGGGTGGATGGCGTACGGCTGCGCGATGTCATGGACCGCTCCGGTGTTACCAACGGTTCGCTGTATTGGGAGTTCACCAACCGGCGTGCTCTCATCGATGCGGCACTCGCCGAGCGGTACGTGCGTCGTCTCGCGGAACGAACCGAGGAGGCATTCGCCCACGTCGACACCACCGAGAACGGAATCGGTTCGATGCTGGCGCCGATGATCGATGCTTTCGCGGAGTCGGCTGAGAGCGAACTACGTGCTGCCCGCGCCGATCGAGTCACGGTTCTCGCTGCTGCCTTGGGCGACGAACGCCTCGCCCAACAGGTCGGCCAGGCACAAGCAGAACAGATCACACGACTCACCGAACTCGTCGCCGATCTCCAAGGGCGTGGCCGCGTCACCACCGACGTATCCGCACGGTCGGTGGCACTTCTCGTGCAAGTCGTGTCGGTCGGCCTGTCCGCTCTTGACCTTCCAGGGCCAGGAGTCCACGAGGACTGGCGCGAGATCGTCGCCTATGTGGCAACGCAGTTGCGCCACGACCTCTGAGCCAACGTCCCACCGGCGGTTGTCAGGTTGCGCGATAGCGACCAGGCTCCACCTCATGGGCCTCGCCGCGTTCGAGCATCCGCTTCACGTGTAGGTGTGCCGTGCGGCTCTCAATCGCCGTCGCAAATGAGTGCTCGACATGGGGTCGATACACGAAACGGTGGGCGGCCATCTCCGGAATTGATCGGGGCTCCACCAGATAGTCGAGCATGGCGCGATGTCGACGGTCGATGACCGCGTGAAAGGCATCGAGCAGACCGAGGAACTCCTCACGGCCTGAGATCACACCCTTGTGATGAAACGTGACGTAATGGTCGGCTTCTTCATCGCGGATTCTGACCAGCGACGCCTCGAACTGATCCAGGCTGCTCCACGTATCGCCGTAGTACGGGCCGAAACCAGACAGGTCGATATCGGAGCAGAAGAACACCCCGCCATCGATGCGGAATCCAGAGTGGCCAGCGGTGTGGCCCGGAAGATGCACCGCTTCCACCGCAACCCCGCCGAGTTCCCACCGGTACCCATCGGAGAAACCGTGGGCGTCGGGGCGAGGGGCGAAGTGGAATTCGGTCATGAGGGTGTGGTGGAACTCGTCGCGATCAGCGCCGGTGAGTTGGTACGCGTCCATCATCACGTCGGGCGAAACCAGTGCATCGCGGTCGTGTTCGTGGATATGCACTCGAGATGTCGCGAATAGGCCATTCCCAGCGATGTGGTCCTCATGCCCGTGGGAGTTGATGACGGCATCGATCGGTACGGGTGCGCCACCGTGCTCCACCACCGTCACCGACGGATCGATGATCACGCTCTCGCCGTCACCACGCACCAATAGCGAGTTCCCCGACGGATACTTGCCGGCCTCCGCGCCTGCCAGCACGCTCACCCTCTCCGTCAATCGGACCTCGGCAGTTCCCCAGTCGACGATCTTGGCGCTCATCGCCTCTGGTTACCACGGCGTCGACGCGGGTCACGAACTCGCTGACGGCGCTCGGGCGGTGGCCGTCGGCTGCCATGGCGTTCGAGCACCGCACGCCGTTCGGGCCCGAGGGTGTCGCGCAGGGCCTCGATACGTGCGACAGCCGCGGCGGCTGCCCGATAGTGATCGACCGCAGGGGCGGGGTAGCCGTTGGGGCGACGCGTGGCGATGTCGGGTGAATGAAGATCGGACGCGTCGAGGTGTGCGAGTTCCGGGCACCAGGTGCGGGTGAACTCTCCGGTGGGATCGTGATCTCGTCCCTGCTTCCACGGGTCGTAGACCCGGATGGTGTTGGTCCCGTTGGTCGCCGACTGCATCTGCACCTGCGGCCAGTGGATACCCGGTTCGTAATCGCTGAACCATCGCGCTAGTTGCGGCCCGAAAGCCTGCCAGGGCAGCCAGAGGTCATGGGCGGCGACGGTGACCACCATCGCCCGCGCCCGAAAGTTCAGCCATCCAGTTGCAGCAAGTGATCGGAGACAGGCATCGACGAACGGGAAACCTGTGTGCCCCGTGGTCCAGCGTTCCAGCAGTGCGGCATCGGGATCAGCGCGCAACTCGTCGAACTCGGCGATGTAGCTGCGACGCTCCAGCTCGGGTTCATCCTCCAACTTCTGCATGAAATGATCTCGCCACGCAAGACGCTCACCGAAGGCCTCCAACGATGCGCGTCGCCGCGCGTCGGCACGACCACGGTCGGCCTCCACCCGTCGGATCACCTCATGTGCCGACACGGTGCCCACTGCAAGATGTGTGGACAGCCGAGAACAGCCCTGCTCGGCCGTGATCGGAGACGACAGAGCGTGCTCGTATCCGGTGACACCGGTGCGGATGAACTCGTGCATGCGCTGGCGGCCAACGGTTTCGGTGACCTCTTGACGCCACACCATGTCGGTACAGGCCGGTGCGACCGGCAGCGGGCCGGGATCAACCGCGGTGCCACGCAGCGCGTCGGGTGCCGGAAGTACTGGCGCCGCTAACCGATCGAGCCGCTGGCGGGTCCACGTATCACGATCCTGAAGCCGGCGGATCACCCCGGGTTGCGGGGCTTGCGTCCATGTCACACCGGCATCGCGTGCCCAACGAGCCACCTGTCGGTCACGTGCATAGGTCGCCAGATTGCCGGTCTCTTCATGTGACCACAGTCCGGCCAGACCGAGGTCCCGATGCAGCCAATCGAGAACATCGACGACACGTCCGGTGCGGACCACCAACGCAGCGCCGCGCGCGGAGAGCGATGCGCGCAGGTCGGCCAGAGCACCGGCGACGACAGCGAGATGACGATCAGCGTGATCCTCACCGGCCAGTACGACGTCTGGTTCCATCACATACAACGGCACGACCGGCCCTGCCGCCGCCGCCGCGCACAACGGGGCGTGATCATGCACGCGCAGATCCCGTTTGAACCACACCACTTGGACGTTGTGTCGACCCACGCCCACAGTGTGGACGTGCGTGTCAGTCGGTGTCGCGTCGTTCGAGATTCAGCGACGCCGAATTCATGCAGTAACGCAATCCGGTGGCTGTGGGTCCGTCGGGGAACACATGGCCGAGGTGGGCATCGCAGGTAGCGCAACGGACCTCGGTGCGCACCATGCCGTGCGAGCGGTCCTCGATGTAGGCCGTACGGCCCTCGGCGAGCGGTTGGTCAAAACTCGGCCAACCGCAGTGCGCGTCGAACTTGGTGGCCGAATCGAACAGGTCCGATCCGCAGACGATGCACGTGTAGGTGCCGTCGTCGAACACATCCCAGTAGTCGCCACTGAATGGACGTTCGGTGCCGGCGTTCTGGGTGACCTCCCATTGCAACGGTGTGAGTCGTGCGCGCAGTTCTGTGTCGTCGGGTCGGCTCATGATCACTCCTCGGGTCAGGTCTTCTGCAGGTCCACGACCCAGCGCCCGCGTGCGCCACCGGTGAGGATCTTGGTCAGCACACCGTCAAGGTCGTCGAGGCCGATATCGGTGCCGATGGCATCAAGGTCGGCGGGGAGAAGGTCGGTGGCGATGCGGTTCCACACCTCGCGGCGTCGCGCCAGCGGCGTCTGGACCGAATCGATACCGATGAGGTCGACACCACGAAGAATGAACGGCAGCACAGTGGTGGCCAGGGTGTTCCCACCGGTGAGTCCGCTGGCCGCCACCGCACCGCCGTAGGCGGTCTGGGCGAGCACATTGGCCAGCGTGTCGCCACCCACGCAGTCGACGGCTCCAGCCCAGCGCATCTGCTGCAGAGGCTTGCCGGCCTCGGTGAGTTCGGCGCGATCGATGACCTCGGCGGCCCCCAAGGCGGTCAGCCAATCAGCCTCGGTGGGTTTGCCGGTGCTGGCCACCACGCGGTAGCCGAGACGCGCCAACATCCCCACCGCGGTGGAGCCAACACCGCCGGTGGCGCCGGTCACCAGCACATCACCGGCGTCTGGTCCCACACCGCGCTCGGCAAGGGCCACAACGGACAGCGCCGCGGTGTAGCCCGCTGTCCCCAACACCATCGCCTGGCGGGCGGTCATCGACGGTGGCAGGGGAACCAACCATTCGACCGGAATGCTCGCGAACTGCGCGAAACCACCGTGGCGGTTCACCCCGAGGTCGTATCCATGGGCGATCACCTCGGTGCCGGCAGAAAGGTCACCGGCGTCCTCCAACAGCACGCCGGCCAGGTCCACACCGGGAACCATCGGCGAGAAGCGGGCCACCCGGCCGGTGGGGGTCGACGCAAGACCGTCCTTGTAGTTCACGCTCGAGTAATGAACTTCCACGAGGACGCCATCGTCAGCGAGATCATCGGTGGTCATCGTGACCACGCCACGATCGATTGCGTCACCTGAGGTGTCGGCGCGGAAGGCACGGAAACTTGCTGAAGCCATGTCGCCAACCTAGGCGGTGTCAGTACAGACCGACCAGCCGACCCGCCAAGGCCACCGCGGCCACGACCATCACCCGGCGGATCAGCACCTCGCCGCCGAACACCGCGAGACGCGCGCCGAGCGAGCCGCCGATGGTCAACCCGACAGCCAGCACGATGGCCGGCAGCCACACCACTTGGCCCTGCCAGATGTACACCGGCAATGCCACCATCGTGACGGCGGTGTTCACGATGACCTTGATCGAGTTAGCGGTGACCAGATCGAAACCCGATCGACTCAGAGCCGCCAGCAGCACCAACCCGATGCCGGCCTGGAAGGCGCCGCCGTAGATCCCGATCACCAAGAACACTGCGATGACCGCAGGCAGTGACCACGGGGTGGCATTGGCGCGCACCTTGGGTTTGCGCACCGTCAAGATGATGATCGGCACCATGATCAGGCCGAATACCGTCTCGAACGTGTCATCGTCGAGCAGGTTCGCGACCGCATAGGAACCAATCGCCCCGCCGATCAACATCGGGACGACGACCCGTGCCGCATGCACCAGACCTTCCACACCGAGACGACGGAACGTGGCGACCGCGGCCACATTCGAGGTGAGGATGCCCACCCGGTTCGAACCGTTCGCCTCGCCACCGGGCACACCTGCCAGAACGAGGAGGGGCACCGTCAACATCGACCCGCCTCCGGCGACCGAGTTCACGGCACCGGCAGCGACACCGCCGAGTATCAGCAGCAGTGCCTCCCACCAGAGCAGATCCGTGCCGAACACGGCACGCACCCTAGGTGAGGCTCAGCGGCTGAGGATGTGTTCGTTGTCGTCGAGGGCGGCCGCAATGAGTTCCATTGGGTGCCGAACAGCCACGGTCATCTCTGGTGCGGCAGCGAGGTGCATGGAACATCCGGGGTTCGCACTCGCCACCACATCTGGCGCCACACGGGCGATAGAGGCGGTCTTGCGGTCGCGGACCTGGCGGGCCATATCCGGTTCCAGAACCGAGTACGCGCCACCCGCACCGCAGCACAGGCCGTTGTCATCGAGTTCAGCGATGGCGCGCACGAATGGGGTGAGCACCGTGCGGGTCGCAGCGTGCACGCGCTGCACATGGCGGAGATGGCATGGATCCTGCACCGCCACGACGAGATCCAACACGGTGACATCGGCGGCGATGCGCGCGAGACGATCAGGGTGGGCGGCGAGGAATTCGGCGGCGTCGTACACCTCGCGGCCGGCGTGCTCTTTCAGGTGGGCGCCGCAGCCTGCGGAATCGACCACGATCGGAATTCCTGGTTCCAGACCGGCAGCGACGGCGGTGGCCCGGCCCACGCCGTCGGAGGTGAGGCCGGCGTGCAGATGCAACGCACCACAACACGGGGCGGCATCCCCGGTGGGAGTCACCCCGAAACCTGCCGCCTCCAGTACCCGTTGGGTCGCGTGGTGCACATCACGCTGCCAGGCATCCATCACACAGCCGGTGAACAGGTACACATCGGTGCCCGATGCACGCAGTGGTGTGCGCCGAACCGGCAGTCGTGCGGGCAGAGCCAGTCGTCGTTCTATGGGCGGAGGAATCAGCCGTGCTCGCTGGGCGAGAGCGAGCATCGAGGATCCAATCCGCAGCAGTCGGGGCTGGGTCAGCACTGTGAGGGCGAGGCGTCGCAGTCGGCGTGATGGACGGCCTCGTCGCACCGTTCCCGCATCGACCAGTGCACCGCGGGTGGCTTCGATGAGGTGGCCGTAGGGCACTACCGATGGGCAGGCCGGTTCGCAGCCGCGGCACTGGATGCAGGTCTCGAAACTGTCGAGGACCTCAGGGGTCACGGGTGCATCGTGCAGATGCACTTCGCGCATCAACGCGATGCGACCGCGCGGCGACATCGTCTCGTCACCGGTCACGCGGTACGTCGGACATGACGACAAGCACAGACCGCACTGCACGCAACTGGCGAGCTCGGTTTCGTTCACACGTAGGTCCATTAGAACGATCTCCCGTCAGCGCACCAGTGGATCACGGCCTGGGTTCAGCCGTCCGGTTGGGTCGAATCGTTCGCGGAGACGGCGCCCGATCTCCATCGATGCTGCATCGGGGGAGCGCGGCGGTTGGGGCCGGGCAGCAAAGAGGGTGCCCACCTGGGCGACAGCCACCGATGCACCGGTGTCATGGCCATGGGTCGCCGGCGCGAGGGCCTCAGCTGGGGGCAGCGACCAGCGATGCGGTCCCAGCTCGGGTGGGCCGTCGGTCGTGCTGCTCGCACCGAGGCGTTCCAGATCACGAATCGATGCGTCCACATCGGGTGCGTGCCCCTCGATGAGCACGTGGGTGTTCGTCCCGTCGTACAGCACGCAACCGGGTCGCAGGATTGTGTTCGCCACCTCGATCGGTGGCGCTGCGACACGCACCCACTGCTGCACCGCGGGAATGGGGTTGGTGCGCAGCGTGACTTCGGCGATGAGCCCGAGGGTGCCGAGCGCACCACACATCAGACGGGGCAAATCGAAGCCGCTGACGTTCTTCACCGTGGGCCCACCCCCGGTGATGACCTGACCCTCGGCCGAGATATACCGCACTTGCAGCACCGCGGCGCGCAGTCGCCCGCGTCCGTGGACTTCAAGATGGTTCTCACCCACGGCAACAGCTCCGCCGACGGTGCCGCCACGATCGGGCAGCGCGCAGCGCTGGCCCGCACTGGCAAGTAGTGCGGCGAGGTCGGCCACAGGTGTTCCCGCACGCACCCGCACGGTCATCTCGGCGGGATCGTGATCGACCACACCTGAGGGTGCGGCGATCTCACGGGTTCCCGGGTGGACCGGCCCACCGACAGTGTCGCGGGTGCGATGACCGACCACCGTGAACGCATCGGTGTCGCCGACCAGTCGGGCGAAGTCGACGAGGACGTCATCGATGCCGGCGGCCAAGGTGGCGGTGGTGTCGGGGCGGGAGCTCATCCCCAGACTCCGGTGGGCACCTCGCGCAGCGATTGGATGTCGGCACAGGAGTGGCCATGGGGGATGACCTTGCCCGGGTTCTGACGACAGGCTGGATCGAACGCTGAGCGGAGACGTTCTTGATGGTCGAGGTCAGCGGTGGAGAACAGCCGTTCCATATACGGCTGCTTCTCGATACCGACGCCGTGTTCGCCTGACAGCACGCCGCCCGCGGCGAGCGACACCTCAACAATCTCCGCGCCAGCGGCATGCACGCGCTCCAACACCCCGGGTTCACGGGCGTCGTAGAGCAGCAGCGGGTGCAGGTTGCCGTCGCCGGCATGGAAGACGTTCATCACCAGCAGGTCGTGACGCTCCGCGATGTTGTAGACGGTGTCGAGGACCTCGGCGAGCCGCGCCCGGGGCACCACGGTGTCGTGCAGGTAGTAGTTCGGTGCCACTTGAGCAACCGCCCCGAAGGCGGTCTTGCGTCCCTTCCACAACGCGGCGCGTTCGGCATCGTCAGCCGCGAGGCGGACCTCGGTCGCGCCGCAGTCGCGGGCGATATCGGCGATGCGTGCCGCATCGATCTCCACCCCGGCCTCGAGCCCGTCGACCTCGGCCAGCAGCACCGCAGCCGCGTCAACCGGGAAGCCCGCGTGCACGTAATTCTCCACCGCAACGGTGATGCGCTGGTCCATGACCTCCATAGCGGCGGGCACGATGCCGGCAGCGATCACCGCGCTCACCGTGGTGGCCGCCGCGGTGGCCGAGTCGAACGAGATCAACAGGGTGCGCACCGCTGGGCGATTCGGGGTGATCGCCACCGCGACCCGGGTGGCGATACCCAACATGCCCTCGCCGCCGACGAATACGCCACGCAGGTCGTAACCCGCCGGTTCGGCGTCGAGCCCGCCGAGCAGTGCCAAAGTGCCGTCAGGCAGGACAACCTCGATGGCGAGGATGTGCGCGTTGGTGACCCCGTCGGCCAGACAGTGCGGCCCGCCGGAATTGTTGGCCACATTGCCGCCGATCGTGCACACCTGCTGGCTGGAGGGATCGGGGGCGAAGTGATAGCCGAGCGGGGCGAGATGTGTGGTGAGGTCCAAATTGACCACCCCGGGCTCCACCCAGGCAATGCGGGCGTCGGTGTCCACGGACAACACCCGGTTCATGCGCGCCACCGAGATGACCACGGGTGCGCCGAGGGGCACTGCGCCACCTGCAAGACCAGTACCTGCGCCTCGCGGCACGACGGCGCGACCATGACGATTGGCAACGAGCACCGCAGCACGCACCTGTTCGGCGTCATCGCACAGCACGATCGGGCCGGCAGCACCGCCGTCAAACACCGATGCATCACGTCGTAGCAGTGCCCGTTCTGCGCCGTCGACGCGCACTCGCTCCGCTCCGACCGCTGCCCGCAGATCTGCCAACAGCGCTGTATCGGCAACGTAGCCCGGTGGATCCCCATCGGGTGCGGGGCCACGGCGGCGCAGACGGTTGAGCAGGGCCATGGTCACTCGGCGGCGTTCAACCCGGCAGCGGTAATGCCCGCAACGGCGGCGGCTTCATCGTTGTCGGAGGTGTCCCCTGACACGCCGACGGCGCCGATGACGGTGCCGTCAGCGTCGCATACCAGCACCCCACCGGCCACCGGGACGAGCGGGCCGGTGATACTGCCGGCCACCCCGTCGATGAAGTGCGGCCGTTCCACCGCCATCTCGCCGAGACGCCGGGAGTTCACACCAACCGCGAGTGCGCCGTTGGCCTTCCCGCGTGCAATGTCGAAGCGTCCCGACGGCGACCCATCAGAGCGTAGATATGCCACCGGCGCTCCTGCGGTATCGAGCACGAGAACGACGAGCGGTTTCATCTGCTGCTCACGCCCGTATGCCATGGCACCGTCGATGATCGTGTGGGCCGCCTCTGCGGTGATGGATGCCTGGAATGTGGTCACGTCTGCTCCTTGGCCTCGTGGCGTCGCGCGTGCAGGATCGGTTCGGTATATCCCGACGGTTGTTCCACCCCCGACAGTACGAGATCGAGGGCGGCGTGGAATGCCGGACCGTCGAATGTCGGTCCCATCGGGGTGTAGTCGGGGTCCTCCGCGTTTTGGGCATCGACCACGGTGGCCATCCGGCGCATTGTGTCGCGGACCTCATCGGCGCTCACCACACCGTGGAGAAGCCAGTTGGCGATGTGCTGTGAGGAGATGCGACAGGTGGCGCGGTCTTCCATCAGACCAACATCATGGATGTCGGGCACCTTTGAACAGCCGACGCCCTGGTCCACCCAGCGCACGACGTAGCCGAGAATTCCTTGGGCGTTGTTCTCCACCTCGGCCGCGATCTCGTCGTGGCTCCAGGATGGATCGTTCGCCACCGGGATGCGCAACAGGTCGTCGGGATTGCGTCGCGGACCGTTGCTGGCGAGACGTGCGGCAAGGTCGGCCTGCACCGCCGCGACATCGACGCGGTGATAGTGCACAGCATGCAAGGTGGCGGCGGTGGGTGAGGGCACCCACGCGCACGATGCCCCGGCGGCGGGGTGGGCACCCTTGGTGGCGAGCATGTCGGCCATCAGATCCGGCGCGGCCCACATGCCCTTGCCGATCTGGGCATGTCCGATGAGACCGCACTGCAGGCCGGTGTCCACGTTGTGGTCTTCGTATGCGGCGATCCACGCCTCGTTGCGCATGTCGGCTTTGCGGACCATCGGGCCGGCGTGCATCGCGGTGTGGATCTCGTCACCGGTGCGGTCGAGGAAACCGGTGTTGATGAATGCCACGCGATGCCGCGCCGCGCGGATGCAGGCCGCGAGATTCAACGTGGTTCGGCGCTCCTCGTCCATGATGCCGACCTTCACCGTGTACCGGGGTAGCCCGAGGGCGTCTTCGATATCGGTCAAAATCGCATCGAAGCCGGCGACCTCATCAGGCCCATGCATCTTGGGTTTGACCACATAGATCGACCCATGTCGGCTGTTGAACGATGTCGCAGGGTGCGCGCACAGCACGGTGACCAGCGCGTCGACGATGCCTTCGGACACTTCAGCGCCGTTGGTATCAAGAACTGCGGGCGTCGTCATCAGGTGGCCCACATTGCGCACCAGCATCATCGACCGGCCGGGCAAGGTGATGGCTCCGTTCACCGTGTCCACAGTGATGTCGTCAGCGAGTTGGCGTGTGAACGTCGTCGTGCCCTTGGTGACGTCACAGGTGAGGGTGCCGCGTTGTAGGCCGAACCAGTTACGGTAGGCGGCGGCCTTGTCGGCGGCATCCACGCAGGCCACGGAGTCTTCACAGTCGACGATGGTCGACACTGCGGCTTCCAAGATCACGTCGGCGACACCGGCCGCATCGACCGCGCCCACCGAATGGGTCGGATCGATCTCGATGATGGCGTGCAGACCGTGGTGGCGCAGCACCACCCTCGAGGGCGTTGACACCGGCCCTGCCCAGCCAACGGTGGTCACCGTGTCGGCCGGGCCGACCGTGCGCCCGTCGTCGAGGGTGACCTGCAGAGTGCCGTCGACGATGCGGTACGCGGTGCTGGTTGTGTGGCTTGCGCCATCGAGTGGGGCAACCTCGTCCAGGATTTTGCGGGCTTGGGTAATGACGCGTGCCCCGCGCACCGGGTCGTAGGGGCCTGATGGTGGTGAGTCGCCGAGGGCATCGGTGCCGTAGAGGGCGTCGTAGAGCGAACCCCATCGGGCATTCACCGCGTTGATGGCGTATCGCGCATTGGTGACGGGTACGACCAACTGCGGCCCGGCGATGTGTGCGATCTCGTCATCGACACCTGCAGTATCGACGTGAGTGTCATCATCGACGGGTTGGAGGTAGCCGATGTCGATAAGCATTGCGCGGTAGGCGTCGATGTCGGTGATCGGGCCCGGATGCTCCCGGTGCCACGCGTCGATCGCGGATTGCAGTCGGGTGCGCTCATCCAGCAGGTCGGCGATGCGGGGGCCGTGGGTGGCGACGAGGTCGGCCAAGGTCGCCCATACCGTGTCGGCTGAGATACCGGCACCGGTGACGGCCTCGGTTTCAACGAAATCTGCAAGCTCGACCCCGATCCGCAGACCGTGGCGTTCGACATGATCGCCCATCTGGATCAGTTCCCGAAGGTGCCGAGTCGATCGGCGGCGTCGCCCATGTCGTACATCGTGGTGTACTCGTAATCGAGCCCGTCGCTCAGCCCGCGGTCCTGCTGGCTGCGGTACAGGTCCTTGTAGGCAGCGATCGATGCCGGGTCGTTGGCGGCGATCTGTGCAGCGAGGCCGTCAACGGTTGCATCGAGTTCGTCGGCGGGAACGCACTGGCTGGCCATACCCCAGGCGTGGGCCTCCGCTCCGGTGAAGGTTCGCGCGGTGTAGGACAGGTCGCGGGCACGGGTCACTCCGACGGCTCGGATCAGTCGGGCGCTCATTCCCCACGTGGGACGCAGACCCCATTTGGCGTGCGTGTCGCCGAGCTTGGCGGCATCGCTGACAATCATCAGGTCACACGCCAGTGCCAGTTCGAGTGCGCCGGTGTAACAGTGTCCGTTGACCTTGGCGATCGTCACCTTCGGCATCTGTGACAGCAAGTCACAGGCCCGTCGCGCGGGGGTGTTCAACGCCCTGGACACGTCGCCGTCAGCAGGGGGTTCTGCCGCGAGGGCTTTCAGGTCGACGCCAGCGGAGAAGGCGCGCCCTGTGCCGGTGAGGACGACAACGCGAACGGCATCGTCGGCTGCTGCGGTATCGAGAGCGTCGGCGAGTTCGGTGAGCAGGGCGGGAGTGAGCGCGTTCAGGGCCTCGGAGCGATCGAGGGTGAGCGTGCGGATATCTGCGGTGTCGGTCACGATGATGGGCACGGGGTCAGGCTGTCATGTGACGAGCCTGTGGCGGGAATCGGTGACCGGTGCGCAGATGGGGGTGTGGTGTCAGCGTCGCCCGAAGAGGCGCTTCAGCGCCGAGGGTCGGTTGGCCGACCCGGTGGCGGCGCAGGCGCAGCGGTCGCTGGGCGCAACGTCGGCGAGCACCTGCTCGACGTGGAGGCCACATCCGGCCCAGGACGGCTTATTGCAGGTACGGCATGTTGTTCGGCGGCACATACCCACACCGTAGCAAATGTACGGACAATTGGCACCTGCGACGACGGAATCGGGTGAGAGTCAGGTGATCGGTACTACACATCCCAGTGGATCGTTGCGAGTGATCGACCCGTTGGCGTCTCCGCCGTGAGGAACTCACGTACCTCATCGTCACGATCCGCGGTGAGACAGAGTCGGATCCGGGTGTGTTCCACGTCGACATCGGTCACCGGCCGTGCAGAGGGAGCGTCCTCTTCCCAAGTAGTGATCGCCGCATCGATACCGATCTCGGCGAGAACCGCCACGGCATCGTGCGCGGTGGGATGCTGTGGCCGTTGCAGACCCCAGAAGTGCTCCCATGCGGGGGACAGACGCGACAGGGGATGTCGTTGCGGCAACTCCACGACAACCCGTCGTCGAGCACGCGCAGCGAGGGCCTGTGCGAAGGGCCCGAGGTCGGCCACGTTGTAGAACACGTGGTGGCACACGACCACGTCACACACCGGAGCATGCGGCGCCATATCGGGCCAGTCGCCCAGCACCGTTGTGCACGTCACACCGCGCTCGGCGGCTTGGGCTGCGAACACCTCGAGCATGCCGGCCTGGTGATCCACGCCGACTACCTCGGTGGCGGGTGGCGTGAGGCCAAAGGCGGCGCGTCCCCCACCACAGCCCACATCCAGCACCGAGTCACCGGGCGACAGGGCGTCGAGGGCGAGATGACGCGATGGTGTGTCCACGAAGAGATCACCCGAGGGGGTGAATGTGGAGACCGGATGGATCCACGGCGACTGTGGGGCCGCGGCGAGAATCTCGTCGGGGATGCCCCACTCGGCAAGAGAAGCGGCCCATTGATCAACTGCGCTCATGGCAGCGACCGTAGCGGTTGCTCTAGGGACGGGGTCACGCATCGTCGATGCCGTGCGCCGCATCAGGTGTTGCCGCGTCACGGCCGATATTGCGAAATCGGATCCGGGTGGGCACCATCACGCGGCCGCCGCCGGAGTGGTTCGAACACGTCGGTGCAGCGCTCACTCGCACCAGGGTGTCGACAAACAATCCGCACGCCGGACAGGTCCAACGAAATGGAGGACGTCCCAGTCCCGGCGCCGGGCGTGTCGCTCGGCGGCCCGATGCCGACCGTGACGTGCTGGTTGATGTGGTCGCAGATGAGGTGGAGGAACGGGTCTGTCGCTGGTTCATATATTCCAGCGATGCCCGTCACTGAGGGCGTCTGTCAAGGCCTGCAACGGCCACTACGCCGGTTACCCCGTAGGGGTAAAAAATCTCAGAAAATATTCGTCGCTGCGACGCACAGGGTGGTCACACACACGCGCCCAGCGAACGGCCTGAGCGCCGATGGGTGAACGCTGTGACGGCCTATCCGAGCAGAGCCGGTGCCAGGCGACGCCACTGCTCGATGGGAGCGGTCGTGGGGTCGGCGGTGAACACCTGCACACAGACGTGGTCGGCGCCTGCGGCGTGATGTTCGGCCACGCGAGCAGCGATCTGTTCTTCGGTTCCCCAGGCCACGATGGCGTCCACGAGGCGGTCGCTGCCGCCGTCGGTCCAGTCGGTCTCATCAAAGCCGAGTCGTGCGAGGTTGTTGTAGTAGTTCGGCAGACCCAGATAGATCGCCATCCCCGCGCGACCGATGGCGCGAGCCTCGTCGGCATTGGTGGTGAGCACCACCATCTGTTCTGGGGCCAGCAGGGCGTCGGGTCCCATCGTTTCGCGGGCGATGGCGGTGTGCTCGGGCGTCGTGAAATACGGATGCGCACCGTTGGCCACGTTGGCTGACAACTCCAGCATCTTCGGGCCGAGCGCGGCGAGCAGAACACCGGGCTCGACCGACGGCTGAGCCGCCATGAAGCGGGCCTTGGCCATCTTCTCGAGGTACTCCACCATGTACGAGTACGGCTTGGAGTAGTCGTGCTTACGCACCCCGGCAACGAGGTGAGCGTGGCTGACCCCGAGCCCCAGCATGAACCGGCCGGGGAATGCCTCGGCGAGCGTGCGCTGGCCGGCCACCATCGTCATCGGATCGCGGGCGTAGATGTTCGCGATGCCGGTGGCCAACACGATGCGTTCGGTGGCGCTGAGCAAGATGCCGGCATGGGCGAAGGGGTCACGGCCCACGGCCTCGGCCAGCCACAGCGCCCCGTAGCCCAGTTCCTCGGCCTCTTGGGCTGCTTCGCGAGCCTGCGGCGATGCCAAGGCGTCGATACCTCCGTACCAGAGCCCTACGCGTCCCATGTCTTCATTCGGTCGTGCCATGGGTGCAGTCTGGCCGAGATCGGATGCGTTGGGCGAGGCCGGTCGATCGTTCAGGCGGATGTGCGGGTGCGATCGGCGAGGTTCAGAAGTTGTCGTCGCACCATGATCCCGTCACCTGGCCCCAGGAGTCGACGCGCCAGGATTCGCCCACCGGGCAGATCGAGTCGGGCGCGCATTCTGGTCACGAGTCGCGTGCCGGTGCTGACGGGGTGCAACTCGTAGGCGAGGGTGAACCCGATGCGCCGCCCCACACGGCCCGTGCTGGACACGGCCAATACGAATGCATGTGGTTCGTCCACGACCGCTGCGGTGAAGTCGGCCATCGACCGCGGTGCACCCGGAATCCGATCGCCCGCGACGACCTGTTGGAGTTCTGGTCGAATGTCGCGGGCACTGGCTCGTCCAAAGTTGTCGATCCAGTCGTAGCTGTACCAACCGGCGCGACCGAAACCCATCTGCCGGAGCCACGGAAACACCTCATGCGGTGGTGACTCGAGTTCGATTGAACGCGTGGCGACGGTGTGTGGGTCGGCAATGAGCTCGTCGCCGACCATTGGAGCTGCAATCTCGGCTGCGCTGGCACCCCAATCGTGCAGACCCATAGAGAACAGGTTAGGACTCAGTGTCGACAGTGGTTACGTGTCGGGCGATTAGCGTGACCTCGATGTCGGATCCGGCCACGTCCCCGTTGCGCAGCGTCACGAATGCGGTGTCGGGAATTGAGGTTGACATCGTTGCCGATCCCGCCGACATGTACCTGCAGTCGCAACTTGCTGCACCCGACAATTTCGAACCGGTCGTGTCGGTGGCGCAGCGCATCTTGGCAGCCGATGCCGTGGTGCTCGACGTCGGCGCATGTCTGGGATTTGTGTCGGCTGCGATGTCGCAGGTCGTGCCCGCGGGCCGAGTGGTTGCGGTGGAGGCCGGCCCGCACCTCATCGAGGGCCTGCGCGCCACTGCAGCGCAGGCCCGCGGCGCATCGGTCGACGTCGTTCATGCTGCCGTCGGCGCAACATCGGGGGAGATCGAATACCACGCCGACGCCAACGGTGGCGCGTGGGGGTATGTCGCCCCCGCGGGCACCGGTCTGCGTGCTCCCGCCACTGCCAATGTCGTCACCGTGGCGCAGCGAACCATCGATGACATCGTGATCGACTGCGGACTTGACCGTGTCGACCTCATCAAACTCGACGTCGAAGGGTTCGAGGTGCGCGCCCTCGAGGGGGCACAGGCAACTCTGGGCCGATGGTCGCCGGTGGTCGTTGCGGAACTCAATCCGTTCTGTCTGTGGCGATACGGGCGCACATTGCCACAGGACCTCACCGACGTGATGCGGGCACGATTCCCGCACCTGCACGCAGTGGCCCCCGACGGTTCGGTGACCTTGCTCGACAACGAGTCTGCGATCAGTGCACTGCTCGGCACCATTGGTGTCACCGGAGGACTTGTGGATCTCGTGGGATCCACTACTCCAGTTGACCTCCCGGCGCGTTTTGATGTTGTGTCGCGAGCGGTCGATGGCAACGTCGAGCCCGTTTGTCACCGCGCGTCGATCCTGTCGCGTGTGCTCCGGCGTCGTCGCTGATCGCGCCAGCGGTGGCACCACGCAGGGCGTTGGCACGACGCCGATAGTCTCACCCGGGCTGGCGCCTCTGGAGGCGGAGCGAAAGTCCCTAGCCCTTGTAGGGCAGCGTCAAGGGTTTCCGCCAGTTACGCGTTTGGGTGAACTCGGTTACGGATCAATTGTTCTGCGAACAAACCCATACTCCCAGGTCCAACCCTCAGGTCCGCCAGCGGTGGCGTAGGTTCGGTTGCTGCGAAGCCCGCAGCAACCAAGAAGATCCTTTACGCGTTCACCTTCGGCATGATGTCATTCACCAGGCGCTTCAGATCATCGAGAGTCTTCGACACCGGCACATCGGCGAATGGTGGCCAGATGAGCGGCATGTTCATGCCAGCTTCCTTGTAGGCCTTCAATCGATCGGTGATCTGCTTCTCGGTACCAACCAGCAGATTCGTCAACTTGTGGTTGTCGGTCTGGTCGGTTTCTTGGTCGGTGATGGTGAACCAGATCATGCTGCACATGTCGAAACCATCGTCGAGATTGCGATCGCTCCCCAGTTCTTGTAGCTCGCGTCCGATCTCCTGCTTCCATCGAGTGATCTCTGTCGGAGTGTCCTGAATACCAATCCATCCCGCGAGGCCGTACTTCGCGATTCGGTTTGCGGAACGCTTCGGATCCTTCAGACCGCTGAAGTAGATCGGCGGATGTGGCTTCTGCACGGGTTTTGCTCCGAAACCCGAGGGTGCAAAGTCGGCGAACTCTCCGTGGTATTCGAAGATGTCGTTGGTCCAGATTCCCTGCATGATTTCGAGCGTTTCGCGCACGTGCTTGTGGCGCTTGGGGAAGATGTGCGAGGCACTTGCCGCGGCAAATTCCTCGGGCATCCAGCCTGAACCGACTCCCACATTCACGCGACCGTTCGAGAGGTGGTCGACGGTGGCGATCTCGCCGGCCAGCACACCGGGCGCACGGTACGGGGTGTCGATGATGCTCATTCCGATGCGAACCTTCTTCGTCTTCGCGGCGAGCCACGGAATCAGCGGCATGCCGTGCAGCCATTGCCCACGAGCCGACACCGGCATCTGCAACGGGAACTGTTCCATCATTCCGAACGGGTAGGTCAAGCCGCCGTGGTCGGATGCCTCAGGGACGATGATGCGGTCGAGTGTCCACACAGAATCGAAGTCGAGTTCTTCGGCGAGTGCGGTGAGATCCTCGAGTTCTTTGACCGTCACCTTGTCGCGGAAGTTCGGCAGGTACAGAGCGAGTTTCATCTTGATTTCCCCCTATTTGCTGATTTTTTGGTGTTCAGCGTGCTCTTGTCGAGATATATATCACGCGTGATATGACATTTCTATCACGCATGATATGGTTTTTCAAGTGGCTCCGCAATCAAAAAAACCTCGCACTGCGTCCGTTGGTTCACATGTCCAGGCTGGTCGCCTGGGGGATCAGCTCTGTTTCGCCCTGTATGCGGCCACGAACGCGATGACCCGGGCCTATCGACCACTTCTTGCCGAGATCGGTCTCACCTATCCGCAGTACCTCGTCCTTTTGGTGATGTGGGAGCGTCAGCCCTGTCGGCTGGGAGAGATCGCCGAAGAGCTTCATCTGGCCACACATGCCGTTTCTCCGATCATCGACCGGCTGGAGACGTTAGGTGTGGTGAGACGAATAGAAGACGAAACCGATGGTCGCGCCGTGAAAGTCGAACTCACGAAGTCCGGCCGAGCGCTGGAAGCCAAGGCCGCCGCGATTCAGGAAGAGATGCGCTGTCGTTCCGCGTTGGACCCCAATGCGGTGGACGACCTTCGAATGACCATCCACGCTCTCGTCGACGATCTGCTCGCCGAGCAATAGAGCGACGAAACAGACTGCCGTTCAGGCCTCGGATTCGAGTAGTTCTCGCAACTCTCGCTTGACCACCTTGCCGTAGTTGTTCGTGGGCAGTGACTCCACGATTCGATACTCCTTTGGCCGCTTGTAACGTGCGATGTGTTCGATGCACAGACGATCGAGTTCGTCGACGGTGGGAACCGGGGCGCCCTCCTCGGCGACGACGAATGCGACCACCGACTCACCCCATTCAGGGTCGGGTCTGCCAACCACCGCAACTGCCTTGACCGTCGGATGTTGCAGCAACACTTCTTCGACTTCGCGCGGATAGATGTTCATTCCACCACTGATCACGAGATCCTTCGATCGATCGCGCAGCGTGAGGCAACCATCCTCGTCGAAGCTGCCCATGTCGCCGGTGTACAGCCAGCCGCCCCGAATAGTTTCGGCGGTGGCAGCATCGTTGTTCCAGTAGCCAGACATCACCACGTCGCCGCGCACGACGACCTCTCCGATCTCGTCGATGGGGAGTGAGCGACCGTCCTCGTCGACAACACGCACTTCCACGTCGGTGCGCGGGAATCCGACACTCTGCAGGTGGTCGCGCCAACGAGGATGAATTGTGTTCGCATGCTGTGCCTTCGACAAGGCGGTGATCGTCATCGGGGTTTCGCCTTGTCCGTAGATTTGAGCCAATTTTGGCCCGAACACGGCGAGCGCATCTTCGAGGTCGGCCATGTACATCGGCGCGCCGCCGTAGATGATGGTCTTCAGGTTCGAGAGATCCGCGGAGGTAATGGCGGTATCGCTGGTCAGACGTTTCACCATGGTTGGTGCAGCAAAGAACGAAGTTCCGGGCCAACGCGAAATGAGTGCAGCGATCTCCTCGCCTTCCACGCCACCGGATCCTGGAATCACGCTCACCGCGCCACGGGCGATGTGGGGAAGACCATAGAGACCGGACCCATGCGAAAGAGGCGCGGCGTGCAACACGGCATCGTTGGGCGAGATCGGATCGATGTCGGCGAAGTAACTGAGCGACATCATCAACAGGTTGCGGTTGGAGAGCGTGGCTCCTTTTGGTCGTCCGGTGGTTCCGCTCGTGTAGAAGAGCCATGCCGACTCCGTTGCCAATCGTTCGACCATCGGCGACGGGGCCGATGAAACCATTCGGTCCCAGTCCTGACTGGGTGCCACGATCACGGAGCGCAGACACGACACGTCGCCCATGAGTGACCGAACATCGTCAGCATGTTCATCGTCTGCCACCACGATCGAGGATCCGCTGTGGCCCACGATGTAGGCAATTTCGTCACGGTGGAGTCGTGCATTGATTGGAACGGCGACGAGGCCCGCATGCCATGCAGCGAACATTGTTTCGAGATATTCGGCTCGGTTGCGCATCACGATGGCAACGCGAGCTCCTGTTTCGAGCTGGTAGGTCTCGTGAAGAGCCGTCGCAACCGACGAAATGGTTGTTGCAAACTGCGACCACGTCGCATGAACCGACTTGCCGAGAGCGATGGCAGGCGCGTCCGGCCGAAGCGCCGAGTTCCGGTGAATCCACGTTGCAAGGTTCATAGCCGCTCCGTTTCAATTTGTATCATGCGTGATATATTACCGAACAACCGTCTGGTCAAGATTCGTGCGTAAAGATTCGGGGATCATGAAAATCACGTCCGATGAAGCCTTGCGCCGCGTGGCTCTCCATGATCACGGGGTTTTGTCCACCCTTCATCCCGAACGCGGTATCGACTCGGTGCCCGTCGTCTATGCGATCGACGCCGGCGGATTCATTGGCATTCCCATCGACACCGTCAAACCCAAGGCGACGACGTCGTTGCAACGCGAGAAGAACCTCGTGACCGACCGGCGCGCCACCCTTCTCGTGGACCTGTGGGATCGCTCTGACTGGTCGCGTTTGTGGTGGGTGCGAGTGAGACTCGAGCGAGTTGACGACGACGAGAATGGAGCCGAGCGGCTTGCCGACCTGCTAGCGGCGAAGTACCCGCAGTACCGTGACAAACCGTTCGCGCGGGTCATGATCTTCAGAGTTCTGGCTGTCACCGGATGGACCGCCTCGTAGCCGGGACTGTGTTCGAGACACTGTTCGGTTTCATCCTGAGCGAACTAGCCTGAGAAACCAGTCGGTTCGGCGTCTGGGCGAGTTTCTCTCCGGGTTCTGCTCCGCCTCCGGCGCCTCTAGCTCAATGGCAGAGCAGCGGGCTTTTAACCCGTTGGTTCAGGGTTCGACCCCCTGGGGGCGCACGAGGACGTTGCCGTCCAAACGCGGCGACGCGCACAGGGTGTGCAAGGGTGTGCCCATGGGTACAAACCTCACTGTCGAACGCTCGGGCGATGTGGTCACCGTCACCTTGAACCGTCCGGAGACGCGTAACTCCCTGTCGCGCGACGTGATGCTGGAGATGCAAGCAACCCTGGACGAGGTCGGCGCGTCCGATGCGCTCGGCGTCGTGATCGCCGCGAACGGCCCGGTGTTCTCCGCCGGCCACAATTTCGGCGACATGGTCGATGCCAGCCTGCCCGAGGCGCGTTCACTCCTCGAGGTCTGCACCCGAATGATGAACACAATCCAGGAGATACCCCAGGTGGTCATCGCTCGTGTGCATGCGCTGGCGACAGCGGCAGGATGTCAACTGGTGGCCACCTGCGATATGGCCATCGCCGGTGAATCCGCGTCGTTTGCTCTGCCGGGTGGCAAGGGCGGATTGTTCTGTAACACGCCGCTCGTGGCGGTGGCGCGTCAACTGCATCGCAAACATGCCCTTGAACTGTCGATCACCGGTGATGCGGTCGACGCCCACACCGCTGCGGGGTGGGGTTTGATCAATCGTGTGGTGCCCGATGACCAACTCGTGGATGCCGTCGATGACCTCATGGCGCGCTCGATCCGTGGGTCGGCGATGGCCAAAGGCATCGGCAAGCGCGCGTACTACGCCCAGGTCGATATGGATCAACCCAAGGCCTACGCCTACGCAATGGAGGTCATGGCCGCGGGCATCGTGACCCCCGACTGCCAAGAGGGGATCTCGGCTTTCTTCGATAAGCGGCGCCCCAACTTCACCCAGCGGGCCTGAGGTCACCGATCTCGGTGAACCTGGCCAACTCGGCCACGACCCGGGTGCATCGGTAGCGCACTGCGCGTGCGGTCACCCCGAGGTCGGCGGCCACGGCCTCGGTCGACCCGCCGACGATGACCCGTCGTACAACTTCGACATCGAGAGGATCCAGACCCGCCGTTTGGGCTTCGATCAGCACCTGTCGTAACGCATGGAGGTCGTGCTCGTCGACGGCCGACGGTTGGTCACCAATGAATTCCGACACGGTCTCGCGCGGTACCTGGCGTCGGTTCTCCGCATGGAACGCTCGGTACACGGCATCAGAGATGAGCGCTGCAGCAAGACAGGAGGGGTGTCGTCGCGGATCGAAGGTGCGAATTGCGATCCATGCTCCGGCCATCAGGTCATCGATGGCCCGCGTGGAGCTAATGCCACGCGGGCGCCGTCTGATGGCGGCCAGCAGACCGGGCAGGATGCGCCGCATCACGACTCGCGCCGCCAGCTCGTCGTCGTGAGCCACGGCGACAAGTCGCCACAGCACCTGCTCGGATTCGGTACCGGTGAACGACGACGAGCGACCGCTCTCGTCGTAGCCGGCTGCGACGACGAGATCATCGAGGTCGTTGATGTGATAGCGGGTCACGCTCCACGACCGGGCGCGGCTGATCGCTGCTGGATCGGCGCAGACGCGGTGCCAGTCGGCATCGAGCGCGCTGCGCACGACACCACCAGGTGCATCGGCAGCGAGGCGCTGGCGGCGTGCGGCCCGTTGGCGTCGCCGTGCTGCACGGCGCGCGATGTCGTGGGAGTCAGCAGCGGTTGGATCGAGGTCGAGTGACGCGGTCGCTGGCATGCCACTGGCGGTGGTGATGCCATCGATCGTCGAGTTGATGACGTGGTTGTTGGGGACGGTGATGTCGATGGTGTGTTCCATGCCCCGACGGTGCGAGCACGCCCTCTCCAGCGGTCTCCTCGGAGGCATCACCGCAGGTCACAGCAGTAATATCGATCTCCCCGAGGATCTCACCGGTAGGACGGTGTATTCCCCGACAGGGCACTGCGAGCCGCCACCTGCGCTGTGACATCGTCCAATCACCCGCCATCGTGGATCGTTGCCTCGGGGCCAGCCGCGGGCACCCGCTTGCGAGCAGGAACCTCGGGCCGAGCCGAACTGCGCGACCCCTCCCTCGCCCCACATCACATCTGTGTGCTCCCCGATGGGTCGGCGCGCACCGTCGTCGGCTCCGTTGGCGAGCGCACGCATATCGATGGCGTGCATGCTCTCCATCTGGGATCGACGACTGTCGTCGCCGTGGCGAACACACCTCGGTCACGACCAGTGTCGACCACGCTGCATCGCACCCGGCGCCGCTGTGTCGATGAGTTACCGGCACCGCAGCTGCCGGTGGCGCCGGCAGCACCCCCGATCGTCGACTCGGCCAGTTGCTGGCCGGGAGCGCGGCGGCCGCACTCATGTCGATCGCCATCGGAGTGATCATCGGGCGGCCCCTGATCGCGCTGTTTGCTCTTGGTGGTGTGGCTACGGCCGGGGTCGGCATCATCGGTGATCTCCTTCGGCGGCGACGGCATCGACGTGCCGTGCGTAGCCATGAAGGCGAGGTCGCAGAGGTGCTGCACAACCATCGTGTCGGCGTCGTTGCTCAGCGCCGCACCGTGTGGCCCATCGATGTGATGGCTGTGGTTGCGTCGGTGTGGTTATGGGAGCGTCGCCACGACCACGACGATGCGGTGCGTCGTCGGCGTCGATGAGCACGACCTTGGCGTGAGCGTCGACCTTCGTGGCGGTGCCGTACTCGCAGTGCGCGGCCCTGGCGCAGTCACCGCGGGGGTCGTGCGTGCAGTGATTGCTCAAGCCCTGCTCTGGCACGGCCCCGCCGACCTGGGGATCGTCACCGACTGCGATGATCTCGTGCGCTTTATCCCCGAGACGTACCGTGACCACCCGCGACCGATGATGGTGATGCTCACCGATGATGTCGCCGCGCTATCACACGCCAACAGTGCTCCGCGACGCGCACTCGGCGACGGCGCTGCGATCATCGTTCGGATTCCAGTCGGCGTCGACGTGCCGGCTGTGTGCACCGCGGTGTACGACGTTGCCGCGGACTACAGCGGTGTGCTCGTGTACGGCGATCACATCGCATCACCACGGGTGGTGGCGATGACTCCAGAACTCACCAGCGCTGTTGCGGCCGTCACTGGCCGCCTGATCGACCCGGAGCACGGCGGTGCCGCCCTGGCCGACGCGGTGCCGCTCAGCACGCTGCTCGGTGACACACCACCGGTCGGCGTGGTTGGGGTGCCCCTTGGCGTTGATGATGCCGGCTCCGTGTGGTGCGATCCGGTGAGCGACGGTCCGCATCTGCTGGTCGCGGGCACCACCGGTTCTGGCAAGAGCGAAGCCCTGCGTGCGCTGGTGGTGGCACTCTGCGCCCGCCACTCACCAAAGCACTGGCAAGTGTGTCTCATCGATGCCAAAGGGGGAGCCGGCCTCGACGTCGTTGCCGACGTGCCTCACGTCATTGGGTCGGTGACCGACCTTGACGAGGGAGGTATCCGCCGCGCGATCGATGGGCTCGCGGTGGAGATGCGCCGTCGTGAACACGTGCTGCGCGCGGGAGGGCATCGCGATATCGCCAGTGCAGGGTCGGCGGCACCGCCGCGGTTACTCGTCGTGATCGATGAGTTTGCTGCGGTGATCCGCGGTGACGAGCGATCGCGCGCGGTGATCATCGACATCGCCCAACGAGAGCGAAGCCTTGGGGTCCACCTGGTCCTTGCGACACAACGTCCCGCCGGGAGTATCCCTGATGATCTGCGGGCCAACCTCGGTGCGTGTGTGTGTCTGCGGGTGAACGATCGCTGCGATGCCGTCGACGTGGTTGGTCGGCCCGATGCGGCAGAGATTCCTTCGAGTCGTCCGGGGCGTGCCATGGTGCGCACCCCTGATGGTCGCTACGCCGCAGTCCAGATCGCCTGGGTTGATGACGCGGCCGATGAGGCTGCGCGGCAGTGGGCCGCGCCCGTGCACCCGGTGGTGCCCTGGTTGAATCCGATCGCATCGTCGCTGCCGGCTGATGCGCAGCGGCGTTCGCTGATTATGGTGCAACAGCAGTGTCCGGTATCAACCCATCGGCGGTCACGGTGCTCATTGCCACCGATGAGCAGTGGCGACGCCACCAGATGGGAGTGGGTGCGATGCCGCCAGGTGTGCGGATCCACACCGATGTTGTCGGTCGACCGTCGAGCGATGACGATGTGCCGCCGCACCGCTCTGACCTCGCCCATTGTGTGGGAGTTGGTGCCCTGGTTGCTCTGCGTGAGCACGGCCGTTGGCGCGTCGGCCGGTTGCCTGCTGTGGAGCGCGCTGCCCCGACTGCCATGCTGGTGGCGTGAACGCCCCCGACAGCACTCCGATCGACCCATTCTCCCTGTTCCGACTCGATGGCCGGGTTGCCCTCGTGACCGGTGCATCCGCTGGTCTTGGTGCCCGAATGGCACGGGTGTTGCACCACGTTGGTGCCACCGTTGCCGTCACCGCTCGACGTCGCGACCGCCTTGATGAGCTCGCGGCCGAGTTGCCGGGCTTGGTGGTGGTTGACGGAGATATGGCCTCCGAAGCGGATCGTGAACGCATCGTGGCCACCGTCATTGAAACATGCGGACGCGTCGATGTGCTCGTCAACAATGCGGGCATCGCCGAAGTCGTGGCCGTCGAGGATGAGAGCCTCGAGACCTTCCGGAGGGTTTTGGAGATCAACACCACAGCGGTGTGGCATATGGCGAAACTCTGCGCGGTGTCAATGGTGGCCAACGGGGGCGGATCGGTCGTGAACGTGGCATCGATGTTGGGCCATGTCGGTGGTACCCCGGTGAAACAGGCGAACTACTGCGCCAGCAAGGGGGCGGTGGTCAACATGACCCGAGAACTCGCGTTGCAGTGGGCGCGCAAAGGTGTGCGGGTCAACGCGTTGTGTCCGGGATGGTTTCCCTCGGAGATGACGGCGCCGATGCAAGATGAACGATCGCAGGATTTCATTCGCCAGAACTCACCGATCCCGCGAATGGGGGAGCCCCAAGAACTCGACGGCGCCCTGTTGCTTCTCGCGAGCGATGCGGGCGGTTTCATGACCGGCCAAAGCGTCATCGTGGACGGGGGATGGACGGCTCGCTGAGCCGGAGGCCATATGCGCGAGATCCTGTCGCTGCGTTTCGTCGCCACAGTTGTGGCGCTGATTCTGAGCGTGGTGGCCGTGTCGCGCATCGCTGGAGGTGAGGACACCGACGGTGGAACTGTCGATGTGGGATCGAGCGGTGAGGTGGACCCGGACATGGTGCGTCGGATCGATCTCGTCGACGTCGTCGCTGATATCGAGTCCGAGAACGGTCGTTTCGGTACCGCCGGCTTCGCCGTCGTCGATGGCGTGGCAGCACACACAGCGCGTCTGATCCTCGACGATCTGCGTGCTGTTGACATCGTGACTGGAACACCGGGGGTGGATAACTGCCCGGTGTCACGTCGGGTCGGGCGTTGCGCGGTGCTGGCCGACATGCTCGGTGAAGCGGTGCTGTGGTTCTCGTTGGAACCCGTCGACGCAGACATGATCGAACTGGGCACCGTCAGGGCCTTCGATGATGAATGGGCGGTGCTGTCCGATGGCTTTGCATTGCCGCACGCACCGGTGTTTGTGCGGCGTTGCGCGACCGAGTTCGAATCGTTCACTCAGTGGCGTCGCGAGCTCGGTGATGACTACGTCACCATGTACTCGCTGGCCGAACGTGAACTCACCGACGTGGTGTGCACCTGAGATCCGCCGAGGCATTTAACCCAGCAGGGTGTGTGCGGCAATTGCCGCTGCCCGGCCGGAGGTGAATGCGCCTTCGACGCGCGGACCGGCGTAGGCATCGCCTGCAAGCACGACCTGATGCTCTATCGACACCCAGCATGGCTCGGGCCATGTCCGCCGCGGTGTGGCAAAACGCCATCTCTTGACCTGCGCCTCGGTCACCGTGGCGTCTCCTCGCCATGGAGCCAGCAGGTCGTGGAGCGCGTTCTCGAGATCGTCTGGGTCGTCGTCCCAATGTGCCTCGCTCCAGGTGGCTGATGCATGCAGGGTGATGGCGGGTACCGGCGACACTCCCTTGCGCGCGTTGTCGACCACCATCGAGACATCCGTGGAGGGGTTGCGCACCGCACCTGGTTCGGGCAGGCCGGGATCGCTATCGAGTGCGGCCAAGATGCCGAGAGTGCGGTCGTAATCGGCATCGAAGAGGTCGCGCGGGAGGCCGTCGACCGTCTCGAACAGCAGCGAGAACGACTGCGCGACCGGAGCGGTGCACACCAACACATCGGAGGTGATGGACCGGCCGTCATCGAGGGTGAGCATCCATGGGCCATCGGTGGCCTCGCGTGAGGCGCTGAACACCAGATGACCACAGCGCACGTCGAGGCCATCGGCGAGGTCTTTGGCCAATGAGTTCATTCCAGCGGTGCCGACGTAGCGAGGATGCCCATCGTCGTTGTCGAATCCGCGGCACCACTCGTGTGCCAATCCGCGCGTCAGCCAGTCATCGACGACGGCCGCGAATTTTTTGGTGCGCACGGTGAAGAACTGGGCGCCATGGTCAAGGCGTGCGTCACCGATGCGTCGCGTTGCCAGCCGGCCACCAACCGAACGGCCCTTGTCGAGCACGACAGTATCGACTCCGTGAGCTATCAATTCGCGCGCGGTTACCAGCCCGGCCATGCCGGCTCCGATCACCGCAATGCTGTGGTGGGTGCTGTCAGCGGAACTCATCGGCCCGCATGATCACCTGACGGGCGAACGGGTCGAGCTTGCGACCGGTGAGTTGCTCGGTCATCGTGATCGCATCGGTGGGGTCCTCGACGAGGCCCTTCCAACGGATCCAACCGCCGACCACGCCGACCACGCGGTCGCCGAGTTCTTCGCCGTGCATCACCACTCGTGACCCGGCGGCGATCAGGTCGTCAAGTTCGCGGTACAGCGCGGGGAGGTAGGTCTCCAGCTCGTCGGTTTGCAGCGGCCGGTGGCGGTAGGGGAGCTGCAGTTCTTCGTAGTTATGCAGGTTGTGGGAGGCCTGGATTAGCGACACGACGACGTCGAAGCCATTCTCTCGCAGCCAGATGATTTCCTCTTGACGACGCACCCGGCGATGGCCATCACCGAACCCCCCCGGTCGCTCGCAGACCGCAAATCGGTCCTTGATCACCCAGGTGAAGTTTTTTGGTTGGATTCCAGCGGCCCATTTGCCGCGGAGTTTCTGCGCCATTGATTCCTCGGATTCCGCCGCGTCGGTTGATGTGGCAGGAAGATCCCGTGCGCGACGGGGTCAAGATGCCGTTCTCTGCGACCGGTAATGCTAGTTCGCGTGATCGCCGGGCGTGATGATGTGCAGAAATCCTCCTCGGCGCGCCACCCGTCGCCCGCCGGGAATTTCGCATGCGGTGACGCGATGGTGCACCACCTTGAATACCCGGTCGATAGCTGCTGCATCTGGCGGGTAACCATCGACGCTCAACCAGCGTCGTAGGGCGCGGGCGGCGATCGCAGGAGGCACGGTGGCGAGAACTCGGGTGTCGGTGGGGTCGGGTACCTGCTGGTCAACGAGAGCATCGAGAAGTGCGGCGTCATCGCGCGCGATGGCAGCGGTGCGGGTGAGCAGCGGCACCGGGTCACGTCCCGCAACATCGGCGAGTAGTGGGAGCACCCGGTGGCGAATGGCGTTGCGGGTGATCGTCGGATCGGTATTGGACGGGTCATCAACCCAGGCGATGCCGGCGTCGGTGCAGATCTGCTCGGTCTCATAACGACGCAGATTGAGGATGGGGTGTGTCGGCCCGGGACGCATCGACCCGATGCCGTCGGTTCCAGCGCCTCGCAACAGCCGTAACAGCACTGTCTCGGCCTGGTCGTCTGCGGTGTGTCCGGTCATGGCGCCCGCAGGCAGCACGGCACGACGTGCGGCGCGGGCACGCGCTTCCATGTTCGGCCCGGGCTCAACCTGTACGCGGTGCACCACCACGGCGGCGCCGCACTGATGAGCAATGTCGGCAGCGCGACGGGCATCGTCGGCTGATTCGGGGCGCAGGCCATGGTCAACATGATGCGCTGTGATCACGAGGCCGGCAGCCTGCGCGAGGAGGATCAGGGCGGTGGAATCTGCGCCACCGGAGAAGGCACAGTCGACGGGGGTCGAGGCTGCGGGAAAGTGGCAGCGCGCGAGGTACGCGGCCAGGGAAACCAGGGTCAGAGATCCTCGGCGCGGCGGCGACGGCCGAGGGGGTGCTTCAGCGCGGTGACCGACTTGAGATACCCGATGACGAGCGACAAGGTGGCGCCGACTCCTGCGAAGGCGAGCACGACGCCGATCCACCAGTGCCAAATATTCGCTGCGAGCATGCCGTCAGACTATCTGACGCTGGCGCTGTCGTCAGATCCTCCGCTGCCGACGACGCCGTCGCCGTCGAAGTCATCGCGGAGACAGACCTCGAGTTTTGCGACTAGCGAAGCGGGCAACTCGTCGTTGGACGCCTTACGGCGGACCGCCTCGCGGAGTTCGAGGTGGAATTCAAAGGCCTGTTGGCAATCCACGCACGCACCGAGATGGCCGTGGATGTGCTCGCGTGCCTCATCGGATATCTCACCGTCGATGAAGGGTTCAAGTTCTCGGAGTGTTTCGTTGCAGTCAGCCATGAAGGATCACATGTGGTGTGGTCGACGCCGTCCGGTGCGGCGGCGCTGCCACCCCGGCTTCTCAGCGGATTCTGAACTTCTCTGAATTAGTTGTTGCTTGCCGCTCCCACAAGACCTCGGTCGACGGCGAATGAGTACAACGCACGTTGCATCGCTTTTCTTCCCCGATGGAGTCGTGACATCACGGTTCCAACCGGAACATCGAGTATGTCCGCGATCTCGCGGTACGCAAAACCCTCCACATCTGCGAGGAGCACCGGGAGGCGGAAATTGTCGGGGAGGTCTTCTAGCGCGGCCTTCACCTCGTCATCGGTGAACAGATCGAGGAACTGCTCTTCGGCCGACAGCGAGGCGGCCGCGGTTTCGAACGAACCGATGCGGCGGTACAGGTAGAGATCCTCGACCTCGCCGAGGTCGGTCTCATCGGGACGGCGTTGTTTGGCGCGGTAGCTGTTGATGTACACGTTCGTGAGGATGCGGAACAGCCAGGCCCGCAGGTTGGTGCCCTCGGTGAAGGTGTGGAACGAGCGGAATCCGCGCAGCATTGCTTCCTGTACGAGGTCCTCGGCGTCTGCACGGTTGCGTGTCATCCGCAGAGCCGCCGAGAACAGCTGCGGTGTGAATTCCATCGCCTGGTCGGCGAATGACGATCTGTCGGCCACGTCGACGACCTTACATGTCGGGCTACTGGGCGTCGACACCGCGCAATGTGACACCCTCCGCATGAGCCTCGAGAAACCATTGGTAGGTGTCGGCGAGGCCATCTGTGAGGGTGATGCGTGGCTCCCAGCCGCTGTCGCGAAGCCGCGAGACGTCGAGCAGTTTGCGGGGAGTGCCATCTGGTTTTGATGTGTCCCACTCGATGTTCGCGGTGGGGTTCACCACCTCGCGGATCGTCTCGGCGAGTTCACGGATCGACAGGTCGACGCCGGTGCCCACATTGATGTGCTCATCAGCGGAGTAGTTCTCCATGAGGTGTAGACAGGCTGAGGCGAGGTCGTCGACGTGGAGGAACTCTCGGAAGGCGGACCCTGTGCCCCAGACCTCCACCGTGTTGTCGTCGCGGGAACGCGCATCGTGGAATTTCCGCATCAGTGCGGGGATCACGTGCGACGAATCGAGGTCGAAGTTGTCGCCCGGTCCGTACAAGTTGGTGGGCATGGCGGAGATGAAATCGCATCCGTACTGGCGTCGGTACGCCTGGCAGAGTTTGATGCCGGCGATTTTGGCGATCGCGTACCACTCGTTGGTTGGCTCGAGCGGCCCGGCGAGCAGTTCGTCCTCGGTGATCGGTTGTGCAGCATGGCGCGGGTAGATGCACGACGATCCGAGGTAGAGCAGCTTGTCGACGCCGGTCTCGTAGGCGGAATGCACCACGGTGCCGTGGATCATCATGTTGTCGTAGATGAACTCCGCGGGTCGGGTGCTGTTGGCGAGGATGCCGCCCACGGTGCCGGCCACCAGAAACACGTAGCGCGGACGGTTGGCCGTGAACCATTGACTGACCTCGCCTTGATCACGAAGGTCGACCTGGTCACGGGTGATGGTCAAGATTTTCGTGAAACCCTGTTCCTCGAGCAGGCGCACGATTGCTGCGCCAACGAGGCCACGGTGTCCGGCCACGTATACCGGAGCATCGCGATCGATGGCTGCCATGGTTCTACGGTACCCGTCAGCGCATCTGATCGAACTCACACCGCAGGTGGGCGATCAGCCGCGTTGTGAACTCCTCGCGCATCGTGGCGAGGATCACGGGGAATTGTGTGGCGAGCGGTACGGAGCCTGGATGGTGCCCGGTCAAGAAGGTGGCGGCACCCAGGCCCGACAGTGCGACGAATGCGGTGACCTCTGCCACCCGGGGGTCATACAACGGGTGGTCGGTCGTGACCAGTTCGTTCACCACGGTGTTGTGGAACATGCCGACCAGGCAGGTGCTCAAGCCGCTCATGTCCGACGTGGTCAGGGTGCCCATGCGCTCCTGCAGGTCGGCGGTGAGCACGGTGCCTGACGGGTCGAGAACATGGGTGTAGTTGAGCATCGAGTCGATGCCGGCATGGTCGGCAGTCCAGCGGAAACGAATCGCGAAACGCTCACGGAACTGATCTTCGGCACTGGTGGTGATCGACAGCGTCGAGGTGTTCATCTCGTCGACGAGTTTGTCGTATTCATGCACGACTGCTTCGGCGAGCAGACGGTCGCGGTTGCCGAAGTGGTAGTTCACGATGGCCGGCGCGAGGCCGAGCGCATCACAGATTTCAGCCAACACCACACTTCGAGGTCCACGCGTTGCAAGGTCGGCGCCGACGGCGTCGAGCAGGGCGCGGCGTGCGTCACCATGTGCAGGTCGCGACTCGGACCGACTCCGGGCCGACCGCCCTGTTGATGGTCGAGATGCTGCCGAGGTGGTCATGCGCTGACGCTACTGCAAGATCTCAAAAACGTGTCACGGGCCACGTCGTCAGAGCGCAGTCACGACGGCCTAGGGTCATCGCCATGTCGCCCGCACCGACCATGCTGCGTCGAATCGCTGTGGTGCACCTTGTGTCCACATGGTTCATGGTGGGCCTGATCTGGACGATCCACACCGTGCATTATCCGCTGTTCGCTGAGGTCGGTGCATCGGCCTACCCAGCCTTTCAGGCAGCGCACGTGGATCGCATCGGTCGACTGCTCGCGGTTCCGTGGGCTCTGGAGGGAGTGAGTGCCGCTGCCCTTGTGATCGCCTCGTTATGGGGCGGGTACCCCGCTCTGCGGGTGCCGGCGGTGCTCGGAGCGCTCGCCATGGGCGTGGTTCTGGCGATCAGCGGGTTCTGGTCCGCTCCTGCTCACGGTGACCTTGCCGATGGCTTCGACGCTGCTGTGCACGCGCGACTGATGGACGCGAATCTGGTGCGGACCGTTGCCTGGACCGTTCGTGGAGGGCTGGCGGTATGGGTGCTGGCGGCGGTACGTTCCCCATATGACCGTACTCCGTGACATCGAAGTGACCACCATTACCGGCGAGGCAACCACCCTTGGCGCCACTGGCGGCGACGTGACCCTGGTGGTCAACGTGGCCTCCAAGTGTGGGTTGACCCCGCAGTACAGCGCGCTCGAGGAACTGCATCGTCGTTTTGCCGATCGTGGTTTCTCGGTGTGTGGGTTCCCGGCCAACGACTTCGCGGGACAAGAACCGGGCACCGAGGCCGAGATCGCCGAGTTCTGCTCGGTGACCTATGACGTCACCTTCCCGATGTTCGCGAAAGTTGTCGCGACGGGTGAGGATCGTCATCCGCTGTACAGCGAACTCATTGCGCAACAGCCAGAGGCCGCGGGTGACCCGGAATCGTACCGAGAGAGACTGCGTGGCTTCGGCCTGACTCCCACGGAAGCTCCTGAAGTGCTGTGGAACTTCGAGAAGTTCCTGATCGGTCGTGATGGGTCGGTCGTCGCCCGCTTCGCGCCGAAGGTCACCCCGGACGATCCGATGGTGATCTCGGCAATCGAGGCTGCCCTGAGCGCCTGATGCGCGCTGTTGGGATCATGGCCCACGGCGGGCCCGACGCTCTGGAGGTGGTGGACGTCCCCGAGGTCCATGCTGGGGTCGGGCAGGTGCGCATCCGTGTGTACGCAGCAGCGGTCAACCCCACCGACACCTTGGCGCGTGACGGCACGCGTGCGGCACTGCAAGCGGTCGATCCACCGCCGTATGTGCCGGGCATGGACTGCGCCGGTGTGGTCGACGAAGTCGGCGATGGGGTCACCACAGGCGCGGCGGTCGGCGACCGTGTAATGGCCATGGTGATCCCCAAAGGTGCGCATGGCGCCTATCGCGAACAGATCGTTCTCGATCAGATGGCTGTGGTGCCAGCCCCGGCCGGTACCAGCCATGTGGAGGCCTGCACCTTGCCGATGAATGCCCTGACAGCTCGACTGTCGCTGAACCTCTTGGGGCTGACCGCGGGTGACATGTTGGCGGTCACCGGCGCGGCGGGGGCGTACGGTGGCTATGTGGTGCAGTTGGCGGTTGCTGACGGACTGCGGGTGATCGCCGATGCCGCACCTGCAGATATGGACCTCGTGCGCTCGCTCGGCGCTCATGAGGTGGTGGAACGCGGAGACGACATTGCGCAGCGAATCCGGGCGCTGGTGCCCGACGGTGTGGATGGCCTCGCCGATGGCGCGGTGCAGAACGAACTCGTGATCCCGGCGGTCCGTGATGGCGGGGCGTTCACATCGGTGCGTGGCTTTGTGGGCGAACCACAGCGGGGAATCCAGTTCACCGAGACATGGGTGCGCACCCTCGACGGTGACTACGACGCACTCGACACAATGAGGCATCAGGTCGAACGTAGCCAGATCACGTTGCGGGTGGCTGGCGTGTATTCCCCAGAACGTGCGGGCGAGGCGCATGCCCGACTCGAAGCCGGCGGAACCCGTGGACGGCTCGTCATCGAGTTCTGATCGGTCGGTCACCGTGGTGCGGCCGGTGCTCAACCGACTGATGTCCATCAGGTGGGCTGACGTGGTGATCGCGGCCGTGGTTGTGGTCGTCGGGGTGGTGCTGCGCTGGCGCCTTCTCGGGAGTGATCGCGGTGACCTGCTCGCCGATGAGGCGTTCACCGGGCTTCTGTCGGCTGAGATCCTCGACGGGTATTTGCCGGTGATGATCGCTGGCATCGGCTACACGGCCCCCGTCGAGAGCTACCTCTACGCACCTGTGGCAGCGGTGTTCGGTATGTCGGTGCCGTTATTGAAGATGGTGCCGGTGGTGCTGTGGGCGTGTTCTGCCGCGATCGTCATGGCGGGATCTCGCCGCATTCTTGGGCGTGGCCCGTCGCATGTGGCTGGTGTGGTGGCATGGTTCCCGCCGGGCGCGCTGTTGGCGATCTCATTCCGCGCCTACGAGGGGTACGCCAGTGGCCTAGTGATTTGCGCGGTGCTCATCGTCTACGCGATGGCGCTCGTGTCGCGTCGGGCGGCCGTGGCGCGGCCGATGGATGCGGTGGCCATCGGCGGCCTGGTCGGTCTGTTGGCGTGGGTGCACCCCATCTTCTTGGTGGTCGCGTTACCAACCCTTGGGGTGCTCACCGCGCTGCGATGGCGCGCAGCGCGACATTGGTGGCTTCCGCTGATCGGCGGCGGTGTGTGCGGAGCGGGGCTGTTGATTGCGTGGAACGCAAAGAACGGCTGGCCATCGCTCAGCCAACCAGCTGAGGCAACCGAAGGTGTTGGTTCGCGGTTTGTGCGACTGTTGACCGAGTTGGTACCACGGCTGTTCGGGGTGCGGACCTATGCCAATGAATGGATCGTTCCCGGGGCTGTCGCTGCGGTGGTCATCGTGGTCGCTGTTGGATTGATCGGCGTCGGGGTGTGGCGGCTGGTGCAACTCGACCGGTGGGTCGCAGCGGTGATCGCGGCACCACTCGTCGGTGGGTTGCCGCTGATGTCGTTGTTGAACAACGCGAGCATCACTGACGACGGCCGATACGGCATCGTATTCGTGGTGCCGATGGCCATTGCGGTGGGAGCGTCCACCATTCGGCCCTGGTCTGCTGC
>Ga0181604_10000189_pt1 | contig 54839 bp, 49 predicted proteins | sample 041ome_12_FD_148663 | JGI IMG/M metagenome (GOLD analysis project Ga0181604, IMG submission 148663) | Coastal salt marsh microbial communities from the Groves Creek Marsh, Skidaway Island, Georgia - 041410US metaG (spades assembly) | ecosystem: Environmental > Aquatic > Marine > Intertidal zone...
AAAAAACATACTTACATTTCCCCCCATTGAGTGGCCAAGTAAGCTAAATTTTTTGATTTTATGAAAAAGAGCATAGTTTTGAATATCATCGACCATAATCTCAAATGAAAATTTATTATCCCAAAAACTTCTTCCGTGATTTCTTAAATCAATCAAATGAACAGTATAATTATACTCTGAAATTTTTTTTGCATGAGATTTCCAATTATCTCCCATACCTAAAAATCCATGAATTATAAATAGATGTCTGTTTGAGTCTCCAATTAGATTTGAATGAAGGATTTTCATTTAAGTATTTGCAAGTATGATTTTATTGTTGATTCTAAACCATTGTATAGAGACTCAGTAACTAGGGCATGACCAATGGACACTTCTTTTATATTATCAACAGATTGACAGAAAAAATTAAGATTACTTTGACTAAGATCATGGCCAGCATTGATTTCTATATCAATATCATTTGCTACTTCAGAACATTTCACATATTGCTCTACTGCTCTGTATCTATCATTTGTATATTGTTTTGCATATGGACCTGTAAATAATTCTATTCTATCTGCATTTATTTTTTTTGCTCCTTCAAGCATCTTAATGTCTGGATCAATAAAGATTGAAACTCTGATTGAATTTGATTTAAAATCATTCACTATATCTTTTAAAAATGAATAATTAGTTACTGTATCCCATCCTGAATTCGAAGTAATTGCATCTTCTGAGTCTGGAACTAAAGTGACTTGTGCTGGTTTAATTTCATTAACTAAATCAACGAATTTTTTAATTGGATTTCCCTCAACATTTAACTCACAGGATATATTTTTTTTTAAATCTATTGCATCCTTATATCTAATGTGTCTTTCATCTGGTCTTGGGTGAATTGTAATACCTTGAGCACCAAATTTTATAATGTCCAAAGCAGTATTCAATAAATTAGGATAGTTTTCACCTCGAGCATTTCTCAAAGTTGCAATTTTATTAATATTTACACTCAGTATTGTCATGTTTTACTTAAAAACTTAAATGCAAATATAGTACTTAATAAAGTTTTAAAAATTGTATTTTTGCGATATGAAAATTGCATTATACATTGCATTTCAAAACAAATCTTCAATTGATTGTTGTAAAGAGATAATTGATCTTATTTCTGAGAATAATCAACTTATTATGGATTCTAAAGTCAAAAATGATTTAGATGAAAGTAAAAGAGATAATTTTATTTTTTTTGATTCTAATGAGCAAATCGATAGTGATATTGACTTTGTTTTCGCTGTAGGTGGTGATGGAACAATTTTAAGATCTATAACTTATGTTAAAGATTCGAACATTCCAATTTTAGGTGTTAACACTGGTAGACTAGGATTCTTAACTAGTATTCAGAAAGAAAGTATAAGTGATGCTATATCACATATCAAGAATAAAAGGTACACTGTCATTGAGAGAACTATTCTTAAAGTTAATTTGGGCTCTACAAATAATACTTTTGCTGATTATCCTTATGCCCTGAATGAGATTACTATTCAAAGGAAGGACACTACTTCTCTTTTAAATATTTCATGTGAAATCAATGATAATTATCTAACAAATTATTGGTCTGATGGTTTAATAGTTTCAACACCAACTGGATCTACAGGATATTCTCTAAGTAATGGGGGCTCAATAGTATCGCCAGAATCGAATGTAATATTATTAAACCCTATAGCCCCTCATAATATTAATATGAGATCATTAGTGATTCCAGATAATTCAAATATAAAAATAGATATTGAAGGAGATAATGAAGTAAACCTTTCAGTTGACTCAAGGATGTACTCTATAAGTTCTTCAAATCAAATTGAAATTTCAAAAGCAGATTTTACTATTAAAACAATTAAATTTGATGATGATAATTTCTATAAGAGGCTTAGAGAAAAACTTTTCTGGGGTCAAGATATGAGAAATAAAAATATTAATAATTAACAATGATACCTAAGCATACAGCTATAATAATGGACGGTAATGGAAGATGGGCTGAGCAGAAAGGTATGCCCAGAATATTTGGACACCAAAATGGGGTTACAGCAGTAAGAAAAATTGTTGAGGCAGCTAGTAAGTTTGATATTAAATATCTAACATTATTTACATTTTCTGTAGAGAATTGGGATAGGCCCACAAGTGAAGTTGATACTTTAATGGGACTTTTAGTTCAAACTCTTAAAGATGAATTCGAAGATATGTTCAAAAATAATATAAAACTTAATGCAATTGGAGATTTAGATTCACTCCCAAATGAAGTAAGAGAAGAATTATATACTATAATAGAAAGTACAAAGGGAAACACAGGCATGACATTGACGTTAGCTTTAAGTTATGGTGGAAAACAAGAAATTTTCAAGGCAGTTAAAGAGATTTCTGAGAAAGTTAAAAATGATATAATTTGTCTTGATAATTTTGATGATTCCGTTATTAATGATCATCTTTACACTAGTGATTTGCCTGATGTAGACCTTCTTATTAGGACAAGTGGAGAAAAAAGAATTAGTAATTTTTTACTTTGGCAGATAGCATACGCTGAATTATATTTTACTGATGTTTATTGGCCTGACTTTACAGAAGAGGATTTGGAAAAAGCTATTGTTGAATATCAAAATAGAGAAAGAAGATTTGGAAAAACAAGTAAACAACTTTAAGTCTAATCTATTTAAGGCGTTTAGTATTTTTGTTTTAGGAACTAGTTTTCTATTATCGCAGGATACATATAGAAAAGGTGGTACTTATACAATAGACACAATAACCGTTGTAGGACTTAAAAATTTTAGCGATAGAACAGTTGTTACATATAGTGGTCTTAGACAAGGTCAGACATTACAAGTCCCTGGTGAAGAAGTTAGTGCTATACTAAAAAAACTATGGAATCTAGAGTTATTCAGTGATGTAAACCTCTATGTAACAGATGTGAACGATGGAAAAATTAAACTTGAGATAAATGTTGATGAGCTACCTACTTTACTGAATTATCAAATAAATGGAGTAAAGAAAAGTAAGGCAGAGACTTTTGAGAAAGAAACTGAATTATCTGAAGGCAAAAGACTATCCGAAAGCTTTCTTACTAATACAAAGAATTATATAGAAAATGATTTAAAAAAGGATGGATATTTAAATTCTAGAGTAAATATTGTATCTACGCCTGATTCAATTGGATCTAATAAGCTTAATCTTAATATAAATGTTGATAAAGGTGAGAGAATTAAAATCAAGAATATAACTTTTACTGGAAATGAAATATTTGGTGATTTTAAGCTAAAGTCCAAACTAAAGAAAACAAAGAAGAAATTCCCACTAAGATTCTGGAAAAAGTCAAAACTAATCGAATCTGATTATGAAACTGATAAAGAAAATTTAATTTCTTTTTATAAGGAAAAAGGATATCGAGATGCAAGAGTCGAATTTGATACAATAATTGTTAATGATGAAAAGACAATCGACGTTGAATTAAATATTGATGAGGGTAACAAATACTATTTTGGTAATATAAATTATATTGGAAACAGCTCTTATACTGACTTTCAGCTAGATCAAATATTAGGAATACAAAATGGTGACTCTTATAATGGAGTTCTTTTAAAAGAAAGAATTGCAGATGACAATCCTGATGCAAATGATCTCTCTAATCTTTATCAAAATAATGGATATCTTTTCTCCTCTGTCAATGCTGTTGAAGTAAGCGCTGAAAATGACACTATTGACTTCGAAATTAGAATTAATGAAGGTAAACTTGCTAGCTTCAATAATATATCTGTAGTAGGTAATACAAAGACCAATGATAATGTAATTTACAGGGAGTTAAGAATTAAACCAGGTGAACTTTACAGTAAAGATAAAGTTGTTAGAACTATTCGTGAAGTTGGTCAACTTGGATTTTTTGATGCTGAACAGATTAGCCCTGACTTTAAAAATGTTGATCCAAATCAGGGAACAGTAGATATTGAGCTAGGGTTAATAGAAGCAGGAGCTAGTCAGATAGAATTACAAGGTGGTTATGGTGGAGGAGGTTTTATAGGGACTGTTGGACTTGCATTTAATAATTTCTCTACTAAGAATATAAAAAATAGAAAGGCATGGAGACCACTTCCAATGGGAGATGGACAAACATTAGCGATTAGATTACAAACTAGCACATTCTACAGTACAAAAAGTTTTAGTTTTGTCGAACCATGGTTTGGCGGTAGACAGCCTGTACAATTTTCTCTGTCTTTATCATCAACAAAACAATATAGATACGATTACTTTACAAGAAGAGCTGATAAAAGCCAATCTTTTGAAATTGCTGGATTCAATGTAGGTTTAGCTAAGAGACTTAGAGTGCCTGATGATTATTTTGTATTATCTCAGTCGATTTCTTACCAATATTATAACTTAGAAAATTACTTTACTGGACTATTTACTTTTGGAAATGGAGAATCACATAACATAGCTTACAATATTGCATTATCTCGAAACAACACTTATACAAATCCTATTTTCCCAGTTGGTGGTTCAAGTTTTACATTAAGCGCGAGGCTATCTCCTCCCTATTCACTAATTAGAGGTGATGACTATGCTGATCTTGCTGAAAGACCAGAATATCAGGATAATAGTGGAAATCCTATTCAATCTGAAATTGATCAAGCAAGATATAGATGGCTAGAGTTTTATAAAGTAAAATTTGATGGAAGTTGGTACACTAGACTCTTTGGAAAATTCGTTCTAAAAGCTCAAACAGATTTTGGATTTTTAGGAACTTATAACAGTAACATAGGTAATATACCTTTTGAAAGATTTTATCTTGGTGGAGATGGAATGCAGCAATATGCAATGGATGGTAGAGAAACAATAGCTCTTAGGGGTTATGAAAATGGATCATTATCAAGTAGGGACGGTTCAGTAATATATAATAAGTTTTCACTTGAATTGAGATATCCAATCAGCCTTAAACCCAGTGCTTCAGTGTTTGCTTTGAGTTTTCTTGAAGCTGGAAATGGATTTGATGACTTCAAGGACTATAGTCCGTTTGATATAAAAAGATCTGCTGGAATTGGAGTAAGAGTATTTATGCCTGCATTTGGACTGCTTGGAATTGATTTCGGTTACGGTTTTGATTCAACAGATTTTTCAAACACAGGACAAGCATCTGGATGGCAGACCCACTTTGTAATAGGTCAACAATTTTAATCGTTTTTTAAAGAAAAATTACGATATTGCAATCGAAAAATATTTATAGATTATGAAATCGATATTTAAATTATTCGTCGCTGCTTTTTTAACAGTAGCTCCATTAACTGCAACTGCTCAGTCAAATGTTGCACATATTAATGTTCAACAACTTATTAGTGAAATGCCTGAGGTTATAGCTGCTCAAAATGAGTTAGCAAAACTTGAGAAGGATTATACTACTCAAATTGACAATGCATTTAAAGAGTTCCAGACAAAAGCTCAAAGTTATTCTTCTGATGCTGCAAATCAAACTGATGTTACTAATCAAGCAAGACAAAAAGAGCTTGAAAGTATGCAGACTAACTTGCAAGAGTTTAGAGATTCAGCTGCACAAGAACTTCAAAAGAAACAAATGGATTTAATGACTCCTCTTCTTGAGAAGGCTAGAAACGCTATCACAAAAGTTGGAGAAGAACAAGGCTTTAATTACGTTATAGATTCAAGTCCAAATGGAGGTATTATACTTGCAAACGGTAAAGATCTTTTAGCTGACGTAAAGAAGGAACTTGGATTCTAAAGTAGATTCCTAGCTTACATATGGTTTTTTAACATACATTGGTTCAATGTATGCTATGTCTTCAAATTTTTTCTCTTCAAATGATTTAAAAGAGAGATTAATCATATCTATAGAACTAATAGTTCTTGAGAAGACACTTGTTTTATCTTTTATAATCTGAGATATAAATTCTTTAGAATCATCTGAATCAACAACTATAATTGATTCCTCGTCTAGAATACTAAACATGTAATCACTATCTATAAGGTGAATTTTAGGTTGAATTATTTCATTTAAATCACTATTATATTTTGAAATGTAGTAGTGCTCACCTTTATCTTTAATTAAAGAAATTATACTTTTATTTTCCTTAGCTACTGAATTAGCAATAATTTTTAGAGATGATATACCGATCAAATTAATATTGTGAGGATAGCATAGTCCTTTAGCAACTGAAAAGCCAATTCTAAGGCCAGTAAATGATCCTGGACCTATACCAATGGCAACAGCAGATAAATCCTTGACACCAATATTATTTTCATTTAAAATATCATTAATAGATGAAGTTAAAAGTTCACTGTGTCTATAGCTTTCATCCTCCGAATCGAAACTTTGAATTAATTTACCTTTTGATGATAAACAAACTGAACAGTTTTTACTGGATGTCTCTAGATTTAAAATAAATGACATCTTAGTTGAGTTTAATTAGACTGAGGAATTGATAAAGGTAACCCAAAGTAGAACTCAAGAACTTTTAATTTAAATATATAATCAAATTTAGCTCTGATATTTTCAGATTGGGCGGACTCATATCTTTGCTTTGATTGGATAAAATCAAAAGAATTTACAGCTCCAAGTAAAAATCTATCAGAAGTATCTTCGTATGCATTTTTAAGTGAAGCTAATGTTTTATTTGAAGCTTCATATAATTTTATAGCACCCGTAAGATCATTATAAGCTTGATTTATTGAGTTCTCAAGATTAAGTTTCTCCTGCTCATATTGATTTTTAAGTCTATCTAGGTTGACTTTGCTTCTTTCAACATTATTTCTTATCTGTTTACCTTGAAATATTGGAATGTTTAACGCCAGACCATATCCTTGACCCTTATTCAAATCAAACTGGTCATCAAAACTAGGCAGATTATCTTGATATGAAATTCTAGTATTCCACTGATAAAATGAGGTAACTGATGGCTGTAATTGTGATTTTGAAATCTGTATATCTTTCTCAGCAATAGAAATGTTAGTTTCAGCTAACTTTATATCATTTCTAAAAGTCATTGACTTGTTAAGTATCTCCTTTGGAGTCTTAGTTAGAATATCAGAAAATGGTATACTAAAGTCCTCGTTGGCAATCTCAAAACTGTTGAAGTCATCAATTAAAAGAAGTTGAGCTAAACTCAATTTTGCATTTCTATAATTATTTTCAGCTTGAACTACATTTTGTTCTTGAGAAGCTAGACTAGCCTCTATTTCAAATATCTGCCTTGGTGAAAATGTTCCAATTTCAATTAAATCTTTTGTTCTGGCATATTCAACTTTAGTTATCTCTAGTTGAGATTTTTGGACTTTTAATATTTCGCTATTGAACATTATTTGAAGATATGAGTTAGCTACTAATAGCTTTATATCATCTTTCATGTCATCTAGCTGATATTTAGATGCAAGTATCTCTAAATTAGCACGATGAAGTTGATAAACGTTTCTAAAACCATTGTATACATCAAGACCAAAGCCTGCACTCATTGATGAGAATGAGGTAGTTACATCTTCAATAACATTAGTAGTAATATTAATACCTCGACCAATATTCCATTGGTGGTTCGCAGATGCAGATACCCTAGGCAAAAAGTTCCCAATTGCATCAGATTTACCCAATTCAGAGTTGAGAAGGTTTAGCTCTGAGTTTTTTATACTAATATTTTTTTCAATTGCCATCTCAACAGCATCTTGAAGAGTCAGAATGTTATCATCGGACTGAGCAAACAATGCTGTTGAAAAAAGTAAAACGATAATAGTGTATATATATTTCATATTTTAAGTTCTTATCTCTAATTATCCTCAAATTGATCAAATGCTGATGCCTCTGGCTCAATTTTTAATGGTTCTGTCTTATTCCAAATTTTAATATTATCTGTCATTTCAACTCCAGATAAAATTTCAACTTTTATACCATCAGATAAACCAGTTTCAATATCTCTTCTTTCAAAATTTTGATCTGAAATTTCAATTTCTACATATGGCTGTTGTGTTTTCCTATCAAATTGAAGAACAGCCTCAGGAATCACCATTATATCTGTCTTAGAGTTAACGACTAGCGCTCCATTAGCACTGTATCCTGCCCTGACAAAAGTATCATCATCTAAAGCAAGCTCAGCCTCAATTTTAAATTGTACTGCACCTCCTTCTTCCGTACCCTTTGGAGCTACAAACTTAAGCTTTGCATCAAATTCTTTGTTAGGTATAGCAGCCATGCTAACAATTATTTTCATACCATTTGTCAAATTTCCTACCTCTGCTTCATCTACTTTTCCTTCAAAAATCATTTGGCTTAAATCAGCTATTATTGCTACAGATGTACCAGCATTAAAATTATTTGCAGCAATTACTTGATCTCCAACTTCAACTGGAATCTCCAAAATAGTCCCAGAAAGAGTTGCTCTAATGTTAGTGTTAGCAGTAGATGACCCAGCAACTGAACCATTCCTTATTATTTCTAAATCATTTTCAGCAGCTTTTAGGTTTTCTTTCGCAGAGTTATATCTTAATTCTGCATCTTCAAATTCTTGTTGTGAGATTATTTGTTTGGCAAAAAGTTCTTTAGCTCTATTTAATTGTTTTTCACCATTTTCTAAATTTAATTTTGAAGAGGTTACTTGTGCTTGTGCCCCATATACAGACCTTTCATCAGGCACAACTTTAATTACAGCAATTAATTGACCATTTTGTACAGTGTCTCCTTCTTCTACAAGAATTTTTTCAATTATACCATTAAGCTGAGGTTTTATTTCAACTTCATCTTCAGGAATAACTTTCCCAGTAACTACCGATGTAAGTTCTATAGATGATATAAATGGATTAGTAGTTTCGTATTCAATTGCAGATTTGCTATTTGTTCTAACGAAATAGGCAATCGCAAAAAGAAAACCTAAGATTAATAATATAATTCCGATATTTTTAAATTTCATTTTTATTTTGTTTTAATTAATTACTCTTCTCTCAAAGCTTCTATTGGTTTTATACTAACTGCTCTCTCAGCAGGAATAAGACCAATAAGCGTACCAAGTGTTACCATTGTAGCAAAAGCGCCAAAGACGATTGCTAATGGAACAGTTGGATTTGTAAATGGAAAATCTTCTAGATTAGCCGTTCCTATATTTATTAGGAATAATAATAAAGCACCTACAATAATTCCTATTATTCCTGCAATTATTGTTAAAAAAACTGATTCAAGAACAATTTGTACTTTAACTTGTCCAGGTGTTGCACCAAGAGCTCTTCTTATTCCAAGCTCATTTGTTCTTTCTTTTACAGCAATTAACATTATATTTCCTATCCCTATTACACCAGCAAAAATGGTTGCAATACCAACAACAAGTGATAAAAATATCATACCAGAAGAAAATTTAATTATACTTTCAAATAAAGAACCAATATTAAAAGTTCCAAATGCTCTATCATCATCTGGTGAAACTGTTTTTAAAACTTTTAGATTATCTAATACAGTTTCCTCTAAATTTTTTGGATTGACATAATCATATCCTGACAGAAACATAAAACCAAATCTATCTCCTCGGTTATACATTCTTGCAAATGTTGTATATGGTATTGTGATATCTGAATCAGAACCAAATCCTTGGCCTTCAGAGAATTTTTCAACTCCAACTACTTTGAAATTAACATCATCTATAATTATGTTCTTTCCAATTGGATCTTCATCTTGATCAAAAAGTCTTTCTTGAGCACCCTCTCCAATTACTGCTACTTTTCTCGCATATTCTATATCCTCGTCATTTATATATCTACCTCCATCATAAATCTTAATTACAGATATGTTTGCTTGTGTAGGAAAATTACCAAATAAATTGAAATTATCAGATTTTATACCTCTAGTTACTCGTGGAGGTGAACCCGAGAAGGCACCAGCTTGAAGTCCTGGAGATATATACTCAATCTCTGGAACTCTATCCTTGAGGTAATCAACATCTGATAAGCGAAATGGGAAACGTCTGCCCTCCTCGAAACCTTTATAAGGAATCGATGTACTCTGCACCCAAACACCCATTGAATTCTTACTTAAACCACTAAATGCATCATCAAAACCATTTTCTAATCCAGTTGCAGATCCAGCCAGAGCAATATATATAAATATCCCCCAGAAAACCCCAATTGTTGTGATTATAGTTCTTGTTCTATTCTTTGAAATTGACTCAAAGATTTCATCCCAAGTATCTGCATCAAATATTTTTTTTAAATTATTCATCTCTAAGTGCAACTATTGGTTTTATCTGAGCGGCTCTCTTTGCTGGAATGTATCCAGCAATGACACCAAATATTATTAAAACAAGTGTAGCTACAAATGCTATGTTTAAACTTACCTGGGGTCTAGTAATAAAATACTCTTGTAAACTTGAATCTAAAGAATTCAATGTAATTACCCCTATTATCATACCTGCAAAACCAGAAATTGAAGTAATAAATATTGACTCAGTTAAGATCATCTTTATAATTTCACTTGGCTGAGCACCCAAAGCCTTTCTTACACCAAGTTCTTTTGTTCTTTCCTTGACGATAAATACCATAATATTTGAAATACCAATAATTCCAGCTATTAAAGTTCCGATTCCAACAAATGTTACAATTATTTGTAAAGCTCCTGCAAATTGCATTGACCTTTCCAATTCATCAGCAACATTTCTAACTCTTATTCCACTTGGATCAGTTGGATCTATTGATTTTTTCTTTTTTAGAAATGTCTTTATATCATTCTCTAGCTTTACAGCACCTTTTCCACCTAGATTTGGATTAAAAGTTACATCAATATTACTTAATTTGTCACTTCCCATTAATATTTGCTGTCTTGTAGTGTATGGAACAAATAATTCACTTTCTTCATTGTCACCATCAAGATCTTGATATACACCTATAACTTTATATGATCTATTTCCAATATTTATAAATTTTCCTATAGGATCTTCAGATTTAAAAATGTCTCTTTCAACTATTCTTCCAATAACAACAACTTTTGTTTTATCCTCAATGTCTTTTTCATTAATATATCTTCCTTTCATTAAAATATTACCAGATATATATTGATTTGAAGGAGATATACCTTGAATTGTAAAATTATATGACTCTAATTTATATTTGATATTATCTCCATAACTAATTGTAGGGTTTACATATTCAACTCTATCTGAAAAGTTCGCTTTAATGTCAGATACATCAGAGTTATCGAATTCAATTCTTCTATTTGTTTTAAAACCACCATAAGGTTTGGTAGTCTTACCTGGATAAAAATATACTACATTATTTGCTTGTCTAAGAAACAGGTCAGAATAAGAGTTTTTTAAACCTTCTCCTAAACCAAAAAGAATTATAAAGATTAATATTCCAAGTGAAACAGTTGTCCCAGACAATACTGTTCTAAGTTTATTCTTTCGAATAGACTGAAATATTTCTTTCCACCTTTCTACATTAAACATTCTTAATAATATTTTGTTTAACTTTTTTATCCTCTACAATTACTCCATCTTTAAGATTAACTACTCTTTTACACATCATAGCTATATCATGTTCATGAGTTACAACTAATATTGTTTTTCCTTCATTATTAATTTTTTGAATTAGAGCCATTACCTCCATCGACGTTGTTGAGTCTAATGCTCCAGTAGGTTCATCAGCTAATAAAACTTTAGGATCAGAAGCTAGTGCTCTAGCGATTGCAACTCTTTGTTTTTGACCACCTGATAATTCACTGGGAAGATGGGTAGACCAGTTTTTTAGACCAACTTTATCTAGATAGTTTAATGCAATTTTTTGTCTTTCTTTTCTTTTTAAACCCTGATAATAAAGTGGCAATGCAACATTTTCAAGTGCGCTTTTATAATTTATCAAATTAAAAGATTGAAATATAAAGCCTAAAAATTTGTTTCTATATTCTGCTGCAGTTTTTTCATCTAGATTTTCAATTCTCATTTCATCTAAGTCATATGTACCATCATCTGCATTGTCTAACATACCTAGGATATTCAAAAGAGTTGATTTACCTGACCCAGAAGATCCCATTATTGCGACCAGTTCTCCAGCTTCTACGTTGAAATCAATCCCTTTTAATACATGAAGAGAAGATGATCCCATTTCATAGGACTTATGTAGTTTATCAATTTTAATCATATTAGTGCAAAATTAGTTTTTCTTATAATAATATGTGTTATCCTAACATTAAAACTTTCTAATTAACTGGGACCATTATTACCTTTTTATTCTCAGTTAAATTGAATAGCATTTTTTCAAACTTTGGTGGACCTAATACTGGTTTTACATCATTTGAACTTCCATAACTTTCTTTAGGAATCCCGATAAGATTCAAATCAAGTTTTCCGTTTTGATTTTCATCATGATAGAATTGGATAGCATATCTACCTGGATGAATTGAATCAAAAGAGACTTCAGCTTTTAGACCCATAACTTTAATAAAAGTTGCTGAAGCTATTTCATTTTTACTTTCATCTGAAATCAAGACATTAATCATTCCCTTATTGCTCTTTAAATTAGTTATTTCAATGTCTAAAGAAATGTTTCCTTTAAGCTCAGTGTGATAATACTTTTCAAGTAATTCTTGATTTCCTCCCTGAGATAAACAAACCTGGAGGGTTAATACGAATAGTAATATGATATTAAATATTTTAAGTATCATCTCAAGGAATTAATCTGGTAATTCAAATAAATCTTCAACTTTACACTTTAAAGTTTTGGCAATCTTCAACGCTAGCACAGTAGATGGAACATAGATTCCATTTTCAATAGCATTAATACTTTTTCTTGAAACCTCAGCATCAACAGATAACTCTTGTTGAGTAAGCCCTGCTGCTCTTCTTAATTGTTGAAGGTTGTTTAAAAGCTTTTTGTGATCTTTTCCCAAAATTATTTTTTTTCATATTCTTCAACTGCATCACTAAGTTCTTTACCTGTATGTTGGGTTCTAATAAAAAATAGTGATACGGAAGATAGAAGAATTAAAATCAATAATGCAAATTCCTTATTATCTATTATTGAGACAGACAACATAGCTGCAGCCCATAAAATCGAGTGTGCTATAGTCTGTTTTTTCTTAGAACAATTGTATTTATTTTTTTTCAAAATTTTCAACAGCTTTATTAATTTCTTCTGATTGATTTGGATAAACATACCCTGCAACCATCTGACCTACTCCAATTAAGCCAACTAATGCTCCTACTCCTTTTAAAATTTCACCTATCGCAAACCATCCAAGCATAAATAAACCAGCTCCAATAAAGATCGTAATGACTCCACTTCTTCTTAAATCAGTAGGTGATTTTTTTTTGTCATCCTGCAAACTTTCAATAAGATCTCTAATTTCTTCAGGATCACTTAAGTTTTTTGATACTTCAATGATAGTGTTGTATTTATTTTTTTTATTCCTTGACTCAAAGACAAATACAATTAAAACAATGATTGCAGGAAGGGATACTGCTATAATAGGAATAAGTATTCCTAATCCTCCTAAAACATGCTCCATATTTATTTATTTTATATTAATGTAACGCAAACTTATCATTTTTTTTAATGAGAAGCAAACGTTACATAAATTATTTTAATTTTTTTTCTTTTTTTTCGATTTTTTAACTGTTCCTATCTCTACTTGCATATCAAACTTTTCCTTTGATTGACTCCTGAGAGTGTCAACTATTATTTCAAGTTTTTCAATATCAAAGTCCTCTGGAACATTTATGTTTATTTCCATTTTATCAGGGAACTTTAATGCTACACATGAGTAAAAGAGTGAAGATATTACAAGAATTACTATTAATTTTTTCATAATTTATTTGTTGATTTTAATTGTTTATTCATTTTTATTTTATTTTTTCATCTTACTAATTGCAGCACCTATTGCTACACCTACCGCGATCCATGTTGGCTCATTTGTTATTGCAAAAACTGCTACCCCTATTGCTGTCCCAACACCAATGAATGTTCCAACATTATTTGAATCCTTAAATTTTTTAATCATATCTAAATTCTATTTTTAAAATCAACGTCTGCAGATTCATTTATTCCGTATGATTGAAGTGATTTTAGAAAAACTTTAAAAGATGTTTTACCTTTTGAAGTAATCTTGCAGAGAGTAAGAGGATAATTGCCTTCGAACTTTTTTCTCACTTTTATAAGACCTGCGTCTTCAAGTTTTTTTATTTGAACACTAATATTACCTTTTGTAGCCTCTGAAACTTCGATCAATTTCTTAAAGCTTGCATTTTCTACAGAGAATAAGAAAGAAAGTATTTTTAATCTCACTGGATTAAAAAGCAACTTCTCTAATTCCTTATTCATTAGTTTTCATTCTATTAAGTAAAATTCCAGGGATCAATAATCCTAGAGTTATTCCAATGATATTTACTATTAAAGCATTTTGACCAGGATATATATATAATGAGAGAACAAAAATTAGCAAAAATATTCCTCCTAATATTATAGGTTTAAATTTAATAATCGCCCCAGTTAAGACAGATACAAGACCTAGGAGAAAGAGAATATCTGGAACTGGATTAATCCCCTGATAAAAAGCTAAACCTGATATCATTAACCATCCTAGACCAAAAACTGCCCATACAATCTTGATAACTCTACCTAATGTTGTTGAATATCCCATTTCTTTATATTTTTTTATGTTCCAACGTGTCATATAGATCATACCTATCATAGGTAAAAATATCCAGTATATTCCAGCAGAATAATTTGTTTGTTGAATAAATGATGGAAAAGTATAATGAATTATACTCATTATGTTTATAAATATTCCCCAGAAAACTAAGTTAAAACTTAATGGTTTTAGATTAGTCCTAGCCTCATTAATCATGTCATTAATAACCTTTATTTGATCTACTTTATTCATCTTTTTTTCACAAATATAAACTAGTTTATAATATAAACCAAATTAGATAAAAAAAACTACTGAGCTTTATTAGTCTTATATATTTTCCATATAATTAATCCAACAAGTATATATGGTATAGACATCAAATAAACAATACCTCTGTTAAGACCCTTAGCAGCTTCGTATTCTTGGTCACTTTCCATAATAGCACTAAGCATTGAACACTGAGAATACATATCGGAAGTAGACAGGATTAAAACTATAAGTACGAAGAAAAGCTTTTTCATCAATAAGTATAATAAGGTGATATCATTAGATAAACTATTACACCAGTTACAGCTATATAAAGCCATATTGGGAATGTAATTCTTGCAATTTTTTTATGCTTATCAAACATTTTAGATATTGCTCTTACGTAGGTAATCAATACCATTGGTACAATAAAAACAGAAAGTGCAATGTGTGAAATTAAAATAAAGAAATACAGACTTCTTATTATACCCTCTCCTCCATAAGGAGTTGGATCAGTAGTCATATGATAAAGTATATACATAACAAGAAACACAAGAGATAAGAAGATTGAAGTCTTCATTAACAGCTCATGCTGTTTTATCTTTTTATTTTTTATACTAAATAAAGCAGCTATAAGAAGTACAGCTGTTATACCATTAATAGATGCATAAATTGGTGGTAAAAATGTAAGTGGCGGGAGAGATGTTATTCTTATGTTAAATAAAATCAAAACAACAACTGGAATAACTATTGAAACAATAATTATAAGTGTTTTATATTTTAATCCCTTACTTGATTCTTCAATTTTACTCATTGATTAATTTTTTTATATCATAGCTCAACATATCGACTCCCTGTAGGTTTGCGTTAATATCATTAATACCTAAATAATACATAATTGGGTTGCCAAAGTTGTCTTTTCTAGATCGAATATACCCATCTTTATCAATAAGTGCAAAATAACCCTGATGCTCAAAACCTCCAGCAAAATTTGCATTTTGATTTGCATAAATATTAAATCCATTATTTGCAAGATCATATATGTAATCTTTTTCTCCTGTTAAAAAATGCCAGTTTTGAGACTTAATATCGAGTGCCTCAGAGTATTCTTTTAAAGTTGATGGATTGTCATTATCGGGATCAATAGTTATTGACACAATTCCAAATTCATCTGAATCACCAAATTTTTCATCTAACAACTTCATATTACTGTTCATTTCAATACAGATATCAGGACATCTTGTAAAGAAAAATTCCAAGACGTATACTTTATCATTTAAATCTTCGTTGGATATTAAAATAGAGTCCTGATTGGTTAATATAAAATCTGGTGCTTTTCTTTTTTCATCGGATATTGTCATATAAGACAATCTCTCATTATTATTAAGTCTATTTGAGTCTTTAATGTCTGAGTTTAAAACTCTTTCATATATTTTAGGAATTGAAAAAATTCCAAAAAGAATTATAACTATTATTAATCCAATATATTTTATATTATTATTCATAGAATAAAGAATCATTTTTTTTCAATGCTAATCTATACTCTGCAAGAATAATCTTTACATCATCAACCATTTTATTATTAATCTCTGCGACTGATTGAGAGTCAAAGCCGTATAACACTCCAATATCTTCATCATCATCTCTTCCTCTTAAGCTCAGATCTCTATCAACTATAAAAACATATGGGGTACTAAAACTTTGATCCAATTCAATATTAGTTTTGAAACTTTCAAAAATCATTTTGATATTTGATTGTGTTGTTGGAATAAAATTCCAATTTTTTAAGTCAGTTCCTACCCCACTGACCAATTCACTTTTTAAATCCTCTATTGCTTGATTATCGTTTTTATTATGGAGTAAAACAAATTGAAAATCTTGAAACTCGTTAAATCTTTTATATATTTTTTGATTTAAATTGAGAGCTTCAGACTTTTTGCTATTGACATCTCCTCCCCAGAAAGCCACAATAGAAATTTTATTTTTAAAAGAAACGTTAGCACTATTTCCTTCAATATTTTCTATATCCATTACCGTTTGTGTAAGAACTGGTAGCTTGGCAAAATTATTTATCCCAGTGGATAAAAAAACATACACGAAGATTGGGAAAAAAAAGAGAAAGCCAAGTATTAAATACTTTTTGAGATTCTTAGTCATTAATAAATATCAAAATCCCATTCTTTTAAACCATCTAGCATTACATCAAAGATGTAGGAACCTTCCCACAGTAAAATAAATAATAGAAAAGGTATTAAAATAAGCAAAGGTAGAATGATCGTATTCTTTAAGAATGGCTTTTCATCTCTAACATGCATAAAATCCCATGTAATATAGTAAGCCTTTACTATTGTCAGTATAATGAATATCCAATTAATCATTTTAAGACCAAGAAAGTAATTCATTAATATTGGTGGTTTTAAGATACCAAGGGCAACTTCAATTGCAGTTACAATTGAAAGAAAAATTAAAACGCCCCAAATTTTTTGAACATTGGATTTAAACTTTAAATAGCCTCTAAAAATTTCTAATTTGTGTTCGTGCTTTGCCATGTTTATACTAAATAAAAGAATGTGAATACAAATACCCAAACTAAATCAACAAAGTGCCAATATAGCCCCACTTTTTCAACCATGTCATAGTGCCCTCGTCTTTCGTAAGTTCCCAAAAGGACATTTATAAATATTATAATATTTATTACAACTCCTGAAAAAACGTGAAATCCATGAAAACCAGTTATGAAGAAGAAGAAATCAGCAAAAAGTGGATTCCCATATTCATTTCTAATTAAGTTAGCACCTTTTACGACTCTTGTTGCTGAAGAAAGTTTAATTTCAGCTTCTTCTCTACTTAATATTATTTTGTGTCCAGTCTCATCTAATTTCTCTAATCTAACTGTAAGATTTAAATCATTATTAAATCCAGTCATAACCTCATCAAGATTTATTTCAGGAAGTTGTACTTCACTCTGATACCATATACCAACGTTGTCATCATGAGTAATCCTTTCTTGAGATTGAAGAATAGCAAATTCATCTATTGGAATTCTTTTATCTTTTTTAATATCATAAAACTGAAGTATCTCTCCATTCTGTATTTCAACAGCTCCATACTCACCTTTAATAAAGTTTTTCCACTCCCATGCTTGTGAACCAACAAAAACTGCACCTCCAATTATAGTTAGCAACATATAGAACGCAACTCTGTTTTTATCATTATTATGACCTGCATCAACTGCTAAAACCATAGTTACTGATGAGAAAATTAGAATAAAAGTCATCAAAGCCACATAGTACATTGGAGCGTTTACTCCATGTAGAAATGGGAAATGATGAAAAACCTCATCAGCTATAGGCCAGGAGTCTATATTTTTAAATCTTGAAAATCCATAGGCAACTAAGAATCCTGAAAATGTAAGGGCATCGGAGACAATGAAAAACCACATCATGAGTTTTCCGTATGCTGCGTCTAGAGGTTTAACTCCTCCTCCTCCCCAAGTTTTTTGTTTTGTTTTTGTTAATGTAGATGCTTGCATCTAGGGCAATTTTGACAACAAATTTATTAATTTTTAACTGAAGTATTTAATAAAAAAGAATAAATATATCCATAACGCACCAAGAAAATGCCAGAATATTAAAGCTAGTTCAAAACCAAGCTTATTTTTTTCATATTTCTGTTTGTTAAACTTAGTTATTACAACAGTCAAGACAATCATTCCTGCAAATAAATGTGCAAGGTGAAGAAACACTAAAATATATACATAAGATGTTGTTACTGAACTTTCTGGACCCGTAAAATAATATCCCTGAGATATAATTTCGTTAAAACCAAGGAATTGAGAGACAACGAATATGACTGCAGTTAGAATAGTTAGAACCAATAATGAATTAACATTATTTCTTTCGATGTAAATATTTATATTTTCTGGAAGAGAGACCCTAATATATTTATCGAGTCTAAACTTTGCAAGCTGAAAAAATAAACTACTAAGAACTATTGAAACCGTACTTATTGTAAACCAATTAGGAAGCACAAATGAATCCAGCCAATCAGGCCTTGAACTACTGACAATAAAGGCACTTGTTAAACCAGCAAATGTCATAGTTATACTGATCATACCAAACCAAAGCATCATTTTTTTTGCTTTAGATATTTTAACTTCCATTGGATTTACTGTAGTCATTATGTTAATAATTTATCCAGAACAAATATAATTTGAATAAAGGTTAAATAAAAAATACTAGTATACATTAGTCTTATAGCATTTTGATTATCCTTATACTTCATTAATCTTAAAGCTTGAATTAACATAAAGATTCCTGCAACTAAAATTAATATAAGTGAGGTCACACCTATGGAGAATGTCCCTGTAAAACTAAAGTATGGTAGAGTTGATACCAAGATCATCCAAATAGTATAAAAGACAATTTGGAATGCTGTTGCGTTATCACGTTTACCTGTTGGAAGCATTTTGAATCCAGCTTTTTTATAATCATCGTGTGAAACCCATCCAATTGCCCAAAAATGTGGGAATTGCCAAAAAAACTGAATCATAAATAATATTCCAGTTTCTATTGAAAATTTATTTGTAACAGCTACCCAACCCAACATAAAAGGTATAGCTCCTGGTATAGCTCCAAAAAAAACAGATAAAGGGGTTATTGGTTTTAAGGGAGTATAAACTGCCAAATAAATAATCATTGATACAAATCCAAAAAAAGCTGTTCTAAAGTTTATAGCATAGAGCATAGATAGGCCAACAAGTCCTATAATCGAACAAATTATAATTGCCTGATATATACTCATATTACCTGAGGGTAAAGGTCTATTTAGAGTACGTGACATAAGAGAGTCCCTTTCTCTTTCAATAATTTGATTGAATCCATTTGATGATCCAACTACCAAAAACCCACCAATAATTAGTAAAATAAAAGTAGAGGGAGAAAATATTTCAAAAGCAAGTAGATATGATGCAACAGAAGATATAACGACACTGAGGGATAGCCTGTATTTTATCAGAATAAGAATTTCATTAAATAAAGACTTATGCTTTATATTTAAAGTTTCAGACATTAATTATTTATGTTGGTAATATCCTTATTGAAGTCTGAAAGTAATTGGTATGCTAAATGGAACTCTTACAGCTCTACCTCTTTGTTTTCCGGGTGTCATTTTTGGAAGTCTTCCAATAATTCTAGCTGCTTCATTTTCAAGGTTCTTATCAGGACCTCTCATCCTAATATTAGTAATTGAACCGTCTTTGGCAATAATAAAGTTAACATAAACTCTACCCTGTATACCCATTTCTTGTGCAATATCTGGATATCTAAAGTTTTTTCTAATATGCTTATTCATCTGCTCTTGAAAACAAGCTCTTCTTTGAGATTTAGCAACTGATTCACAACCAGGAAAAATAGGAACATCTTCAATAACGGCAAAAGGAACATCTATATCTTCAAATTCTTCTTCTACTTCAATTTCTTCAATTATCATTTCTTGATCTGTTTCAGTTGACTCTATTACAGTCTCTTCAACTTCTTCTTCATCTTCAACAACCTCAATTACTTCAGGAGCTGGAGGTGGAGGTGGAGGTGGAGGAGGTGTTTTAATCTGCTCTGTGATTGGAATATCTTCATCATCATCATCCTCAACATTTAGTGCCTCATAGTCAAAGGTTTTTTCATAAGTTTTTGATTCTATTGCTTGCCAGGTTATAAACGTTACAAACGTTAGACCTATAACAAAATAGAGGTTTCTATTTTTATTTAAATCAGCTTTTGGATTTTTTTTTGGTTGCATGAATCAATATTTAATATGCTAATCTATAAAAAATTATAATTATTTCATATAGTTAGCAAATTCTTTATATTTTTTTAACTATCGATAAGATTTTTGTAGTCACTAGGATTAAGAAGACTATCAATTTGTGATTGCTCTGAAATATCAATTTTAATAATCCAACCCTCGCCATATGGATCTTCATTTACAAGTTCTGGTTTATCTTCTAGACTAGCATTTACTTCAATAACTTTCCCAGCAATTGGCATGAATAGATCCGAAACTGTTTTAACAGCCTCAACAGTTCCAAACACTTCGTTAGAATCAATTTGACTATCTAACGTATCTATCTCTAAATAGACTATATCACCTAGTTCACCTTGAGCAAAGTCAGTAATACCAACAATAGCAATATTATCTTCAATTCTAACCCATTCATGTTCTTCAGTATATTTTAATTCTTCTGGTATATTCATGATTATAACTTATTTAATGATTTTTTTATTAATTCTTGTAACTCAATATCTTTATTTTCGAAATATACTTTACTTACAATATTTTCTGCTTTGGATTTACTAAAACCAAGGACTGATAAAGCAAGTAAAGCTTCCTTTTTAATGTCAACATTTTCACCAGATAAATCTAAATCTTTTTTATCAAATAAATCTACTTTATCTTTCAATTCTATTATCAATCTTTGTGCTGTCTTGAGACCGATACCTTTGATAGATTTTATCCTATCTACATCTTCTGACCAGACTGCATCTTGAATCTCTGCAGGAGATATTGATGATAAAATGGTCCTAGCTGTGCTTGGTCCGATTCCTGAAACTGAAATTAGCTGCTGGAATATAGATCTCTCACTTTGCGAACTAAATCCAAATAAAATATCAGAGTCTTCCTTCCTCTGCAGATAAGTAAATATTTTAATATTCTCCTCATCAGGAATATTTTCATAAGTGTTTAAAGAAATATTAATCTCATAACCTATTCCATTAGATTCAACAACTATTTTAGTTGGTGTTTTCTCTATTAATCTTCCCTTAATATAGGTTATCATTTTTTCTTTATTTTTCTTTGGTTAGCATCTATTACAGAAATTGCTGACATATTTACAATTTCATCTACTGAAGCACCTAATTGTAGAATATGTATGGGCTTATTAAGGCCAATTAAAATTGGCCCAACAGAAACTGCATTATCTAATTCTTTAATAATCTTATATGTTATATTTGCGGCATCAAGGTTTGGAAATATTAAAGTATTGACCTTTCTTCCATTTAAAATTGAAAAAGGGAATCTGTTTTTTAACATTTCTCTGTTCAAAGCAAAATCTGATTGTATAGGACCATCTACAATTAAGTCAGGATGATTTTTATGTAAAATTTCAACAGCCTTGGAGACTTTTTTAGCATCATCAAAATCTGAAGAACCAAAGTTTGAGTATGATAGAATAGCTATTACTGGCTCAATTCCAAGATTTTTTACAACCCTTGCCGTATCAACTGTGATCCTTGCAATTTCTTTGTCCGTAGGATCAATATTTAATGATGTGTCTGAGCAAAATAAAGGACCTTTTTTTGTGATCATCAAGTTTGTAGCAGCTACTTTTTCAACATGCTTAGCTTTTCCAATTGATCTTATCAAAGGGACAAATACAGATGGGTAGCTTTTAGAATAGCCTGAAAGCATACAATCAGCATCTCCATTTTCTACCATCATTGAGCCAAAATAATCTCTACCTCTTAAAAGTCTTTTTACATCATCAAGTGTTTTACCTTTTCTCTTTAATTTTTTGAAAAGAATCTGAGAGTATTTATCTATCCTTTCTTTATTAACTTTATCTTTTGGATCTATAATTTCTATTTCCTCATTAAATTCTAATGATTCCATTAATTCTTCAATAATTTTTTTACCACCAAGTAAAATAGGCTTAGCAAGACCCTCTTCAAAACAAATTTGTGCAGCTTTTAAAACATCAAGATGATCAGCCTCTGTAAATACTAGTTTCTTATTTTTTGCCTTCCTTGCTCTTCTATGAATGATTCTAATTAGTTTCTGATTACTGCCTAATCTTTCCTCTAAAATTTGAGTGTATTTATCCCAGTCAGTAATGGGTTCTTGTGCAACACCGGATTTGATTGCTGCTCTAGCAACTGCAGGGGGAATCTCCGATATTAATCTAGGGTCAAAAGGTTTTGGAATTATATACTCTTTTCCAAAAATTAATTTTGTTTCGTCATATGCAATGTTTACCTGTTCAGGAACAGGCTTTTTTGCTAGTTCAGCTAAAGCAATAACAGCAGCTTTCTTCATTTCTTCGTTAATCTTAGTTGCTCTTACATCAAGTGCTCCTCTAAAAATAAAAGGAAACCCTAGTACGTTATTAACTTGATTTGGTAGGTCAGATCTTCCTGTAGCAAATATTATATCATCTCTTACAGACATTGCTTTATCATAGTTTATTTCAGGATCTGGATTGGCCATTGCAAAAACAATAGGGTTTTTTGACATAGAACTAAGCATTTCCTCCGAAACAATATTAGCCATTGACAATCCAATAAAAACATCTGAATCTACCATTGCCTCTTCTAAAGAACTAATCTTTCTATCAGTAGCAAAGTATTTTTTTTCGTCTGTTAAATTATCTCTGTTTTTATTTATTACACCCTTACTGTCTGTCATTACAATATTTTGCTTTTTTGCACCAAAAGAAATATATAAGTTTGTACAAGCAATAGCTGCAGCTCCAGCACCCGAGACAACTATTTTCACATCTTCAATTTTTTTATCTACAAGCTCTAAGGCATTCAGAAGAGCGGCTGCAGAAATTATAGCTGTACCGTGTTGATCATCATGCATTACAGGAATATCTAGCTGTTCTATTAAGTCCTTTTCAATTTTAAATGCTTCTGGTGCTTTTATATCCTCTAGATTTATACCCCCAAAAGTTGTTGATATCGATTTTACTACTTCAACAAATTTATCTGGATCTTTTTCATTTATTTCAATGTCAAAAACATCTATATCTGCAAAAATTTTAAATAAAAGGGCTTTACCTTCCATTACCGGTTTTGATGCATCTGGACCAATATCTCCTAGACCCAAAACAGCAGTTCCGTTAGAGATAACTGCAACTAGATTTGATTTATTTGTATACTTATAAACATTAGATGGATCCTTCTCGATCTCTTGACAAGGTATAGCAACACCAGGAGAATATGCGATTGCTAAATCTCTTTGAGAGTTATATTTTTTTGTTGGTATAACCTCAATCTTACCAGGTTTTGGCTTAGCATGATATACTAATGACTCTCTTCTTTCCTTACTCTTTGCCATAAAGATGAATATATATAGTCAAATATATATTATTAATTAAATAAATTATTCTGATTGTTTTTATTTCTTCCTAGATGAATATATCCTTTTTCTGTAACCTGTCTACCCCTAGGTGTCCTAATTATAAAACCTTGTTGAATAAGAAATGGTTCATAGACTTCCTCAATTGTTTCAGTATTTTCAGATAAGGAGGTTGCTATAGTAGATATACCAACAGGTCCGCCGTTATATTTGTCAACTATTGTCTCAAGAATTTTATTATCCATTTCATCCAAACCATTTTTATCAACGTTAAGTGAACTTAGTGCAAACTTTGTAATTTCTAAATCAATTTTACCATCACTTTTGATTTGGGCAAAGTCTCTTACTCTTCTTAATAATGAATTTGAGATTCTTGGTGTTCCCCTACTTCTTCTGGCTATTTCATAACATGATTTTTTATCAATTTTCAATTTTAAAATATCTGAGCTCCTTTCAACAATTTTAGAAAGCAAATCATCATCATAATGTTCAAGTCTATTGGATATTGCAAATCTTTCTCTCATAGGGTTTGTTAGAAATCCTGATCTAGTTGTAGCACCAACTAATGTAAATGGGTTTAAGTTTAATTGTACTGTTCTTGCGTTTGGACCAGACTCAATCATAATATCAATTTTATAGTCTTCCATAGCAGAGTAGAGGTATTCCTCAATTACTGGACTTAATCTATGAATTTCATCTATAAAAAGTATATCTCGCTCTTCTAAGTTTGTTAATAATCCTGCAAGATCCCCGGGCTTATCTATTACAGGACCTGAAGTTACTTTTAATCCTACATTTAATTCATTAGCTAAAATGTGAGCCAATGTAGTCTTTCCAAGTCCTGGTGGGCCATGAAATAATGTGTGATCTAGAGCGTCATCTCTTTGATTAGATGCCTCTACAAAGATTTTAAGATTGCTAATTATGGATTCTTGGCCAATAAAATCATTAAAACGAAGTGGTCTTAACGCTTTGTCAAATTCATTATCTTTTTCTTGATTAATGTCCATTATTCAAATATACATTAATTGAGAAATTTTGGATAAATTACCTGCTAATGTTGAAGTTCTTTCTCTCCTTTTTTCAACGGTATATTTTGAGGAATGAAATCTTCTTTAGAACCTGGCTTTGAGTAATCATATGGCCATCTGAAAACATGTGGAATTTTTCCAGGCCAGTTTCCATGCATATGTTTAATTGGAGCAGTCCATTCAAGTGTATTTGACTTCCAAGGATTTTTTTCAGCTTTTTTACCATAAAACATACTGCTAATAAAGTTGTATAGGAAAATTATTTGTGCAGCACCTGCTAAAAGGGCAAATAAAGTAATCACAACATTTATATTAGCAACATCATCAAAATAGGGAAAGTTAGTGTTTGTATAATACCTTCTAGGTAGACCTGCCATTCCAATAAAATGCATTGGGAAGAATACACCATATGCACTTATAGCAGTAATCCAGAAATGAATATAACCTAAGTTCTTATTCATCATTCTTCCAAACATTCTAGGATACCAGTGATATACTCCAGCAAACAGTCCATATAGTGCAGAAATACCCATTACTAAATGAAAGTGGGCAACAACAAAATAGGTGTCATGTAAGTTAATATCTAATGCACTATCACCTAAGATTATCCCCGTAAGTCCTCCAGTAATAAATGTTGAAACTAGTCCGATTGCAAATAGCATTCCAGGATTAAACTGAATGTTACCTTTCCAAATTGTAGTTATATAATTGAATGCCTTGACAGCAGATGGAATTGCAATTAATAATGTTGTAAATGTAAATACTGACCCTAAGAAAGGATTCATTCCTGTTACAAACATATGGTGACCCCATACAATAGTAGATAGAAACGCAATAGCAAGAATTGACCCAACCATTGCTCTATATCCAAATATAGGTTTACGGGCATTTGTTGCTATAACTTCAGATGCAATTCCTAATGCAGGCAAAAGGACAATATAAACTTCAGGGTGTCCTAGAAACCAAAATAAATGCTCAAAAAGCACTGGTGAGCCACCTTGATAATGCAAGACTTCACCCTGAATAAAAATATCTGAAAGGAAGAAGGATGTACCAAAGCTTCTATCCATTATTAAGAGAAGTGCTGCTGATAATAAAACTGGAAATGATACAACACCAATTATTGCAGTAACCAAAAAAGCCCAAACTGTTAATGGAAGTCTGGTCATTGTCATACCCTCTGTTCTTAAATTAAGAACTGTAACTATATAGTTTAGAGCTGCTAAAAGAGACGATGCTATAAAGAATGCCATAGAAACTAACCATAAAGTCATTCCAGCTGCAGAACCGGGTTGAGCTTGAGGAAGAGCACTTAAGGGAGGATAAATTGTCCAACCTGCTGCTGCAGGTCCAGCTTCAACAAATAAAGAGGCAATCATTAATGCAGATGAAATAAAGAATAGCCAATAGGAAATCATATTAAGAAAACCTGAAGCCATATCTCTAGCACCAATTTGCAATGGTATCAATAGATTACTAAAAGTTCCACTTAATCCAGCAGTAAGAACAAAGAAAACCATAATTGTTCCATGAATTGTAACTAGTGCTAAATAAACATTAGGATCCATAACTCCATCTGTAGCCCATTTTCCTAATAGAACATCAAAAACACCAAAAGATTCTTCTGGCCAAGCTAACTGGAGCCTGAATAATAGAGACATTGCAATCCCTACAATACCCATAATTAATCCAGTTATTAGGTATTGTTTAGAAATCATTTTATGATCTATACTGAAGATATACTTTGTTATAAAAGTTTCTTTATGGTGATGATCATGACCGTGGTCGTCATCATGAGATTCTATTACAACATCTTTTTTTTCAGATATATCTAGTTCGATATCCGTTCCAACTATTTTCGCTCTTCTATTTTGTTTTTGTGCCATAGTCAGGTGTTAATTTATTGAACAAACTCCTTAAATGTTAATTGATTGTCAATCCACTTATTAAATTCTTCTTCTGTCTCTACAATTATTTTCATCTGCATATTGTAATGAGAAGCTCCACAAATTTTATTACATAAAAGTAAAAAATCAAATTCATATGGGTCAAGAGGAAATTCACCCTCGGCTACAAGTTCTTCACTTTTATCAAATCTAATTTTATTAATTTTTCTAACCTTCTCCACAATTTCTGGTCTTAATCTAATTTCCTGAGTTGTAACATTTGGAATAAAGGCAAACTGATTAATCATTCCAGGTACTGCATTCATTTGCGCTCTAAAGTGAGGCATATATGCAGAATGGAGAACATCTTGTGATCTAATTCTAAATACAACTTCACGATTTACTGGTAAATGTAATTCTTGTACAACAATATCATCGTCACCATTTCTATCTGTTGGATCAATTCCAACTAAGTTTTTTCCATCAAAATCCTGAAGGAACCTAACATTTGCATCACCAAGTACTCCATCTTCTCCAGCATACCTAGCCTTCCAATTAAATTGTTGAGCATATAACTCTACAACTAAAGCTTCATCATTCTCTTCAATAGTCATAATATCAACCCAGGTAAACAAACCATAAAGAATCAATCCTGCCAATGCGATTGTAGGGATAATAGTCCATACACCTTCTAAAAAGTTACTGTCTGCAAAAAATAATGCCTTTCTTTTTTCATTACCTCTATACTTAAATGCAAAGTAGTGCAGTAGTGCTTGAGTTATTGTTTGAACAAAGAATATAACTGCAAAAGAGAACCAAAGAAGGCTATCATAATTTTCTCCATGAACAGAGGCAGACTCTGGAAGAATAACATCACCATATTTAAAGAAAGAGAATATTGTTAGAGCGTAGATAAATATCAAGAAAAGGAACATAAGTTTTCCTTGGATATCATTGTCTTTATCAGTTGCTATTTCATCATTTTTATAATCTACTGGCTTTGAGAGTTCAAGAATCTTAGTTAGTTGCCATACTGCAATTGAGATTAAAATTAAAGATGTTAAAATAAGTAATAATGTCATTTTAGTCTAAATTATAATATTGAAACGTTTTACTTTCCTCAATAAATGGATCTCCTTTAGCAAGAATTGGTGCTTTGGAAATTTCTTTGAATACTACGTAAATAAATATCCCTAAGAAGAATAAAAATCCACCAATTTCAGCAGCACCAAAAGACCACATATCTCCAACAGCAGAAGGCATTATCATATTGTAAACATCAAGATAATGACCTATAATAATTACAATTCCTGTCAAAATTACAATAAAGTTAGTCTTCTTAAAATCACTATTCATAAGAACAATTAATGGGAATATAAGATTTAACACTACCATCCCGAAAAACAATAAATTATAATCTTCAATTCTAGTAATGAAATAAGTCACCTCCTCTGGTATATTTGAATACCATATAAGCATAAATTGAGAAAACCATAAATAAGCCCAGAATATACTTACACCAAACATAAACTTAGCCATATCATGAATATGACTATTATTTACAAAGCTTAAATAATTTTGAGATTTAAGATAAATTGTAATTAGAGCTAGAGTAGTTATACCTGAAACAAACATTCCAGCAAAAACATACCATCCAAATAAAGTACTAAACCAATGAGGATCAATTGACATTATCCAGTCCCAAGACATCATTGATTCTGATACTAAGAAGAATACTAAAAATCCAGCAGAGAACTTAAATAATTTCTTATGAATACTTATGTCATTATTTGTATCCTGTTCCAAAGAAAGTCTTCTAGAAATATTTCTGTACAACACCCAACCTGTTATGTAAATTATAGCTCTAGCAAAGAAGAAGGGTATGTTTAAATATCCTACTTTATTCCTTATTATTTCATCATGGGCAACTACTTCAGGATCCATCCAGATAAAAAGATGGTTAAACTTTAACGCAGAAAATGCAAGTATAATTATTACAAATATCGAACCTGGAAGAAGATAACCTGTAATACCTTCCATTAATCTGTATAATACAATTGACCAGCCGGCTTGTGAAGCTCTTTGTATAGCATAAAATGCTAAAACACCAAGTGAAATCATCATAAAGAATAAAGCTGGCACATAGATTGCAGCCCATGGCTTATTATGTAACTGGTTGAAAACATGCTTATCATGATCATACTCATGACCAGAGGCACCGTGTCCATCATCACTGTGTCCGCCTCCGTATCCATCATCACTGTGTCCGCCTCCATGTCCATCATCACTGTGTCCACCTCCGTATCCACCTCCATGATCATCGTGGCTCATGCTGGCAACAATTTCTTTAGCCTCCTCAACATTTGATGGAGCAGAATAAAATCCAAATGCAATACCAATTGCACCTATAATAATTAATATTATAGAGAACATTTTGATTTGTTTTGAAAACTTATAATCTGTCATTTACTACTTTTTAGATTCTTCTCTTAGTTTCATTACATACTGAGCTATTTGCCATCTTTCTTCTTCGTTAACTTGTCCTGCGTGAGAGCCCATAGCATTTATTCCATACATTAAAACATGATAAATACTACCTGGCGTAATTTCTCTATCTATGTATGCTGGAATACCAAGAAATTTTTCTCTTTGTGCTAAAATTCCCATACCATCACCCTTATCTCCATGACATACTGAACAATATATTTCGTATAATTCTTTACCCTGACTTATATTATCATCATTTAATTCAATTGGTGATTGAAGATTAGCTTTAGCCATTTCATATCCTTCATTTGAATCAGGGTAATCATAAGGATCCCATCCCCTAGGAATTGTACCATCAACTGGTATTTGAGCCTCTATTCCATTTGAGAATCCATCAGATTCAGCATAGGTCTCATAAGCCAGAGATTCGTACATATCTGGGAAATACTGGAAGTTGGGTTTTGAGGGATCAAAACATGAGGTAAGCATTAAGCTTATAAATAATATTATAAATAGATTATTTCTCACTTTCTTCTTTTACTTCTTTTATTGATATTGCCCCCATTTTTTTTAACATGGTCTTTGTCTTTGATAAATTTGAACCAGATTCCATATCAATTAAAAACTTATCGTCAGTTGTTGATGGATCTGGATTTTCTGCTTCTTTAAAAGGCCATAATTTACTCCTCATGTAAAAAGTAATTACCATTAAATGTGCTGCAAAAAAAACTGTCATCTCAAAAATTATTGGCACGAATGATGGTATATTTTCAATTAGTGTAAAGCTCGGTTTACCTCCTATATCTTGTGGCCAATCTACAATCATTATATAGTACATCATTAAAACAGCAACTGTAAATCCAATACATCCATAGATGAATGTTGCAATCGAAATATTAGTTGGTTTAAGTTTCATTGCTTTATCTAATCCATGAACAGGAAACGGAGTATAAACTTCATGTATATACATCTTATTTTTCACAATCTCTTTAACTGCATCTAATAGGATGTCATCATCATCAAACATTACATGTAATCTTTTAGCACTCATTACTTATCTCTATTTTTTTTATATGTTTCACCAGATGATTTTAAAATAGTTTTAATCTCTGCTTGAGCTACTACAGGGAAACTTCTAGCATATAATAAAAATAATACGAAGAAGAACCCAATTGTCCCCATGAATATACCTATATCAACAAAAGTAGGAGAAAACATTGTCCAAGAAGATGGAAGATAGTCTCTATGTAGAGATGTAACAATTATTACAAATCTTTCAAACCACATCCCAATATTAACAACAATTGAAATTATAAACGACCAAATGATATTTGTTCTAATCTTTTTAATCCACATAACCTGAGGGGATACAACATTACATGACATCATTAAAAAATATGCCCACCAATATGGTCCAGTTGCCCTATTTAAAAATGCATATTGCTCATATTCAACCCCCGAATACCATGCTATAAATAGCTCCGTAATGTAAGCACACCCTACAATTGAACCTGTAATCATAATTACAATGTTCATCATCTCAATATGTTGAAGTGTAATATAACTTTCAAGTCTTGAAACCTTTCTCATTATGATCAATAATGTTTGAACCATTGCAAATCCAGAAAAAATTGCACCTGCAACAAAGTAAGGAGGAAATATTGTTGTATGCCATCCAGGAATTACTGAGGTAGCAAAATCAAACGAGACTATTGTATGGACTGATAATACAAGAGGAGTTGCTAGACCTGCAAGTACTAATGAAACCTCTTCAAACCTTTGCCAATCTTTTGCTCTTCCTGACCAACCAAAACTTAGTAGGCTATATATTTTCTTTCTAAAAGGTTTGACAGCTCTATCTCTAATCATAGCAAAATCAGGAAGTAATCCAGTCCACCAAAAAACAAGAGAAACAGTTAAATATGTAGAGATAGCAAATACATCCCACAGAAGAGGAGAGTTAAAATTAACCCACAAAGACCCAAACTGATTAGGTATAGGGAAAAACCAATAAATTAACCATGGTCTACCCATGTGAATAACTGGAAATAACCCTGCTTGAATAACAGAAAAAATTGTCATAGCCTCAGCTGACCTGTTAATACCCATTCTCCATTTTTGTCTAAAAAGAAGTAATACAGCAGAGATTAATGTACCAGCGTGTCCAATACCTACCCACCAAACAAAATTTGTAATATCCCAGGCCCAACCAACCGTTTTATTTAAACCCCATGTTCCAATACCAGTTCCTATTGTATAAGCTATACATCCTAGACCCCATAAAAAAACAACCATTGAAATTGAAAAAGCAATCCACCAATCTCTATCTGGAGGAGTTTCTACAGGCCTAGCTATATCATTTGAAATATCTGCATAAGATTTATCACCAAGTACAAGGGGTTTTCTAATAGGAGCTTCGTAATGCGATGACATATTTATATTTTTTTACTATTTCTAATCTTAACCTGATATATAACATTTGGTTTAGTACCAATACTTTCTAGAACTCTGTAGGTTCTGTCTCCATCCTTTACCTCCAGGATTTCACTTTGTTTATCATTGATGTCTCCAAATACAATAGCATTATCATCACATGATTCAGAGCATGCTGTTTTAAATTCTCCATCTCTTACTCTTCTACCCTCTTTTTTGGCATCAAGAATAGTCTTTTGTGTCTTTTGGATACATAATGAACATTTTTCCATCACACCTCTTGATCTTACATTTACATCAGGATTAATAGCCATTCTTCCGAGATCATTATTCATATTATAATCGAACTCATCATTTTGTGAATACTGAAACCAATTAAATCTTCTAACCTTGTAAGGACAATTATTAGCACAATACCTGGTACCAACACATCTGTTATATGCCATTTGATTTTGTCCCTGTCTACCATGAGATGTTGCAGCAACAGGACAAACTGTTTCACAAGGAGCATGATTACAATGCATACACGTAACAGGCTGGAAAACAACTTGTGGATTAGCAGATGCTTTTTCAAGTTCAGAAGAGGTCGTTTTATACTCAGAAAAACCACGAGTGGAGTCTTTAGCTTCAACATCTCCCTGAATTGTATCCTGAGAAGAATAGTACCTATCAATTCTGATCCAGTGCATATCTCTAGACTTTCTAACTTCTTCTTTCCCAACAACAGGAACATTGTTTTCAGCGTGACATGCAATTACACAAGCACCACATCCATTACACTTATTTAGATCAATTGATAAGTTAAAATGGTGACCAGTAGATCTATCAAACTCTCTCCATATATCGACCTCTTTGGATGTAACTTTCGTCTCAATATGATTCTTTGATACCATAACCGTTGGATTCCAAACTGATTTATCTTCTTGAATGAATTCTTCAAGTGAAGTCTCTTTTATTATCTCATCACGGCCCATCATTGTATTGTGCAATTGGATACATGCAAACTCATGATCACCTTTTACCTTGGTCACATTTACTTTGTGAATCTTTTTAAAATCATCATAAAATTTGAAGGCATTGACTCCAACATTCATCTCTTCACTCATTGCTTTAGTTTTTCCATAACCAAGCGCTAGTCCAACAGTTCCTGGAGTTTGACCAGGCTGAATAATTACAGGGACTTTTATACTGTTGTTATCATTACTAACATTGACATAACTTCCATTTAATGCACCATTTGATACATTATAATTTTTTAATCCAAGTCTTTCGGCGTCCTTGTATGATACGGTAAGATAATTATCCCACGTCACTCTCGTTATAGGATCAGGAAATTCTTGTAGCCACGGATTTGAAGATTGTTGTCCATCTCCAAGTCCTATCTTTGTGTAGAGCACAAGTTCTAATTCATCATTGCTCTGAATAGGTAAATTATCTAGATTCAAAGAGGTTTTGATTCTTCTAGGAGCATTATTTTCATAGGAATAATAAAACCCGTCTTGAAGAGATTTTCCCCAAGTCTTACCTTTTAAAATATTTGTTCTCCAATTACTTTTAATTTCATCATAGAAACTATTATTAGAACCTGATAGAGTTAGTATTATATCTTGAAACTGATTTGTATCAAAGAGTGGTTTTATAGTAGGTTGACTAAGATAGTAATGACCCGATTTAAATTCATAATCACCCCATGATTCAAGATAATGTGGAGTAGCAGCTACATATTTACAGCTATTTGCAGTCTCATCTTCTTTCATGCTAAAGCATAATGAAAAGTCTAATTTGCTCACAAGCTCTAAAAATTCTTCAGAGTTTGGAAGTGTATAACCTGGGTTAACACCGGCTGTAATAATTCCACTTATTTTACCTGATTTCAATCCATCAATCGTGTTTAGAAGATTTGAGTTACTTCCTTGATAAATTAATCTTGGTGATGTTATATCAAATGCGTCACTTTTGATAAATTCATTAATCATTAATACAATCTCTTGAGAATCTACATCATCAAGTCCAGATATTACAACTGCCTTATTTCCAGATTGTTTTATAGAGTCAACAGCTAACTTTACATATCTGTCAAGATAAGGGCCTAAAGCTGGACCAGAGTATTTCTGATTTGTTAACTCTAAATAAATACTTTGTAGAACATATTTTAATTCACTAGGTTTTGCCATTACTCTATTATCGGCATTTGCACCTGTCAAAGTCATATTTGATTCAAATTGAAGGTGATAGGACATAGAGTATTCATTCTCTTTGTTGGGTACACGATTCTTTGACCAACCTGATGAATAATTCCCACCTTGCCAGTCAGACATGAAATCAGCATCAATTGATATTATTGTATCTGATAGTGAAAAATCGTAATCAGCTAATGCTCTTTTACCATAAGAATTCTCAAATGCATCTAATGCAGAGCTATTAGATACTGAATCATACACAACGTGTTGAATGTTAGGATACTTGTTTATGAAATCTGTAATAATTTTTTCTGTTGTTGGACTAGCAAAAGATTGTGTAAGTAGTACTACTTTTTTATTTTGAGCTGAAAGGTTCTCAAGTTCAGACTTAACAGACAGATTAAAATCATTCCAACTAATGTTTTGACCTGACACCTTTGGACCTTGAAGTCTGTATATGTCATACATTGAAAGAACAGATGCATTTATTCGAGCATTAGTACAATTCATCGAGTTTGCATCTTTATTTCCTTTAATAAAGATTGGACGTCCTTCTCTTGTCTTAACTAATACGCTACTAAAGTCAAATCCATCTGCAATGGTTGTGGCATAATAGTTTGCAATACCAGGTATGATTTGTTCAGGCTGAACTACATATGGAACAGATTTAATAACAGGTCCTTCACAACCAACTATAGCAGCAGCAGCTGTACTAAAACCAGCATATTTTAGAAAATCTCTTCTATTTGGGTTACCTTCTTGATCTCCTTCACCAACAGGAAGTTTCTCAACAAATTCATTTTGTTCTAGCTTTTCAACTATCTCGCTACTTTTGTTTAGCTCCTCAAAACCCTTCCAATAAATATTCTTCTTTCCCATTTTAAACTAGTAATGACATTTAGCACATTCAATTCCACCAAGCTGAGCAACAGTAAGTTTTTCAACACCATATTTCTTGGACAGTTCCTCGTGAACTTTTTGATAATATTCATTATCCTTATCAACATTACTCTCTCTATGACAATCTATACACCAACCCATTGTTAGAGGAGAGTATTGATATAATATTTCCATTTCTTCAACAGGTCCGTGACATGTTTGACATTCTATTTTTGCTACTTGAGCATGTTGAGCATGATTAAAGTACACAAAGTCAGGAAGATTATGAATCCTTACCCATTTTACAGGCTGAGTGTTTCCAGTGTAAACTTGGTTTTCTTCATCCCACCCAACTGCATTGTATAATTTTTTGATTTCATTTGTGTAGAAATCTTTTGTATATCCATTTTCTAGATCCTCTTCACCATTATAGTCTGCTATGTATTCATGACAATTCATACATACATTCAATGATGGGATTCCTGAATGTTTAGAAACCCTAGCAGAGGAGTGACAATATTTACATTCAATTTGATTTGCCCCAGCATGAATTTTATGAGAATAATGAATTGGTTGAATTGGGGCATAACCCTGATCTATTCCAATTTGCATTAAATAACCATATGTAAAGTAAGCACTAGATAATAAGAAACCTATAACTAAAACAAACATTATAAATTGATTTTCTACAACAGCTTTCCATAAAGGCCTAATATTTCTTTTTGTTTCAGTCTCAATTTTTACACCACTTGCATTTGCAATTTTGATAAGTGTTCTTTGAACAAGGAATAGCATTACTATCAGTATTGTAAAAATCACAATAGTAACTGCTAGTATTATATTAATTGAAATGTCAGAGCCTTGAGCAGCTGTTTCAGCTGACGCCGATACAGCAACAGCTGGTGCTGGTGGAGTATAATTTGTGTAAGCTAAAATATTATCAATCTGCTCATTAGAGAATTGAGGATAGTTTGTCATAACCGCACGGTTATATTCCTCCCAGATAGCAACAGCCTGGGGGTCACCATCTTTAATCATCTGTGTTCCATTTTTTATCCAGCTGTACAACCAGTCTCTGTCATACTTTTCAGTGACGCCTCTTAAAGCTGGACCAACTGCTTTTCTATTAAGCTGATGACATGCAGCACAGTTTGCATTGAATAAGCTTTTTCCCGCCTGAACATCCGCTTCTTGAGATAGGCCTAAAGAAGGCAAAAGCAGTGTTACTAAAAGAATCCTTTTAAGGTGTAACATTAATTAGGGGCGATAAAGTTTTTTTTCATTTTAATAAAGTGATTTAAAGCACTTTTTCAAGACAACAAATTTAAGTCATAAACGTCATTTTAAAAACTCTAAAATCAACAAATATTTAATTTATAATCATTCTAAATAACAAGTTATATCATTTTCTTAAATTTGGAAAATAAATTTATGTCAAAAGTTCAATTTTTATTAGTATTTATAGGGATTTGTCTATTTAGTATTCCATTAAATGGTCAAGAGAATAATATTAACTATAACGACACTGTTACAAAGAAATTTTTTGAACTTAAAAAAGATTATAGTAAAAGGATTTTTGAGTCAACTTTTTATACTATTCAAATATATTATGGCGGTCTAAAAGAAGCCGATTCTATTCTTGAAGATTTTAGAGAAAATTATCAAGAGATTAAATCTGATTTAATATTTGAAACTCCTAATTATAAAGTTAGGATTGGTGAGTATAAAGATATAAATGTTGCATCTCAAAAATTGGAAGAAATAAGGAGGATTTATCCGAGCTCTTTTATAATAAAGCTTTCTGATTTATAATGTTCTTTTGACTGCAACTTCCTGGTAACATTGGATAATGTCCCCTTCAACTAAATCATTAAATTCATTAATTTGAATACCACAGTCATACCCCTTAGCTACTTCTTTAACATCATCTTTAAATCTTTTTAATGAGAGTAATTTTCCTTCAAAAATAATTTCCTCAGACCTAACAACTCTAACATTTGAGTTTCGGAATATTTTACCAGAAGTTACCATACATCCAGCTATTGTTCCAATTCTTGAAATTTTAAAAGTTTCCCTTACTTCAGCTTCACCCGTATTTTCTTCTTTCATTTCAAGAGATAACATACCCTCCATTGCATCCTTAAGGTCATTAATTGCATCATATATAATTGAATAGAATCTTATATCAATTTGTTCTTTTTCTGAAAGCTTTCTAGCACTATCCGTAGGCTTCACATTAAATCCTACAATAATAGCTTGAGATGCAGAAGCCAGCAAAACATCAGATTCTGTAATTGCTCCAACACCTTTAAATATTATATTAACTTGAATTTCCTCAGTTGATAGATTCTCAAATGAATCTGTCAAGGCCTCTACTGATCCATCTACATCTCCTTTAATAATTACATTAAGTTCCTTAAAGTCCCCTATTGCAATTCTTCTTCCAATCTCATCAAGAGTTAATTGTTTTTGTGTTCTAACATTTTGTTCTCTAACCAACTGTGTTCTTTTAGAGGCAATCAACTTAGCTTCTTTTTCATCTTCAAGGACCTTGAATGGATCACCAGCTTGAGGAGCACCATCCAGTCCAAGAACAGATACCGGAGTTGAAGGTGGTGCAATCTTTATTGTATTTCCTCCTTCATCAAACATTGCTTTTACTTTTCCACTAGTTTTCCCAGCTAGTACATAATCACCGATATTAAGTGAACCATTTTGTACAAGCATAGTAGAAACATAACCTCTACCCTTATCAAGGTAAGCCTCAAGTACTGAACCTGAAGAATTCTTATTTGGATTAGCTTTTAAATCCATTATTTCTGCTTCAAGTAATACTTTTTCAAGAAGAGAATCAACACCTTTTCCATTTAAGGCAGAAATATCTTGCGATTGAATCTTACCTCCCCAATCCTCTACCACTAGATTCATTGATGCAAGAGATTCTTTAACCTTATCTGGATTAGCACCCTCTTTATCAATTTTATTAATTGCAAAAATTATGGGAACACCTCCCGCCTGAGCGTGACTGATTGCCTCTTTTGTCTGTGGCATTATACTATCATCTGCTGCAATTACAATGATAACTATATCTGTAATTTGAGCTCCTCTTGCCCTCATAGCAGTAAATGCTTCATGACCAGGTGTATCAAGAAAAGTGATTTTTTTTGAATTATTAACTAAAACAGAATAAGCACCAATATGCTGCGTGATTCCTCCTGACTCACCTTCGGTAACTGATGAGTTTCTTATATAATCTAGAAGAGAAGTCTTACCATGATCAACATGGCCCATTACTGTGACAATTGGCGGTCTTTCTTCTAATAACTTTGGATCATCTTCTTCCTCAATTTCATCTTTATCTTCTTCTATGTCAGTCTTAATAAATTCTAATTGATAACCAAACTCATCTGCAACTACAGAGAGTGTTTCAGCATCCAATCTTTGATTCATTGTAACCATTATACCCAAGGTCATACAGGCAGAGATTATATCATTTGTTGTAACATCCATTAGAGTTGCTATTTCTCCAACAGTAATAAACTCTGTAATTTTAATAATCTTGCTTTCTTGTTCAAGTAACGCCTCTTCTTCCTCAGATTGAATTTTTCTTTGATCTCTTTTATCTTTTCTATATTTTGCTCCTTTGGATTTTGATGATTTACCTTGAAGTTTTTCTAAAGTCTCCCTAATCTGTTTTTGAATTTCATCATCAGTAGGCTCCACTTTTGGGCTAGCAACTTGTTTTTTATTTTTATTAAACTTATTAGCTAAATCTTTTGGCTGAGAAACATCCTTACTAATTCTTTTTCTTCTTCTCTTTTTTGATTCTTCAACTTTCTCTTCTTTCTTATTTATTGAATCAAGATCAATTACTTCTCCAGTCTTTTTTAAACCTGAAAGTTTTTGGAAATTAGTTTGAATTTTAGATGAGTCATTATCCTCTTTGGTAGTCTCAGTGTTTGAATCTTCATTTTTATCAGAATCAGCAGAAGCCTTTTCTGAAACTGGTTCAACCTTTTCAGTCTTTACCTCTACATTTTCCTCAGGCACTTTTTCCTCTGCCTGTTTCTCCTCTGACTGCTTTTCCTCTGCCTGTTTCTCCTCTGCCTGCTTTTCCTCTGCCTGCTTTTCCTCTGCCTGTTTCTCCTCTAACTCTCTTCTTTTCTTTGTGTTAATTTCTTCTAATTTGTCTTTATCAGATTTATCAGTTTGAAATTCATCAAGCAATAAGTCATAAACATCTTGATCAATTTTTGATGTTGGTCTTGGTTCAATTTCAATTTTCTTTGAACTCAAAAATTCAACAGCTCTATCAAGAGATATATTTAATTCCTTAAGTACTTTATTTAACCTTATTGGTGATGGCATATGTGTGATTTAATCTTCAAATTCCTCTTTTAAAATTTTTAATACATCAGAGACTGTTTCTTCCTCAAGGTCAGTTCTTTTGACAAGATCTTCTTCACTTAATTCCAGAACACTCTTTGCTGTATCAAGTCCAACTTTTCTAAATTCTTCAATAACCCATGCATCAATTTCGTCCTTGAATTCAGTTAGTTCAACATCTTCTTCAGCACCTTCTCTGTAGACATCAATTTCATATCCAGTAAGTCTTCCTGCAAGTCGAATGTTGTGTCCTCCTTTTCCAATAGCCCTTGAGACTTCATCTGGATTAAGATAAACCTGAACTGTTTTTTTCTCTTCATCAATATTTAAAGAGTTAACTTTTGCTGGGCTTAATGCTCTTGTTATGAATAACTGATTATTATTTGTGTAATTGATCACATCTATATTTTCATTACCTAGTTCTCTAACTATTCCATGAATTCTTGATCCTTTCATCCCTACACATGCACCTACAGGGTCAATTCTATCATCATATGAGTCAACTGCCACTTTTGCCTTTTCACCTGGAATTCTGACTGCTTTCTTTATAGTAATCAGACCATCGAAAACTTCTGGAATTTCTTGTTCAAATAGTTTTTCCAGAAAAAGAGGTGATGTTCTAGAGAATATTATTCTTGGTTTGTTCCCTCTCAGCTCAACATTTTCTATTACACCTCTAACATTATCTCCCTTTCTAAAAAAATCTTTAGGTATTTGTTTATCCTTTGGCATTATCAATTCATTTCCATCATCATCTAAAAGAATAACCTCTCTTGCTCTTACATGATGTACTTCAGCTGTAAAAATCTCTCCAACTCTATCCTTGAACTGATTATATATATTGTTACTATCGTGCTCAAAAACTTTAGCTACAAGATTCTGTCTTAGTGATTGAATTGATCTTCTTCCAAGATCAATAAGTTTAAACTCTTCAGAAACTTCTTCTCCAACTTCAAAATCGGGTTCTATTTTTATTGCCTCCTTGAGCTCAATTTCAGCATTTGGATCTTCAACTTCTCCATCTTTAACAACTATTCTATTTCTCCAAATTTCAAGGTCTCCTTTATCTGGATTGATAATAATATCGAAATTTTCATCGGTTCCAAATTTTCTAGTAAGAGTATTTCTAAATACTTCTTCTAGTATAACCATTAAGGTCACTCTATCGATCAACTTTTCGTCTTTGAATTCAGAAAAGGATTCTAATAATGATATATTTTCCATTTACTTAACTTTATTTAAAAAAAAAGAGGGACATAATGTCGCCTCTGAGATATCAAAATGCTCGGCAAATTTATTATAAATTATTGATATAATAAAATTGTTGGCCTACTAGGGATCGAACCTAGACTCTTCTGGACCAAAACCAGACGTGTTGCCAGTTACACCATAGGCCAATTAGCTGCAAATTTAAATTATTTTTTTTTTTAAAAAATATATTTGTGAATTTAATTAATTAATACGATTAGGGACTGACCTTAGTATCAATGAATTCAATATAGCTGAGACTATTAAATAGCAAGATAAGAACATAATCATTGATGAATTATAAGTCAGAAATAATTCTTCCTGAAAATATAACACGAGTATTCCAAAGAATATCCTTACAAACTCAAAATTGATTGACCATTTATATCCATCCATTACTGATGAAAAGCTAAATATTGTGGAGAATATTAATAAAAAATAACCCGTTTTATCTGCAAATGACAAATTAGCAAACGAACTCAAAAATATATATAGTATAATATTTAGGGTAAGGAAATGGAACCCAACAAAGACCTTATGGATAAAACTATATTCAAACTTATATTTTTCTTGATTAAAGACATTTTCAACTTTACTTCTTGGAATTTTTTTAACAACATCTCTTGGCCTCCAACCAGTTGGCATAAACCAAATTTTAAATTTATCTAAAATGCTACTTGTATACCATGCATCTTGAATTAAAAACCATAAATGCTGGAAATTAATTAAGATAGGATTCCAAGTCCTCACGGGTTTTAATGTTCCATAAACACATGGCACATCGTCTAACTCTTCTTGAAATGTTCCAAAGGCTCTATCCCAAATACAAAAAATTGCAGCTAAATTCTTATCAATGTATTCTTTATTTATTGCATGGTGTACCCTATGCTGAGAAGGGGTAACCAGAATATATTCAAGCCAACCTAGTTTACCAATGTGTCTTGTATGATACCAGAACTGACCGAAAAGATGAAGGGGTCCAAGAATACTGATCATTTTTGGCGGTACTCCTAAAAGGGCTGCTGGAATTAAAAATAGAATACCAATACCAAGGTTATTAGTTATACTCTGTCTAAGTGCACATGCAAGATTAAATTCTTCACTACTATGATGTATAACATGCATATTCCAAAAAATATTAATTGAATGTTTTAATCTATGGTGGCAATAACTAGCGAAATCAACACAAACAAAAGCAATAAAATAGAGCAGAATACTTTCTTCAAGTTCAATAACTTTTAATCTTTCATAAAAGAAAGGATACGAGAAAATAATTATACCAAGACCTAATATGTCAACCATCAAATTTGTGAATCCTGAGCTTAGACTAGATATGGTATCCATGTAGGAATGCTTTAAATCATTCTTCCATACACCATATGATATTTCAACAATAATCAAAACAAGAAAAATTGGGATTGTTATTAATAAGATGTTTGCGTAGGTATCCATGAATATTAATTAAAGTATAATCGTATTATATGTATATGATATTCAAATATTTTATTTTACTTTGGTTTTATAAATATATCAATTATGAAAATAAAAAAAATATTTAATCTATTAATGATAATAGGACTTGCTGTTTTAACATCTAACACAAGTGTTTATTCTCAAAAAAAATCAAAAAAGAATTCAGTAACATTTGATGAAACACTTCACGAATCAGTTGAATATAGAGAGATAGGTCCTTTTAGAGGAGGGCGTTCTGCAGCTGTTGTTGGTGTTGAAGGCAATCCAAAACTATTTTATTTTGGAGCAACTGGAGGTGGTGTTTGGAAAACTGAAGATGGAGGTGAAACCTATGAAAATATTTCAGATGGATTTTTTGGAGGGAGTGTTGGTTCAATTGCTATCGCTAAAAATGATCCAAATGTAATTTATGTTGGAGGTGGTGAGGTAACTATTAGAGGAAATGTTTCATCTGGTTATGGAGTATTTAAAAGCGTAGATGCAGGAAAGACATGGACTTTTTCGGGTCTTCCAAACTCTAGACATATTCCAAGAATAGTTATAGACCCAAATAATAATGATATAGTTTATGCAGCAGTACTAGGAAACTTATATAAGCCTACTCAGGATAGAGGTGTATACAAGTCTGTTGATGGAGGAACAACTTGGAAAAAAGTACTTTATGCTAATGATTTATCAGGTGCATTTGAAATTGTACTTGATCCAAATAATTCACGAGTACTTTATGCATCAACATGGAGAGTTCAGAGAACACCTTCGAGTTTAAGTAGTGGAGGTGAAGGATCAGATCTTTGGAAGAGTATTGACAGTGGAGAAAGCTGGACAAAGATTAGCACAAACAAAGGTTTTCCTACAGGTATAATTGGTGTTATCGGAGTTACTGTGTCACCTGTTAACTCAGAAAGAGTATGGGCTATAGTTGAGAATCAAGATAAAGGTGGGGTTTACAGATCTGATGATGCTGGAAATACTTGGACTTACACAAATAGTAGCCGATCTCTTAGACAAAGAGCTTGGTATTATTCAAAGATATATGCAGATACTCAAGATATAGATGGTGTTTATGTGATGAATGTAGCTTATCATTTCTCAGATGATGGTGGTAAAACTTTTAAGTCAAGTTATGCTCCTCACGGAGATCATCATGATTTATGGATAGCACCAGAAGATAATAATAGACTTATTATTGGTGATGATGGAGGTGCTCAGGTTTCATATGATAAAGGAAAAACTTGGAGTACATATTATAATCAACCAACTGCACAGTATTATAGAGTGACAACTGATAACTCTTTTCCATACAGAATATATGTTGCACAACAGGATAATTCAACTCAAAGAGTAAGGCATAGAAGTCTTGGGTATAGTATAAGTGAGGATGATTGGGAAAGTACTGCAGGAGGAGAATCTGGTCATATAGCTATAGATCCAAATAACAATGAGATTGTGTATGGTGGAAGTTATTTAGGTTTTCTACAAAGAAGAAATCACGAAAAACAAACTTCAAGAACAATCAACGTGTGGCCAATCACTACTCTAGGAGAAGGAGCTGAAGCTATGAAATACAGATTTAATTGGAATTTTCCTATAGCATTTAGTAAGCATGACTCATCTAAACTATATACTTTTTCAAATCAAGTACATCTTACAACAGATGAAGGACATAGTTGGGAAACAATTAGTCCAGATTTAACTAGAAATGATAAATCTAAACTTGTCTCTTCAGGTGGGCCGATAACTCAAGATAATACTGGTGTTGAATATTATGCAACAATTTTTGCAGTTGATGAATCTCCACTTCAAGAAGGACTAATGTGGGTAGGAAGCGACGACGGATTAATCCATTTAACAAAAGATGGAGGTACTACTTGGGAGAATGTAACTCCAAAGAAAATGCCAGATTGGATGATGATAAATAGTATTGACGCTTCTGCGTTTGACTCTGGAACAGCATACGTAGCTGGGACTAGATATAAACTTGGTGACTTTACACCGTATCTATATGTAACTGAAGACTATGGAAAAAATTGGAAGCTTATAACAGATGGTATTGAAGATGAGCATTTTACTAGAGTTTTAAGATCGGATAAATCGAATAAAAATATATTATATGCTGGAACTGAAACTGGAATGTATATTTCGTATGACAGAGGAAATAGTTGGAATAAATTTCAAAAAAATCTACCAATTGTTCCAATAACAGATCTTACAATTAAAGACAACTCTTTAATTGTAGCAACTCAAGGAAGAAGTATATGGATGATTGATGATTTAACTGTAATCCATCAACTAACTTCATCTACTGATGAGGCAAAACTATATAAACCAAAGGACTCATATAGAATGAGAGGTGCTGGAGGAAGAAAGTCTCTGACAGCTGGAACAAATCTTCCAAATGGAGTGATTATTCATTATTTCCTTCCAAATTTTAATAAAGATAATGATCAGGTAAAAGTTTCTATTCATTCAACAGATGGTACTCTGATCAAGGAGTTCTCAAACAAGAGCAAAGAGAATACATTGAAAGTTAAAAAAGGTGGTAATTCATTTGTATGGAACATGAAATATCCTGGAGCAAAAAGACTAGCTAATATGGTCCTATGGGGAGCAGATTTTTCAGGAGCTAAAGCAATACCTGGAGATTACATCGTAAAATTAAAAGTTAATGACACTGAAATGACTCAAGAGTTTACAATACATAAAGATCCAACATCAGAAGGCTCAATTGATGATATTAAAGCTCAATTTGATTTTGTAAATGAAATAAATGGAGTAGTTGACAGGGCTCATAAAGCAATTGAAAATATAAGGAATATGAAAAGAGACCTTAAAAAGTTTCAATCAGATTATGCTGATAATGATTCTGCAAAAGATTTAATAGAAGAATCAAAATCTATAGTTGAATCTATAGATAAAATTGAAAATGAGCTTTATCAAACTAAAAATCAAAGTAATCAAGATCCGCTTAACTACGGAGTTAAATTAACTAATAATTTAGGGAACTTAAACTCTACTTTTAGAGGTGGTGATTTTGGGCCAACAGTTCAAGACGTTCAAGTTAAAGATGAATTAATTGAGAAAGTAAACGCTCAATTAGCAAAATATGATAAAATTATTTCAGAGGACATTCCTAATTTTAATTCAAGCTTCAAAAAACTTGAATTAGATTATTTAAATGTTTTTTAGTCATTAAATAGGTATTAATAATAGACTGATATGCCCGAAACGAAGTTTCGAAAAATCAATAATTTAATTGGATGGCTCTTGTTTTCAGTTGCCCTAGTCACCTATGGGCTAACCGTCGAGCCAACTGCTAGTTATTGGGATGCTGGAGAGTATATTTCAACATCAGCAAAGCTGCAAGTGGGTCATCCACCTGGGGCTCCATTTTTTCAGATGATGGGTGCAGTTTTTTCAATGTTTGCTTCAAGCAATGAGTCCATTGCTATTGCTGTAAACTTTTTATCAGTTGTATCTAGTGCATTTGTAATACTTTTTCTTTTTTGGTCAACCACATTATTTCTTAAAAAAATATCTAAGAAAAATAATTTTACAAATGATACAAATATTTTGCTTAGTTCATCGATTGGTGCTTTAGCATTTACATTCTCTGATAGCTTTTGGTTCAATGCTGTCGAAACTGAAGTATATGCACTTGCTATGCTTTTTTTATCTGCAACATTTTGGTGTGGGCTTAGATGGGAAAAAGACTTTAACAATAAAAGGGGTGATAAATGGTTGTTACTAATCTGTTTTTTAATTGGCCTTTCATTTGGGGTGCATTTTATGGCAATACTAACTATTCCAGCCATAGGAATGATCTACTTCTTTAAAAAGTATAAAAAAATAACAATTAAAAATTTTGTTTTAGCTAATATAATCTCAGTTTCAATCCTGCTATTTATTTTCAAACTTTTACTTCCCTCGACCTTATCTCTGTTTGGTCAACTAGAAGTATTCTTTGTTAACTCAATAGGGTTGCCTTTTAACTCTGGTACAATTATCGCAGCTTTTTTAATAGTCTTCTTCTTCTACAAATCTCTTAGTTACACCAAGTTAAAAGGGATGGTTCAGGCCAATACATTAATATTATGTATCCTGTTTATTTTTATTGGATTCTCATCTTGGCTAATGCTTCCAATTAGATCAAATGCTAATACTGTAATTAATGAAAATTCCCCTTCTGATGCTAGAACTCTTTTGGCATATTATAGACTTGAGCAGTATCCAAAAACATATCTTTTTTATGGACCAATGTTCTCTGACATATATGCACCACAAGATGAAAACGAACCATATGTAGATGGAAAACCAAAGTATGAAAGAGATTATAAAACAAATAAATATAAAATTGTTAATTATTGGAAAGACTCTGAAATAAATTCAAACTCTAATCATAGAGGACTTATACCTAGACTATGGAGCTCAAATCATGCAGGAAATTATATGAATTTTACAAATCCTTTAAAGTTTGAGATACTAGATAGATATAAATCTGAGGAGGTAATTGTTGAGAGTGTAAATGAGTTTAAAAGTCGAGAACTACAAGGAGAATTAACTGGTGATGATTATAATGAATTCTTTAGATCTCTTGGGCCTTACCTAAATATAAGTAAGCCTTCACTTTTTGATAATCTTAATTTTCTATTCTCATACCAAATTAATTACATGTACTGGCGATATTTTCTGTGGAATTTTGCAGGAAGACAAAATGATATTCAGGGAGAATACAATATTCTAAATGGAAACTGGATAAGCGGAATAAATTTTATCGATCAACTAAGACTAGGTAATCAATCAGAACTTAGTGAAGACCAAAAAAATAATAAGGCCCGAAACACATATTTTTTCCTTCCTTTAATTCTAGGATTAATTGGACTGATGTATTGTTATAAGTATGACATCAAATCTTTTTGGACACTACTTTTACTCTTCCTCTTTACAGGACTTGCATTAAAATTTTATTTAAACGAAAGGCCCTTTGAACCCAGAGAAAGAGACTATGCATTAGTTGGATCCTTTTATATTTTTTCTATTTGGATAGGTATGGGATTCACTGCTATCATGAACTATATTCATAAATATGAAAATAAAGTCTCAAGATCAATTATCTATGTATTATGTATCGCTGCTGTTCCTTTTCTTATGGGATATAATAACTGGGATGATCATGATAGGTCAGACAGATATACAGCTCAATCTATTTCAAAAGCATATTTACAATCTATAGATGAAGATAGGGATGCAATGATTTTTACTATTGGGGACAATGATACTTTTGCACTGTGGTATGCTCAAGAGATTGAGGAGTTTAGAACAGATGTTAGAACTATAAACACTAGCCTTCTAGCAACAGACTGGTATATTGATCAAATGAAAAGAAGAGCATACGAAAGCAGTCCGATTCCATCACAGATGGAACATGCACAATATGCTTTTGGAGTAAGAGATTACATCAGATATGAAAATTTATTGGATTCTATTAGATGGGATATCAATGATTTTGTTGATTGGGTAGCTAGCGATAATCCTAGAACAAAATATAGAAATTTAATTACTCAATCTGGAGGAGATACAAGCGATTATCCAGAAAATGCACTTGAGACAGTATTCTATCCTACAAATAAGATCAGACTTCCAGTGAATAAGGAGAATGTAATTAAAAGTGGACTAGTAAAAGAAAAAGATAGCGACCTTATTGTAGATTATATTGACATAGATCTACCTGAATCTATTATTACAAAGAATCAAATAATGATGTTAGACATCCTTGCTAATAATGATTGGGAAAGACCAATTTATTTCACAGGTGGAAGCTATGAGGAGTCAGAATATATTTGGATGAAAGATTATCTTCAGCTCGACGGACTAGTATATAAATTAGTACCTATAAAAACCTCAATTGAAAATAACCCATATGAGATGGGGAGGATTGACTCAGATTTAATGTATGATATTGTGAAAAAATGGTCTTGGGGGAATTCTGAAAGTGATGAGATATATCACGATCCTGAAACAAGAAAAAATAGTATTTCTTTTAGAGGTAATCTATCTAGATTATCTGAAGAGTTAATTTCAGAGGGGAAATATGAAAAAGCTGAAGAGATATTAGATTTAGCTTTTTCTAAAATGCCAATTGACTATTATGGTTATTACAGTCTTTGGACACCACTAATCAAATCCTATTATGATATAGGAAAGAGCGAGAAAGTAAGAGAAATAGTTCAAAAATTATCTTTTAAATACTCAGATAGATTAAATTATTTTTCTTCGCTTGAGATATTTAATCAGTATGATGTAGGAGAAGAGATTATTTCAGATATCGAGAGGTTTAGAAACTTAATTGAAACAATTCAAGAATCTGGTGAGAGAGAGATTCTAGCTGATCAAATAAAAAGTTTTATATCAAGCTCTGAGCAGTTTAACTATATATATGGTGAATATGATTATTATATTTCTCTATCAAACTTTTTGGTTTCACTTTTAGAGTTAAATGAATTAGAATACTCAATGAGTGTAATTGATAAGATTGAAGAACAATTGATTAGAAGAGTCTCTGTTTTCTCAAACATTGATGAAGAAGAACAGGTCTATTACATAGAGGGTATAACATCTGATATCAACCAGTACAGCAGGCTAATAAATCAAATAGAAGTATATGATAATGATGCATATAATCAATATGATAAGAATCTAAAAGATATGTTAGCTAGAATGATTGAATAAAAAAAAAGCTTAACTAACTCATAAACATAAATTCAACAAAATATTTACAATCTAGTTAAGCTGGTCTTTCATTAAACTTATTAGTGTGTTAGCATCTTGATCTCCACTTTGTCTCCATACCATTTCTCCAAATTTATAGATCATTAAAGTCGGGATGACTTTCACTCTTAATGCTTCCGAAAGTTTAATATTCTTTTCAGTATTTATTTTAATTACTTTTCCCTTATCCCCAAGCGCAGCAGCAACATCCTTTAAAATAGGGTGTAGATTACTAGACAACTCATCAAACTCGCTAAAAAAAACGAGCAGTAATGGCTTTTTCTCATCTAATAACTCTCCAAACTTGGACATATTAACTATAATTTATGGCGAAAGTATAAATTTTTTCTATTTAAATCCAAATATTCTTATCTCTATTATATTGGTTACTAAGAAGTTCAGTTAATATTAATTTAACATTAAGCACTTAATTGTTAACGCTTTAGTAATAATTTTTTCACTGTAAATTAAATTGATTAGATGTTTAAGAGGATATATTTGAGCATCATAAATTCAACAAAATATATAAAATGAAAAATAAAATTTACACTTTAGTATCCGTTTTAGGAATCCTATTTATTTCTTGTGAAAAGGACCCTGAAACTGTATATGAAACAATTACAGTTACTGAAACTGTAGTTGTTACTGAAACTGAAACTGTCACTGTAGAGGTTCCTACAACAACTGTTCCTGAGATTGAAACTGTTGGAGGAGGTGGAATCTATTTTATAGATGATAATCAAACATGGACCAATGATAGAGTTTGGTTGATGAATGGAAAAGTAGTTATTAGAAATGGTGGAATTCTAACAATTGAAGCAGGAACAATTGTTAAAGCTGAAGACGGTCAAGGTGCCGACGCAACTGCTCTTGTTATTGCCAAAGGTGGTACTTTATTTGCAAATGGAACTGCTGAAAATCCAATTGTATTTACTGACAAAGCAGACCAACTTTCATATTCTAATGCTGATAGAATTAGTCCAAACAGAGTTGCTACTGATACTGGTAAATGGGGAGGAATAATTATGTTAGGTCAAGCAACTGTTGGTGAAGATGGAGGAGAAGATACTATTGAGGGAATTGCAACAGGTTATGACTGGACTCAATATGGAGGTTCTCTTGATGCTGATTCCTCTGGACAATTGGATTATATCTCTATTAGACATAGTGGTACTCAACTAGGAAATGGTGATGAAATTCAAGGGTTAACTCTAGGTGGAGTCGGATCTGGAACAATAGTTCAAAATATTGAAATAGTTGGTAGTAATGATGATGGTATAGAGATATTTGGTGGAACTGTCAACGTAACAAACCTAACAATTTGGGCACAAAGTGATGATGCAGTTGATTTAGATGAGGGTTATGCTGGGACAATTACTAATGTTGCTATACAAATGAAGGCTTCTGGTGATAATGCTTTTGAAATTGATGGAACGGAAGACGGAACGGATACACTAGATGGACAATTTACAGTTAAGGATGTAACATTTATTGGTGTTGCTGGTAACACTGAAAAAACTGACCAGTTAGGTCATTGGAAATCAGATGCTACAGGTACAACTGAAAACGTTTTATATACAGTAATGGATGGGCAAACCATTGAAGGTATTTACTCTGACACTTACGACGCAAACGCTACTGAAAATGCTAAGAATAAATTAATTTTTAAAAATTTCCAATTTGCAACTACAAGTACATTAGCAGCTATACTTGCTAATACTACTGGCACAACTGGTGATGCGCCAGCATGGGCCTCTGTAGTAACAAGTGGATCAGTAGGTGCTGACACGTCTGTAATGTCATGGACAATGTGGTATAAACTTACTCAGTAATTATATATTGAGTATTAACAGTAAACTGAATAATTAATTAAAATTGCCCGTTTTATTTAATGGGCAATTTTTTTTAAAATAATATGAAAAAAACTTTAATAGCTTTAATACTCTTATCTACTAATTTTATCTTTTCACAATCAGTTATTACTGGAAAAGTAATAGATGGTGAATTCAATGAATTACTTCCGTTTGCAAATGTTCTTCTTTTAACTACTGAGGGAGAGAACATTGATGGAACTTCCACAGATTTTGATGGTGCATTTACATTTGAAGTTCTTGAAGGAACTTACATATTAGAGTTCTCATTTGTAGGATATGACTCAAAAAGGATTACAGATGTAATAGTGGGTCAGAATGAAGAGTATACTTTAACCACTACTCTTTTACCTGCATCTAATGCATTAGATGAAGTAATTGTTACTACTACTGCCAAAAATAATACAGAGGCTGCAGTTCTATCAATTCAGAAAAGGGCAGTAAACCTAATTGATGGTCTTTCCGCTCAATCAATCAAAAAAACAGGTGATAGTGATTTAGCGTCAGCAATTAAAAGGGTTCCTGGTGTGTCTGTTCAAGATGGGAAATTTGTTTATGTTAGAGGTCTTGGTGATAGATATTCAAAAACACTTTTAGGAGGTCTAGAAGTTCCTGGTTTGGATCCAGATAAAAATACTCTACAACTTGATATTTTCCCAACCAACTTATTAGATAATATACTTATTAATAAATCTGCAAGTGCGGACTTAAATGCTGATTTTACAGGCGGGATTGTAGATGTAGTATTAAAGGATTTTTCTGTCCTTCCTGAATACAGTTTTTCAATATCAGGATCCTATAATCCTGATATGAATTTAAATAATAATTTCATTGGTAACGAAGAGAGTGCTTTTGGAACTCTTGGTTTTAGTGATAATTATTTTGATAATCCTTTATCCTCTAAACAAAACATACCATTTCCTGAAACATTTGATATTGGAAAATCAACACTTGTTAGACTTCTTACTACTAAATTTCAAGAGACTATGGCAGTCTCAAGATTTCAAAGTTTTCTTGACTTTAGCATAGGAGCGACTGCTAGTAATCAATACAATCTAACCGAAGATTCATCTATTGGTTATATTGCTTCTATAGGTCTAAAAAGGGATTACGAATATTATGAAGATTTTTTTAATGGAACAGTAGAAAAAGAAAATTTAAATAAACCTCTTGAACCTTACAGTGAACAAAAGGGGGAGTATGGACAAATTAAAAACTTGGCAAGTGCACTTCTTGGGTTATCATTGAAAACAAAACTTTCAAAGTATAGACTTAATTTTTTAGCAATTAAATCTGGTGAATCATCAGCTATTAAAGCTATGTATAAGGAGTTTATTGAAAATCCATACAACGGAGATGCAAGTCTATTAACATATACCGAAAGAAATATTCTAACATTGCCCTTTTCATCACAGCATATTTTTAATGAAGGTAATGTATCACTTGACATTAAAATAGCTCCCTCAATAGTGAAAGTATATGACAAAGATTTTAAGAAAACAGTTTTTGAAATTGCACCAAATGGAAATAAATTAATTTCACCAAACACAACTAATAATCCAACTAGAGTATGGAGAGATCTAAATGAATATGCATTATCTTCAAAAATTCAATTGAATATAAACTTTAATAAGTTAATTGAGGGTAAAATTAAAATTGGTGGAGCCCTTACAATAAAAGATAGAGAATTTGGAACAGATAATTACCAAATAGCTTATCGAGGTTTAAGCTCCAGAATCGGTGGAAATCCAAATAATATTTTAAATCCAGACTTCATATATGATTTAAGTTCAAATATAGGTTCATATGTAAAAGGAGATTTCCAAAGAACTAACCAATATGAGTCAAGAGGTCAGACTTCGTCACTTTTTGTATCATCAGAATTAAAGTTTTCTGAAAAATGGAAATCAACATTAGGTTTAAGATATGAAGGATATATTGTTGAATATACAGGTGAAGATATAGAGGGTAGAAAATTTAATAATGAAAGATTAATTGACAGTAAAGATTTTTACCCATCACTAAATATAATAAGATCAATTAATGAAAATATAAACTTTAGATTATCATATTCTAAGACAACTGCTAGACCAAGTTTTAAAGAAGTTTCAGCTGCTCAAATTTATGATCCTATAACAGAAAGATATTTTGTAGGTAATCCAAACTTAAAGCCAACCTTTATAAATAATTTTGATTTAAGGTATGAATCTTATGGCGATGGAAATCAAATTTTTGCTATAAGTACTTTCTATAAACAATTTAGTGACCCAATTGAAATTACAGCTTTTGATGCAAATCAGCCAAGTGTTTTTATAGTTAGAAACAATGAAGAGGCATCTGTATATGGTATAGAATTAGAATATAGAAAAGATATCTTAAATAATGATAATCATAAGTTATCCTTAAATTTAAACACATCTGTTATTCAGTCAATCCAAACTATGAGTGAGGCTGAATATCAGGGAAGGCTAATTAGCAATCCTGATAAAGAAATTGATGACTCAAGAGAGCTTCAAGGTCAATCTCCATATTTAATTAATCTTGGCTTAGTTTACAATCTATTTGAAAAAAATATAGAGATTGGTTCATATTATAATGTTCAAGGAAAGACTTTAGAGGTAGTTGGGATTGGTAACCTACCAGATGTATACACCCTTCCTTTCCATAATTTAAATTTAAATATTTCAAAAAGTTTTGGGAAAAACTTGGATCAAAGTTTAACATTTAAGGCTGAAAACTTGTTGAATTCAAAAAGAGAGAGTGAATATGACTACTACAATCTTGAGACAAGTCCTTTTTCAATATACAACCCAGGACAAAGTTTTTCTCTAGGTTACAGTATAAAGTTCTAAATTTGAATAAATAATTCAATTGGAAAGCGCTTATATATTTATAATTGGAATAATAATCTTTTTAGCAATTAGTGATTTAATTGTAGGTGTAAGCAATGATGCTGTTAATTTTTTAAACTCTGCGATTGGGTCTAAAGTAATTTCTTTTAAAAACATAATGATTCTTGCAAGCTTAGGAGTTGCAATCGGTGCAATCTCTTCGAGTGGGATGATGGAAATTGCAAGGAAAGGAATCTTTAACCCTGAAGCTTTTTTCTTTAGTGATATCATAATCATTTTCCTATCGGTAATGATTACAGATATATTAATTCTGGATTTATTTAATTCATGGGGTCTGCCTACTTCTACCACAGTATCAATTGTTTTTGAATTACTTGGAGCTGCAGTAATTATGTCTATTATAAAAATTATGGGTTCAGATGGAAATATGGCAGAAATTGAAAACTATATTAACGTTCAAAAAGCCACAGAGATAGTAATAGGGATTCTCCTATCTGTTTTGGTAGCCTTTTCTATTGGTGCAATTATTCAATGGTTATCTAGATTAGTCTTAACGTTTGATTTTGAGTCAAAAAGCATCCTGCTGAATTCAATATTCGGTTCACTCTCTTTTACATCTATTATAAATTTTATTTTAATTAAAGGAATTAAGGGAACACCTTATTCCTCAGAGAGTTACTCCGCTTTAAATAATATGACAATAAATGAATTTATTGACTCAAATATTATTTTGTTTTGGATTATAAGTTTAATTTTTTGGTTTATTATATCTTTTTTAATCTGTAAATTGTTTAAGCTTGATATTTATAAAATTATAATTGCAATTGGCACCTTTTCATTAGCACTAGCTTTTGCAGGAAATGATCTAGTAAATTTTATAGGAGTTCCAATTGCTGCAGTAGAATCTTTTCAATCTTGGTCATCTTCATCTATCAGTGCTGCTGAATTTTCTATGATATCATTATCAGAGAAAGTTAATACACCTCCTATCTATCTTTTTATCTCTGGTTTAATTATGGTAATTACTTTATGGTTTTCATCTAAAGCAAAGAATGTTGTTAAGACTAGCTTGGACTTATCAAATCAAAATGAAATAGATGAGAAATTTCAATCAAATTTTATTGGAAGGTTACTTGTAAATTTTGGATTGAGTTTAAATAAAGTATTCATTAAAATTATTCCAGATAATATTTTACATAAGATTAACCAATCTTTTAAATTTAATTCAAATAATAATATTGCAAAATCTATTGATGGAACTAGACCATCATTTGATAAATTAAGAGCAAGCTTAAACCTTGTAATTGCAGCCATATTAATATCAGTTGCAACATCATATAAATTACCTCTTTCTACTAC